>CEOQ01058780.1_pt1 | contig 18780 bp, 20 predicted proteins | sample 361351 | NCBI WGS metagenome assembly CEOQ01 (sample SAMEA2619907, study PRJEB7988) | marine metagenome | biome: marine biome (ENVO:00000447); feature: deep chlorophyll maximum layer (ENVO:xxxxxxxx); material: "saline water (ENVO:00002010), including plankton (ENVO:xxxxxxxx)" | depth 60 m | reverse complement strand
CTCCTAAACCCAAAGTAACTGACAAATCACAACAAGACAAACTCATGATTGAAATAAGTTCCAAAATTAAAAAAGCAGCATTAGAAGGCACACTAGAACAACTAGATCCGATAAATCTGTGTTCTTCTATGCCTAAAGATATGCAATACAGTTGTTCTCAGAAAGTAATAATGGAAATACAAGCTGAAATGACAAAAATTCTTCCCTCTTCACAACATAGTAAAAATCAAAGACCTAAAGTAGATCCTAATGCAAAAGATCCCTGTGCTGCTGTACCTAAAAATGCTAGAGCAGAATGTGAAAAAGGTATTGCTGACATGCGTAAGGAAACTGAGGATGCTAAAGCAAAGGAAGCAAAGAAAGCTCAATTAGAAGCAGATAAATATGTTAAAAATTTTGATCGTAATAATATACCTAAAATTGCAAAATTTAATTTCACAGAACTAGACAAATTTTCAAAAATTTCAAAAATCAGATCTGCTGTAGGACATAATTATTCTTATAAAACAGATGAAGATGATCCTTCACGTCAAAATTGTAAAAGTATGAAACATTACCTTGTTCCAAAAGGGGCTCCCCGATCTCACGCTGCATACAGCACAACACCTCATACTTTCAAATGGATGTCAATAAAATTTTATTCTCCTGTTGACGGCTTTATAAACCATATTGAATATAGTCAAAATAATTACGGTACAGAAGCTAACTTCGGAATACAAGCTACTGATACTGATGCAAAAGGATATTATTTTGATTATTATCACATTGCTTTAGATCCTAGCCTTAAAGTTGGATCAATTGTAAAAGCAGGGCAGCAAATAGGAACCTTGGGAGATGAATATGCATATGGCGAAATAGCTGTATCAGCCCGTATATCAAAAACCAAAATACATTTAATCTCTTTCCTTGAAGTTGCCAATGATGAAATTTTCAATCTTTATAAAAACAGAGGGATTAATTCACCATCAGATGTGATAATTACGAGAGAAGAAAGAGATGCAAATCCATTAGCTTGTGATCAATCAGCGGCTGGGTGGTTTATTGGGAGCAGTAAAAGTAATAAACCTGATATAAATTTTCAGACATGGGTATATGAAAGTGAAGATAACTGGTTTTTCTTTAAGTAATTTAATCCACCAAAGGCCAATATTTAATAAATGGTTTTCCAATAACAAAATCATAATTTACTTGTCCCCAGTTTCTTGAATCATTACTTTGCCTTCTATTATCGCCAAGAACAAATATATGATCAGGCTCAACAGTTACTGGGCCAAAATTATCGTAACTACGATATTTATCCGATGCAAGGTATGGTTCTTTAATTTTTACTTCATTAACATAAACAAAACCATCTCTTATAGAAATTTTGTCACCTGGCAATCCAATAATTCTTTTAACAAACTTTCTTTTTACGTCGGTAGGATATTTAAAAACAACTATATCCCCGTGCTTGGGATCAAATGGTTGTAGGTAATAGGAAGAATTATAAATAATATCTTTTGATAAAATATTTTTTATATATGAAAATTTCAATACTAAAACTCTTTGGTCAGATTGGTAGCTGGGAATCATACTATCCCCTCTTACAACATAATTTTGTAAAGTGAGATTTAAAACGAAAAAAAATAGTAAACCTATTAGAACACTTTCAGAAATTTCAACTATAGTTTTCCATGTTGTTAATAAATAATTCATAAATATAAATTAGCATTATTTTTCTTCTTATTTTATTCTTATTTAGGTAAACTGTAAGCTATAAGATTAAAAATTTAACACTATAATGATTAAAATATTTAAATTTCTATTCATATCTATATTTATATTTGTTATGTCCATATCCTGTATGGATAATGAACAAGCAAAAATTGAATCTCAAAACAATCAAAATTCCATAAAAAGTTTAAATGAATCAAATACTGATATGTCTAGAACTCAATCAAATACCAACATAATAAATAATGGACAAACTGGTATATGGGTGAATGGACAAGCCAAAATCATGACTACACCTGATATTGTTGAAATGTCTCTTGGAATAGAGTCAATAAATAAAATTGTCTCAGAATCCGTAAAAGCTGTTTCTTTAGACCATGAAAAATTAATTTCAATATTATCAAACCGAGGCATCAAAAAGAATGAAATTAAAACTACAAGATATACAATTAACCCGCAATATAAATACACTAAGGATGGTTCTGAATTAACAGGTTATAAAGTATCTCATTATTTATCATTTACTTATAGGAATCTTGATAAAATCGGTGAATTGATTGATACCATTTCTTATGGTCCGGAATCAATAGGAAATAACTTGCGAATTAATTCTATAAATTTTTCTATTGAAAATCCAATGGTGTTTGAAAGTAAGCTAAGAGAAAATGCAATAGCTGATGCAAAAAGAAAAGCTGATGAATTAGCAAATTTTGCTAATATAACACTAGGATCACCAATTTATATTTCAGAAAATTCACCAACCAATTTTACAAAACAAATATCAGAAGCAGATATTGGATTAGCACGTATGGCATCTACTCCATCTACTGAAATTTCCAGCGGACAATTAACTTTAACTTTTAATGTCAACATGGGCTTTTCAATAGTTCAATGATAATCATATTATGCTAAAATTCATCTTGGAGAAAATATGGTATTAAGTGATAAAACTATAAAAGAAGAAATCAAAAACAAAAATATAATTATCGACCCTTTGGGAGAAAATGCAATTCAACCTGCAAGTGTAGATGTAAGATTAGATGAAAATATACTTGTATTCAGAAATACTGAGCAACCATATATTGATGTGAAAAATATTTCTGATGAACTAACAGATTTAATTAAAATCAAATCTGACAAACCATTTATCTTGCATCCAAATCAATTTGTTTTAGGGAGTACGCTTGAATATGTTGAAATTCCAAATCATTTAGTATCAAGATTAGAGGGTAAAAGTTCACTTGGAAGAGTTGGATTACTAATTCATTCGACTGCAGGTTATGTTGACCCTGGATTTAAAGGGAATCTTACTTTAGAATTAAGTAATGTTTCCAACTTGCCAATAACACTATATAAAGGTATGAAAATTGGACAAATGTCATTTACGCAATTAACTACCCCTGTTGAAACGCCTTATGGTTCTGATACTTTGAATTCAAAATATCAAGGACAAAAATTACCCACAGCAAGTTTATTTCATAAAGATTTTGGAAAATAAACCCAATAAATACATGTCAGCAGCAATTGCTCAGGCTAAATTAGCTATGGGATTAACAAGCCCTAACCCTCCTGTGGGAGCAGTAATTGTTTCAGAAGAAAATAAAATTGTTGGGATTGGTAATACTCAATCATATGGGCACAATCACGCTGAAATAGAAGCTATAAAATCAGCTGGGAATAATGTCAAAAATAGTACTCTATATACCACGCTTGAACCATGTAATATTGAATTAAATACACCTCCATGTACAAACGCAATAATACAAAACAATATCAAGCATGTAATTATTGGGACAAAAGACCCTAATCCAAAAATAAATGGGAAAGGAATAAAAATACTAAACGAAAACGGAATTACTACCGAAATATTCAAATATAACGAAGATGTAGAATACACGCTTGAGACATACAAATATTATGTTAAAAATAAAAAACCTTATTTCACTGTTAAATATGCTATGTCATTAGACGGTAAAATTGCCAGTAACAATGGTGATTCAAAGTGGATTTCCTCAAAAGAATCAAGAGAATATGTTCATAAGCTAAGATCAAATGCTGATGCTATTTTAACCGGGGTTAACACAATAATATATGATGATCCTCAATTTAATGTCAGGTTGCCTAACTATGAAAAACAATATCATCCTAAAAAAGTTATTCTTGACACAAATGGAAGAGTACCTCACGATGCTAAATCTCTTGATTCAAATTGTATTTTAGTAACATCAAAGATAGAAAAAAAATTAAAAGACAAACTACATTCCAAAGGAGTTGTTATAGAACATATTCCGACAGGTAAAGATAAAAAAATAGATTTAAAATATTTGCCAGAATTATTAGTTAAATACAATTTGTTAAATATTTTTGTTGAAGCCGGGTCAACTTTACCAGGAGAATTACTATACAATAACCTAGTTAATAAAATAATTTTATTTGTAGGGCCTAAAATTATTGGGGAATCAAAGTATGCTCCATTTGGAAGTAAAGGCATAAATCAAATAATAGATTCCTACAAACCAAAAAAAATAACTAATTCTTCAATAGAGAATGATATATTAATAAAAGCGTGGTTATAAATGTTTAGCGGGATAGTAGAAAAAACGGGCGTTATAAAAGAATTTGTAAAAGATAAACTTGTTATTGAAGAACCTTTCATAACCAAAGAGTTAAATGTTTCTGACAGCATTGCTGTGAATGGCATATGTCTCACAATCGTAGATAAAAATAAGAAATCTTTTATGGTTGAAATATCACCCGAAACTATGGGTAGAACAAATCTGAAAGATTTAAGTCAAAATGATTTATTAAATTTAGAAAAACCCTTAGCATACAACGGCTTAATTGGAGGGCATCTTGTTCAAGGCCATATTGATACTGTTGGTAAAATTGAAAATATAAAAACCGAAGGCAATTCCAAAATATTCACTATATCTCATCCCAAAACATATAATCAGTATGTAGTGGAAAAGGGTTTTATAACTGTAGACGGAATAAGCCTTACGGTTGTAGAATGTATTGATAATAATTTCACACTTTCAATTATCCCCTACACATTTAACAATACAAATTTAAAATTTAAAGAAACAGGCAATAATATAAATATAGAATTTGACATACTAGCAAAATATGTAGAAAAATCTTTATCTATTAAAAAATAATTAAAATGTTTGCAAATATAGAAACAGCACTTCAAGATCTCCAATTAGGGAAAATGATAATCATTGTTGATGATGAAGACAGAGAAAATGAAGGTGATTTAGCTTTCGCAGCAGAAAAAGTAACCCCCGAGCTTATAAATTTCATGTCTACTTTTGGAAAAGGATTGATTTGTATTCCTATGCTTGGTAGCAGATTAGATGAACTAGATTTAACATCTATGGTAAAAGACAACACTTCTTCAAACGAAACAGCATTTACTATATCTGTTGATACTATCAAAGGTGCAACAACAGGAATTTCAGCAAGTGACAGAACTAAAACTATAGAAACACTTATATCACCTGAAACACTACCTGAAGACCTTGCAAGGCCAGGGCATGTATTCCCACTTAGATATACTGATGGAGGAGTTTTAAAAAGAAATGGGCAAACAGAAAGTATTGTGGATTTATGCTTAATGTCTAATCTTTACCCTGCGGGGATAATTTGTGAAATAATAAATGATGACGGAACTATGGCCAGAAGAGATGATTTGTTTAAATTTGGAAAAAAACATGACATAAATATAGTTACTGTTGAAGATATAGCAAAATATCGAAAAAAATATAACTTATTAAACTTAACACCAGAAGAGTCAAATAAAACCTTTATAAGAAAAAATGCAGAATCTTCTATGCCTACTTCATTTGGTGCATTTAATATAAAAACTTACAAATCATATCCGGATGGTATGGAGCATGTAGTTCTTCAAAAAGGAAAATTAAGTAAAAATAATAAAACCCCCGTGGTTAGAGTACATAGTGAGTGTTTATCAGGAGAAGTATTTAAAAGTTCTAGGTGTGATTGTGGAGATCAGTTAAATATGGCTTTAAATCTAATAACTGAGTCAGAATATGGAATATTAATTTACCTACGCCAGGAAGGAAGAGGTATCGGATTTGCTAACAAACTTAAAGCATACACTTTACAAGATCAGGGACTAGATACAGTTGATGCGAACTTACATTTAGGATATTCAGCTGACCCAAGGCATTTTACTGTTGCTGCAGAAATATTAAGAGATTTAAACGTAGCAAAAATTGATTTAATGACTAATAATCCTAAAAAAATTATGGAACTTGAGCAAGCCGGAATAGAATTAGATACTATCATACCTATACAAACAACTCCAAATGATGAAAATTTAAAGTACCTTGAAACTAAAAAAAATAGAATGGGTCATCTTCTGAATTTATCAGAATTTAAAAAAACATCAGAAAATGAATAACCTAAATGAATAATAAAATTGCAGTAATAGTAAGTAGTTTTAATTCTGAAATCACAGTGAATTTATATGATGGTGCCATTAATTGCCTCAAAGATAATAATATTCCCGAAATGAATATCAACACGTATTGGGTACCGGGGGCACTAGAAATCCCATACCTAGCTGCAAAATTAGCATCAACAAAAAATATTGATGGCATTATTGCTCTTGGAGCAGTTATAAGAGGAAAAACATATCATTACGAATTAGTTGCAGAAAACACTTATGAAGGTTGCATGAAAGTCAGTATAGAAAACAAAATCCCAGTAACTTTAGGTGTAATTGCAGCCGATAATATTGAACTTGCTAAATCAAGAGCTCAAGATATAAAAGCTGATATAAAAGAGGATGGTAAAACTCCTCTTAATTATGGTTACAGTGCAGCTCAAGCATTAATAAGCTTATTAGAAATTGATATTAATTCTTAATTCTCTTTTTTTCTTTACGTACTATTAAAATAACTAAAGAGATTATTAGAATAACAAAAAATATAATAAACATTCCCCACCCTCTGTCAAAATTTTGAAAATAATTTCTGGTCTTATCAAAAATTGATGCCTGAGGAAGGTTGGAAAAAATTATTTGAATCTTTTCATCTTTTTTAAAATTATTCATCTCAATTAAGTTATACTTTATTTCATTAACGTAAGTATCTTTTTGGTCATAAATAAAGCCTGGTAATTCAACATTCAAATTACCTTCAGTAATGATTCTTATATTGCTTAAATCAAATTGTAAATTCCTATTATAAATATATTTTTCATCATTATATTTAATACCATAGGTGAACAAAATTTGATGATCTCCAGGATAAACATTACCTAAGACAGCAAAGCCTTTATCAATAACAATAAATTCTACTCCCAACAAATCTGAATCAATCATTAATTCTTCGTAATTCTTCGGTAATCCAAATCTAATCATTCCCATAGGATTATCAGAGGGCGGTTTAAATGTTACTTTCGAATTATTTACAACTTTGATTAATTCCATGACCCACATAAGATTTTTTGATTTATCAACTGAAGTAAACATAATAGTTGAATTTGATAATGTGATATTTTCAGAATTATCAGAAGATTTATAAACTGTCAAAATAATTTCGTCATTTTGATTAGAGATTAATCCCAAATCTTTCCCATATAATACTCCTTCAAATATGGAAGAAATTCCAATTATGGATTCGCTTGAATGATTTAAAGAATTAAAATAAAAAAATCCATTTTGATCTGATATAACGCTATATTCTTGCATATCCTCATCAGTTGAAACATGCAAAATTACCAAATGATCATTTACAACAGAATTTGTAGTACCGTTAATTAATTGACCCTTTATATTCCATTGATTATCGTCTGCCATGATAATATCATGGGAAAAACTGCTATAAATAATTATTAAAAATATTAGCAATAAATAATTATTAATCTTTTTATTAATTTGATTTAACATCTTCTAGTGCTTGTTCAATTCTTGTTATAGTAAGTTTATCCATAGATGATTCCTTTATAAATTCATTGAAAGAATTTAATTTTTCATCAAATTCTTTTTCATCTATAACACCGCTTTGGTAATCTGCAATTAAAGAATACAAATCTAATTCATAATCGGAATAATTAATCACATTTGTTATTTTACTAACATTATCTTTATTTATGTAAATCCAAAATTTATTATTAAAAGGTAATAATATAATTGCCACCATAATAATAATTATTATTAAAACTACAATATTTAACATTATTTAACTTTCTCTTTATTATATTTTTTATAACCGGGAATAATAGAAATAATCGCACCAACAACAACCACAAAAGCTCCTGTCCATATAAGTGAAACCAAAGGGTTTATCTTAACTTCAAATACAGCAGAATTATCTTCAGAAATTACTGATTGAGAAAAATAAAAATCTTCAAGGCCAAAATTCAATATACCTGCTTTAGTAGAATTCATATCGAATCTTGGATAATAACTTTTTGAAGTGGTGTATTGCCCTAGGAATTTGCCATTTTTCTCTATCTGCATGATTGCTTTAATATTAGTATGATCAGACTTTTGAGTTATATCTGTTTTGAAATAAGTAAACTGATAATTTTTCAAAGTTCCTGATTCTCCTGGTTTTAATGCAAAATCTTTTTCAATACCCATAAATGAAGTTCCTGCAATACCAAGCATTACAAGTAAAATTCCTGTATGAGAAATCAATCCTCCATAACGGGACAAGTTAGAATAAATAATATTTAAAAATTTACGGACTGAATTCTTTATGCTTTTAAATTTATTTAAAGAAGATTTTGAAATTTTATAAAGTTCAATAAAAATCTGTAAACTTGAAAAATACAAAACAATAAATGAAATAGTCACCCAATAATGCCCTGAAATCAACCAGCTATTTAATACAGCCATAATTATGGCAATAAATAATGCAATTATTTTTTTATTTATATAAGCCATCATATTTGAATTCTTCCATGGAACAAATGGAGCTATGCTTAAAATAATCATAATTAACAAAAGTATCGGAGCATTTACTAGATCATAAAATTCTCTGCCAACATAAATCTGTTCATCTTCAATTGATTTGGTGAATACAGGATAAATCGTACCCATTAAAGTAATGATAGCTACAGAAAGAAATAAAACATTTTGTACAAGAATTAATGATTCTCTTGATAAAATCGATTGCACATAATTTACTGATACTAAAGATCTATATCTGTATATAAAAAAACCAAATGAAAAGATAGTAGAAATAAACATAAAAAGCAAAAATGTCCATCCCAAAGAAGATGATCCAAAAGAATGAACTGATGGAACTGGGCCACCTCTATTAATAAACATACCCATCTGAGCCATAAAGAAAGCAAAAATGATTAAAAATAAATTCCAACCTTTAAACATGTTTCGTTTTTGCTGAACCATTATTGAATGTATAAAAGCTGTCATTAACAACCATGGCATTAAAGATGAATTTTCAACAGGATCCCATGCCCAATATCCTCCCCAACCTAAAATTGTATAAGCCCACCAACTCCCTAAAGCCAATCCAGTTGTTAATATAATCCAAGTAACTAAAGCCCATATTCTCAAAGAATTTAAATTCAAGCTTTCATTTTTTGCAAATAGAGACCCAATCGCAATTGAAAAAGGAACCACAACAGCAGTTAACCCTAACATCTGTACTGGAGGATGTACAAACATGCCAAAGTGTAATAACAATGGGTTTATTCCCTGCCCATCTTGAACTATATTTGGAGCTTCTGTAAAAGGATTTGCTAATATTGAAGTACTTATAAGTAAAAATATTTGAAAAATTAGTATAAACAGATGTGAAAAGTTAACTGAATTATCATTTAGCTTTTTGTTTTGTATAAACAAAAACAAAAGAATTGATAAGCAAGTACATATAAATAATAAAGAACCTTCATTACCAGAATAAAAAGCAATCCATGTGTATACATAGGGCATTGTATTGCTACTATGATCAGCAACATACTGAATACTGTAATCATGATTAACAAATCCTAATACCAGAGTAATTGTAGATACCAACAACAAAAAAGTTCCTAAATATGAAGCTAGTCTTGCACTATATATAAATTTAAAATCCTTGTATCTTATTCCAAGTGAAATAGCAAAAATCGAATATATATACATTCCAAGAGATAATTTAATTACAATGTCTCCTAAGCTTCCAAAAATCAATTTTTCTCCTTTTTGAATCTTATCCGGATACTTTTATACAATGACCAATAAACAAAAAGCCCCAATATCAACACAATTAACGGGATTATCCATAAAAATAAATCACTGCCTTTTTTTTGAGGGGTGGCAAGTATTTCTTTGCCATATTTTGATATCAGAAAAGATTTAATTTTATCATCAGACCACCCTTCATCAATTTTTTGTTTTATAAATTTTTTTAAATCATTAGATACTTTTGTATTTGATTCAGAAATTGTTTCAGCCGGGCAGATAGGACATTTAATTTGTTTTTCAAGATTTAAAAATCTAATCTCATTATCAGACAAATCATTACCAATGTTATAAAAACATCCGGTTAAGCTAACAACAATAATTAACAAGTAAATAAAATAATTATTCATTCTGTTATAAAAAATTTTTTCCTGTTTTTTCAAATATCACACATTTCTAAGATATAAAATTAACAATTTAATTTTAGTTTTGATATAATTTTTTCATAAACCCAATGTTTTTAAATTATGATTATTTATTTTTATTCAAATAAAAAGAAAGCAGGTAAGAGCTTAATTCTATCAGCTTTTTCGTTATTATTGAGTAATAATAAGATAAAGAATATTGCTATTAAGCCAATTTTCAACAACTCATCAAAAGATGATATAAACACACAATCGCAATTAAACAAAATACTAGATCAAAAAACGAATTTTGAATCAAAGTCTTTAACTGATATCAAATCAAAAAAAGAAATTTCTAATCTTATGTCTGAAATCAATGCCTTGGATAAAAAATATAAAATTGTTCTAGTTGAAGTAGATTATGAAATTAAATCAAATATTACAAAAGAATTTAATGATAAAAATGCTAAAAGTATTCTGATAAATGAATTTTCAACCAGAATAAATACCAAATCAATAAATGAAATTAAAAATCTCAATTGGATTATTTACAATAAAATCCCAAAATATAGATCAAATTACATCAAAGCAAACATTGAACCCAAGCTAAGCAAACAAAACCTTAATATTCTTGCAGAAATCCCTGAAATACGAACTTTAAATGCAATAACTGTTCATCAGATTAAAAATTATCTTAACGGTGAATATATCGTTAAAACAACTGAAGATAATCTTATTGAAAATTTCTTAATTGGAACTCCTGCTATGGATTCAGGTAAAGATTACTACAAATCTCAAACAAAACCAGGGGTAATAGTAAGAGCAGACAGGCCAGACATACAAATGGCAGCAATATATCAAGATGTTAGCTGTTTAATTTTAACTGGTGATTCTGTTCCTGCTGATTACACTATCTATGAAGCACAAGAACGAGAAATTCCCATCATTGCTGTTAAGTCTAATACCATTGAAACCGCAAAAAACATAAATAAAATATTAAATATCTCAAATCCTTATAACAATCAAAAAATTGAAAAATTATCAAAATTGATATCAGATCAAATAGATATTAAGCAATTAATATCTACATGATTATCTATGGATAATGCATTAACCCAAAATCTAAATGAAAACCAATTAGATGCTGTCATGCATAAAGATGGTCCTGCATTAATAATCGCAGGCCCCGGAAGTGGAAAAACCAGGGTGATTACTTCTAGAATTGCATGGCTTATAAATAATGAAAACATTCCAATCCAAGAAATTGCAGCTCTGACATTCACTAATAAAGCAGCCAATGAAATGAAAAACAGAATATTTCATATGCTTAACATACCCCCAATCAAATTTTTACCAAATATTGGAACTTTTCATTCTTTTTGCGCATATTTAATCAGGGAAAATCATAATATTTTAAATTTAGATAAAAATTTTGCTATTTATGATTCTTATGACCAAACAGCAGTAATTAAAAGAACTTTAGATGAATTAAATCTTGATACTAAACTTTATAAACCACGAGTAGTATTAAGCATAATTTCAGGTGCAAAAAGTAAAATACAAAATCCTGAAACTTATCAAAAAAATATTTCAACAGCATATGCAAAAAACATATATGAAATATATAAAATTTATCAACAAAAACTCATCCAATCAAATGCTTTAGATTTTGATGATTTATTAATGAAAACTTTTGAAATGTTAAATTCAAATCAAGAAATATCTAATATATATCAATCAAAATACAAGTATCTGCTTATCGATGAATTCCAAGATACAAATTTAATACAATATAGCATCGCAAAATTAATTGCTAATAAAACAAATAATATTTTTGTAGTCGGAGATCCAGATCAATCGATTTACTCATGGAGAAACGCAGATATAACAAACATTTTAAATTTCAAATCTGATTACAATAAATCCAAAATAATTTACTTAAATAAAAATTACAGATCTTCACAAAATATAATTGACGCGTCACAGTCAGTAATATCTGAAAATGCAACAAATTATAGTCGCCAAATAACATCAGTAAATGAAAAAGGAAATCTTATAATTTCAATAGAGTCTTATGATGAAAACGAAGAAGCAGAAATTATTTCAAGAGAAATAAACAGTATAATAAGTTCTGACAAAATTCAATTAAAAGACATTGCAATTATGTACAGAACAAATGCACAATCCAGAGCATTTGAGCATTATTTATCATCTTTGCAAATTCCATATCAACTGGTGGGCGGAACAAGATTTTATCAAAGACAAGAAATAAAAGACATAATTGCTTATTTAAGATTAAATTTAAATTTACATGATGATACAAGTCTTTTAAGAATCATAAATATTCCTACAAGAGGAATAGGAAAATCAACTGTAGATAAAATTATTCTCTATGCAAATCAATCGAATACATCAGTCTTTGATGCAGCTACCATTTTATCTAATATAAATGAAGATGTTGAAATTTCAAAAATATTATCAAGTGGCCCAAAAAAAAATGTAAAAAGTTTTTTAAATTTAATTACAGATATAAACAATAAATCCAAGACATTTAGTGTAGAAGAAATAATAACTTACATCATCAATAAAACAAATTACAAAAATTACTTGCTAGGATCATTAACTAATCCAGAAGAAAGATTAGAAAATATTGAGGAACTTGTAAGTTCAATTAATAATTTTGAAAGTGAGAATGAAGAAGATAAAATAAATTTATTTCTAGAGTCAGTTAGTTTAATCAATGATGTTGATCACCTTAATGATGAACAAGATAAGCTTACATTAATTACTCTTCATCAATCAAAAGGATTAGAATTTGATTCTGTATTTTTAACTGGTCTTGAAGATGGAACTCTTCCTCATGTACTTTCATTTGAAAGTGATAGTGAAATGGAAGAAGAAAGGAGGCTTATGTATGTAGGTATAACAAGAGCCAAAAGAAGATTATATCTTTCAAGAGTATTTAAAAGAGGAGGCTGGGGGAAATCTGAAGTAAAAGAACCATCTAGATTTCTTTTTGATATCCCAAATGAATTAATTGTCGGACATCAAGTAAATATAAATAAAGAAATCAAAAAACACATTATTAAAAAGAAAGAATCTAAAATTGAAAATAATTTACCTTCATTAACAGCAGGTGACAAAGTAAAACACCCTCACTTCGGAAATGGTATCATAATACAAATTGAAGATTCAAAAGATGATTTTGAATTAACAATAGCTTTTGATGAAAACAAAGGTATCAAAAAATTTCTATATACAATGAGCGGAATTGTTAAGTTATAATATAAAAAAAATTAAAACATAATTAAGAGGAAAAATATGACTAGTGAAAATATACCACAAGATCTTATAAATGCTATAGGAATAGAATCTAGTCCATTAGAAAATGATATTGAAAAAGGTGCTATCAGAAGATTTGCAGAAGCAATTGAAGATTCAAACCCTATTTATACTGATGAAAGCTATGCAAAAAAATTAAATTACAGAAGTGTAGTAGCACCACCAACATTTTTAAGATCAGTACTCACTAACCCTTTACCTGACAATATAAAATCACCCTACTCAGCAGTAGTTGATGGCGGAAGCGTTTGGGAATATTTCGAACCAGTATGTGCAGGAGATATTATTACCACAAAAACCAAATTGCAAGATGTATTTGATCGTGATGGAAGACTTGGAAATATGATATTCATCATAAGAGTTACAAGCTACACAAATCAGAATTCCGAATTAGTAGCAACTCAGACAACAACATCAATAACATATGAACCGAAGGAGAATTAAATGAATCAAAATTTATATTTGGAAGATATTTCTAATGGAATGGAAATACCCACAGTTAAAAAAGATCCTACAACACAACAATTAGTAAAATATGCTGGAGCATCTGGCGATTTTTACCAAATCCATTATGATATGGATTATGCCAAAAACAATGGACTCCCAGGTGTAATACTCCACGGTGCTCTAAAAAATGCTTTTCTTGCACAATTATTAACTGATTGGATAGGACCTTTAGGTAAATTAAACAAACTTGAAGTACAGTACAGAGGAATGGATTTGCCAGGTGTACCAGTATATGCAAAAGGAAATGTTAAAGAAATATCTTCGGATGGTACAATTAACTGCGAGATTTGGCTAGAAAAAGAAGATGGAGAAAAAACAACTGTAGGTAAAGCTATAATCACTCTTCCATCAAAAAATTAAATAATAAACTATACAGATTAAAAAAGGAAATATAATGCAAGCAATATATAAAATCGAAGGAATGACATGCCAAGGATGTGCAGATAACATCCAGAATGGCCTGAACAATCAATCTTTTGTATCTAAAGCAAATGTATCATTAGAGGAATCCAAATTAACTATTGAAGCTGATTCTGACATAGATATTAATTCTTTAAATTCAATTGTAGGCACTCTTGGAAACTATAAACTCCGACCAAATAAAACAAATATATTTTCTGAAGTGATAAATTATTTCACATCTAAAAAGCCCATAGTGATAGCTCTATCAATTGTAATATTAAGTTCTCTGGCAATGCAGACATCTGATGAAACATTTAATTTGAATAAATGGTTTATGTCATATATGGGAATATTCTTCATCATATTTTCATTTTTAAAACTTTTAAATGTTAGCGGGTTTAGTATGACATTCAAAAGATATGATCTGATATCAAAAATAATACCTGGATATGCAAATTCATACCCTTTTATTGAATTAGCATTAGGAATCATATTTTTAACACAAACTGAATCAATTCTGATATATGCTAATGTATTAACACTGATTTTTATGATCTCACAAACAATAGGGATTATCAGATCTTTAAGTAAGTCCGAACAAATTCAATGTGCATGTATGGGCTCTGCTGTGGATGTTCCTTTATCTTCATTAACTGTAGTTGAAAATATAATAATGATTGCTATGGCAACTTATATGATCATACAATTTATATAGTGAAGTACTATGATTAATTTCGAACCATCAATGCCGGTAATGCTACTACCTGCAATCACGTTTTTAATGATATCTTTTGGAACTAGATTTACCGTTATATCAAATCTTATAAGAAAAATTCATGATGAATCTTCAGAAAAAAAAATAACGAAAACAGAAGATTACAGAAATAGAATAAACAGTGAAATTTCAGCATTAAATACAAGGCTGTTACTCACACAAATATTACAGGTCACTGCAGGTTTGAGTTTTTTATTTAGTGTTATTTCTGTTTTATTAATTTTATTAAATATCGAAAATTTAAGCCTTACTTTCTTTATAAGCGGACTGATCGCATTAGTTATTTCTATAATTTTATTTATTATTGAAATAACAATTTCATCTAAATCTCTAAGAGTACATATTAGTGATGTGGAAAACGAGGATAATTAAGAATTACTTTTTACAACTTTAATAAATTCCTTCACATTCTCTTTAGACACAGGATTATTTGTCATATTATTTTCTTTCAATGAAGTTCCTACAATTACACCGTCACAATATTTGAGATAATTATTTACATTATCTTTATTTATACCGCTACCAACTAAAATAGGTTTGTCAATCTCATCTTTTAAATTAATCAAATCATCCACTGAAGCTTCTTCACCTGTAATATCTCCAGTTATTATTATTCCATCTGCCATATTTCTCTCTATTGTAGCTTTAGCAGTTAATCTTAAATCTTGATTCCCCAAAGGGACTGCATGTTTAACTAAAACATCTGCATAAACTTTAACATCAGAATTCAATTTTTTTCGTAATTCCATTAATGGCCTGGCATCCCCTTGTACAATTCCTTCCTCTGCAATCATAGCGCCTGTTAAAACATTTACACGAATAAATGAAGCTCCTGTAACATGAGCTATGCTCATTCCAGACAACGCATCATTTCTCATTACCTGTATACCAAAATCGAAATCAAATTCTTGTTCAAGTTTTGTAACAATTTTTGTAAATGATGAAATTGTAATTGGAGAAGAAGGTGTTTTAGGAAAAGGAATATCGCCATAATTTTCTATGTTAACCTTAGTTAATCCTCCTTCAAGTAAATTTTCCAGATCACTTTTAGCTCTATCTAATACATCATCCATGCTTCCAGAATAATTAGGACTTCCTGGCAATGGCAATAAATGTAACATTCCGATAATTATTTTTTTCATATTACGTTCCTGATTTAACTTGTAAGGCATTAAATTCTTTTATTGTGGGCATAGAATCTGTTGCTCCTGGTTTTTGTACAGCTATTGAGCCACTTAAAACTCCATATATAATCAATTTTTCAAATTCTAATTCTTCTGAAATTCCTAATGATAAGCCACCACTAAATGCATCTCCTGCAGCAACTGAATCTATAACTTTTATACCATCTGGAATATCAATAAAATATGATTCTTTGCCGTTATACCCAAATGCTCCCTGTTCTGCCATTGTTATTATCACATTTTTAACACCTTTATCTAAAAATATTTTTGATGCCTCCAAAGCCTGTTTATCATTAAGTACATCATCAAGTCCAGATAATGTCTGAGCTTCAGTTTGATTAGGTATTAAATAATCTATATATTTATATGCTTCATCAGGCAGTTCATTGGCAGGTGCAGGATCCCAAATAACTAATTTATTAGCGTTTTTAGCAATTTTAGCTGCACTTAAAGATATATTAATGGGAATTTCTGATTGAAGAACAAGTAAATCAAATTCTGAAATTTTACTTTTCAAATAATTTAGTTCATCATCACCACATAAATAATTGGAACCAGGAGTCTGAATAATAGAATTTTCACCATTCTCATCTAATATTATTGTAGCAATACCTGTATGTTTTTTTTTATCTTTTGTAATCCCGTCAGTATTAATTTTTTCATCATTTAAATTAGATATTAGTTGATCAGCAAAGGTATCATTCCCTACTCTGCCAATCATTGAAGTATTTAATCCTAATCTGCCGCATGCCACAGCCTGATTAGCTCCTTTACCACCAGGAGTTACAACAAAATCATTCCCAACAATGGTCTCTCCTGCTTTCGGCATCGATTTAACAGTTGATATAAAATCAATATTTATACCTCCTATGACACAAACACTGAACTTATAAGATGGAGTAATCATTAGATTCCTCTAATATAAGTTTGTTCATTGGTATATTTCCATCTTCAGTTATTTCAGTTACAACTTCGATTCTTGAGCCCTGAGATTCAATATTATGCAAATCTAATTTTATGGCAAGAGTCATACCTGGTTGAATTTCAAAATCTAGAGAGGAATTTAAATCTGGGTCTTCAACCACATCCAATCCTACACCATGCCCCACACCTCTTCTTCCAGAAACATACGGTGTGAAATTATCTGAATATCCAAGCGGTTCTAATCGTTCCAGCATATATTCATACACTGTAAGAGAAGACGTACCAGGTTTAATTAAAGGTACAATTTCTTTTATTATATTATGACAAGAAACAACTGATTTTTTCTTTGCATCGCTAGACCCAGGCATTAAAATTGTAAAACCAGAATCATTACAGTAATGCTCATATGAAGGATTAAAATCAATCATAACAAAATCACCTTCTTGGATTTTTCTCTGAGACGGTCTCCAAGCTGGGTAATTTGTATTGGGGCCACTCATAATAACTGTTGCTGAACCGATATCAGCTCCCATTTTACGGCCCAAATATTCTGCTTCTGCTGCCACTTCAACTTCTGTCATTCCCACTTTGCATTTATTTACAATTTTTGAAAGTACATAATCATTAATACTTGCAGCTTTCCGCATTAATTCTATCTCTGCAGGAGATTTAATAGCTCTAATCTCAGATAACATTTCTCCACAAGAAACAAATTTAGCCTCAGGCAAATTATTCTTAATACTATTAAATGTTTTAACTGGTAATAAATTATCACCTATAATTCCAATTTTGGGATTTTTACTCTTAATTGGTTTGAAAATAGAATCAAGATGTTGATCTATTTCGTGGATAGGGCGAACATCATCTATCCATATTGTTTCTTTTGCAGCGAAAGAATTTAATCTACCGATCATCACTACAGGGTCTGCATCTTCTACAACAAAAATAACCTGAGGTGATTCTTCAATAACGTTTATGGGCTTATAATCTGTAAAATATGTAGTATTGCCTGATCTGTATTCATCAGAATATATAATCAATGCATTGAAATTCTCTTCATGCATCTTATCTCTAATCTTAGCCAATCTTTCAGCAAGTTCTAATTTGTTTATAGCCATTTATTGCAAAATTATCCGAATAATATTAAAATTATCCTTCAATGATATCTCTAAATTATTTATTTATAAAGAGTGAAAAATGAAAGAAGCTGTCGTTGTTGTAGATATGGTTTATGATTTTGTATATGGGATACTTCAAACCGAGCGTGCACAAAAAATAATTCCTCCAATTCAATCATTAATTAAAGCCGCAAGAGATTCAGGTAATGAGGTGGTTTATGTAGGTGATGCTCATTTACCTACAGATCCA
>CEOQ01013690.1_pt1 | contig 18905 bp, 15 predicted proteins | sample 361351 | NCBI WGS metagenome assembly CEOQ01 (sample SAMEA2619907, study PRJEB7988) | marine metagenome | biome: marine biome (ENVO:00000447); feature: deep chlorophyll maximum layer (ENVO:xxxxxxxx); material: "saline water (ENVO:00002010), including plankton (ENVO:xxxxxxxx)" | depth 60 m | reverse complement strand
GAGCTATCTTTGTGAACAGCCTTAATTTCACCATCCACAACATGAATATGCCCCTTGTAAGGGGGCATTCCACTGCCTTCTATTATGGAAGCATTCTTTAAAACAAACTCAGTGTCCATACTTTATTATGGCCTGTTTTGATGTTTACTACAAAGCTATGACTGCAAAGGCGCCCAAGCTAATAAACTAGAATCATCAGATCTAGTGCTTGGTACTAACTTAATTCCATTTGCTTCTGCCATTCCTTTGTATTCAACCCAAGATAATAGAGATTCTATTTGAGTGCCTGGACCTGAATCAAACATAACAGGACCATAAAGGTTCGCTGTGTAGATTAGATCTTCATCTGTTACTCTTTGGGTTGCATCGTGTCTTGCGCCTGCAGGCTCATAGAACCATATTCCTGGTCCATAACCTTCTGGAGGTCCTGCTCTTACACCAAGGTTTCCTTGTAGGACTAAGAAATCGCTTGCCCCAACATGAGTATGAGGATCTGCAACTCCATTATGTCTAACAATCAAGGAAACATAACCTGTTTCTTGACTGACTCTAAGTATTTTAAGTCCAACATCTTCCATGCCAGGTAAAACTAACCAAGGCACTTGTTTGGTATCAACAAAATGAGGATGTGTTACTTGCGAGCCCTTAGTAATGTCTGCATCGTCATTTACAAGTTTACCGGCATTACCACTAGCTATAGCTAAAGGCTCTCCATTTCCTTTGTACTGCTCTCCTTCGATTTCCATGCAAGCTTCTAAGGAATTAGGTACAAGTATGATCTTGTTGTCTTTAGCCATTTGCATAACATCAAGAGCGGTCAATAAGGAATCAAGAGACCCATCTTCTTTTAGAAAAGCTACACCGCTATAAAAATTAGCTAGAACTTCAGTTTCTTCTACTGCTAAAAAAGAATTAACTCTTGAATTAGCGCAAACAAATCCCCAAGTTCCTGGATTTAAAACACTAGTAGAGCCTTCTTGGTTATATTCTGCCTTTCCAGACAGAATAAGCATATCCATTCCTCCTAGGTAAACAGAAGCTGGAAGAGAACTACCAGCTTCTAGTTTAAATATGAGACTAAAAATACCACTTTCACCACTAGCTCTTGCAGGCTTGATAGACATGCCTGGAGCATTTGGTACTGGTATCCAAGGTAATTTGTTAGTGTCTATACAATCACCAACTCCGCTTGGGTTATATTCTGGGTTTGCTACCATTCTCTTCTCCTAATTAGAAATTATAAGTCAAGCTCGCTTGAGCAATCTTAGGTTGACCAAAAGTTCCTATAACAATTGTAGCTGGACCTGTTCCACCAAAGTCAGGTGAGTCTAGTCCAAAATTTGGGAAATTTTCTAGGTCTGTGTAATAGTCTTCGTCAAAAAGGTTATCTACACTAATTACTAAATCCCAAGGTCCAGTGCTGTAACCTAATTGCATGTTTACTACCGAATAGCTTGGATTAGTAATAGGATTTGCAGGAGGCATACTCTCTCCTTTTCCTTGACGACTATATTGAATGTCAAAAGTTAAGTCTGCACCATTTGATAGTGGTCTAGCGTAGTTCGCTGCTAATAGCATGCTATTGTCAATTACGTTAGAAGGAGTTTTTCCTGATAGAACTGTACCATCAGCAAGAACTGTAGGATCTTCCCACTCAGCATCTAACCATCCACCAGCAAGAGATACTTGTAGATTGTCAGTTACTTGCACTGCAAATTCAAATTCGACACCGCTTTGTTCAGTATCACCAATATTAGCTACATACTCGATTAAGCCAGGACCAGCAGGGTTAGGAGCTAGTACTTGGAAAGCTCTATCAGAGTAATCTATTTGGAAAACAGCTATTGAAGCAGTTCCTCTTCCTTCAAATGCTGAGCCTTTCCAGCCTAGTTCATGCTGAGTAGCTTCTTCAATACCAAAAGGTTGTAGTAATCTATTACCGCTAGCATCTTGGTAAGGAACACTTCCATTTAATCCACCTGGTTCATAACCTTTTGAAGTTGTGAAGTAAACTATTCCATCTTCAAGATTTCTAGTTATAGATAACCTTGGAAGCGTTTCAGTATCGTCTGTTTTTGAAGAATGAACTCCACCATTGGTATCGACATCAAGATTGTCTTCATTTTCTTCCCAATTATCTACTCTTAAGCCTAAATCATATCTCCAATCTCCAGATTCATAAGAAATGTTACCGAAGAAAGCACTATGTTTATTTTCTTCATCTCTAAGCTCAAAAGGCATTTCAAAATCAGAATCAGGTAAAACCATTCCTGGTCCAAAATGCAGATAAGAGTTCATTTTGTTTTCGTAAGTTGAATTGTAATAACCTGCTATCCATTGGAAATTACTATCATTTGTTGAAGTTAAACGTATTTCTTGAGTTCTAACATCCATTTCTTCTGGTCTATAAGTATTAAAAAACCAGAAAGGAGTTAAATCTACATCGGTAATTCTAGTACTCTCTGTATCGGTAAAAGAACTTATGGAGGTTATGTCATAGCCATCCATTTCTAAATTTAACTCTATAGTTGTTCCATTTGTTTCTCTATTGTGAGTTGGATTTAATCCAGCATCTAATTCATGTTTATAGTCAAAAGAGCCTGGAGAACCCATTTCTCTAGCCCAAAAATTGACCGGTCCACTGTATTCATTTGATCTATGTGATGCGTAAAGACTTAGTCTGTCAGAAAGTGATCCAGCAATAGAAATTCTGTAACCGTCTTCATCGTAAGCACCAACATCTACTGGCTGATTTTGTCCGCCTGAATTGGGGTTAGTTAAAAACCCATCATCATCTCTGTTGAAAGCAAAAACTCTCATGGCCCAACCATCAGAAATAGCCATGTTTGCAGAAAATTCATAGTCTTTGGAGTTTTGACCGCCTGCTTGTACTTTAATTCTTCCAGAATTTTCACCTAATGTAGGTCTTTTACTTACAAACTTAACTGCTCCACCTATATTACTTCCTCCATAAAGAGTACCTTGAGGACCTTTTAAAACCTCTATTCTTTCTAAATCTCCAAATCTTGAAGAAGCGTCAGCAAATAACTGAACGTCATCTAGGTAAAAACCAACACCCTGAGTTAAACCAAAAGCACCAATTCCTCTAATAGATACATTAGGGTAACCATCAGTTCTCATTGCAAGATTCAAGTTTGGTATAGCCAAACCTATTTTATCTAAACCTTTAATGCCTTGTTTTTCTATATCTGTCCCAGAAATAGCAGAGACTGATTCAGGTATATCTAATACACTTTCTTCTCTCTTTCTTGCTGTTACAGTAATTTCTTCAATTACATTAGCAGAATCATCGTCTTCTGCGGCAAAAGTTGTTAATGGAAATGCTAATAAGCTAATTCCAGAAATAAGACCTAAGGTCAATTTAGTAATTTTCATATTTTTCCCCAAAAATAGTTAATAAAGGTAATAAAAACTTAGATAAATTAAATACTACCGGGCATAAATATAGCCTTTTTTAGGCTAAATGTGCAACAAAATTGCTTTATATTTAAAAACTTTATTAATTTGTTACTATAAAAAAATATAAACTAATTAAATAATTAGGTAGGATTTAAAAATAAAAAAATCTTTAGGAGAAAAAATGGAAGAATTGAAGAAGCCTTTATCTAAAGGAACAGATGAATTTGTCTTTAATCAGACGATGTTGAGGATAAAAGATCCCAAGGATTCGCTTGAATTTTATGTAAATGTTTTAGGAATGACTCTAATTAAGCAACTTGATTTTCCTGAAATGGAATTTACCTTGTATTTTTTAGGTTATTTAAGAGATGGAGATGAGGCAGTTCCTAGTGACCCAGTAAAAAGAGCTGAATACGCTTTTAGTCAAAAAGCAATGCTAGAACTAACTCATAATTATGGCACTGAAGATGACGATTCATTCTCTTATCACGATGGTAATTCCGATCCAAGGGGGTTTGGTCACATTGGAATCACTGTACCTGACGTATATGCAGCATGTGAAGAATTTGAGAAACAAGGAGTTGAATTTGTAAAGAAACCTGATGATGGAAATATGAAAGGCTTAGCTTTTATCAAGGACCCTGATGGCTATTGGATTGAAATATTATCTGCCTCTACTTCATCTAAATTCTAAAATTTAATTTTAAATATGGAAGAAAATAGCGAAATCCTTAATAGGCTAGAGAGATTAGAGTCTAAAGAAGACATTAGAGACTTAGTTTCTAAATATGCTGAAGCTTGCGATCAACAGGACTTAGAATCTTTAGAAAAGCTCTTTACTGAAGATGCAGAATTTGATTCACCAAGTGGAATGCTCAAAAGTAAAGGTCGTCAAAATATAATTGATATGTACTTGGAGGTGTTTAAATCTAGAGGTCCTTCCTTTCATTGGACTCATGATGTGAGAGTTCAGATGCACTCTGAGAAAAAAGATATAGCTAATGGTGTTGTTTATAGTCATGCAGAAACTACTCGTGACGGAGTGGTTAGTCTTGCAGCTATGAGATATGACGATAATTATGCTAAAGAGGATGGAGTTTGGAAGTTTTCAAAAAGAGTCATTCATTTCTTTTATTACGTTAAAACTAAAGAATATGTGGAAATGCTCAATGGTCCATTAAGAGTCGGTATGGGCGATACTAATATTGCTGCCGATATACCCGAATCAGTTCCTGCTTGGATTGAATTTCAAGAAAAATATAAAAATGAAGAGAAATAGTGCTAATTCTGAAGAAATGCTAGGCCTAGCCAAAAGAGCCCTTGAGCATTTTAAAAATAAAACTACCGATCAAGCTGATGGGATAATGTCTAATTCCATTGAGGCTTACGTTAATTCTGAACGTTACGAAAAAGAAATTGAAAGAATATACAAGACACTGCCTTTGGCCTTATGCCTAAGTAGCGAGATTCAAAATCCTAAAAGCCATAGAGCAATGAATGTTATCGATACCCCAGTACTTATTACTAGGGGTGAGGATATGAAAGCTAGAGCTTTTCTTAATGTTTGTAGACACAGAGGCTCTCAAGTTTGTGAAGAAGGCAGAGGTGAAAAAAGAAATTTCATCTGTCCTTATCACGCCTGGACCTACAATCATGAAGGAAAATTAGTAGGAATGTATGGAGAAAAAACATTTGGAGAGTTAAACAAAGAAGAATTTGGTTTAATCGAATTAAATTGCGAAGAAAGAGCTGGGCTTGTCTGGGTGGCTTTAAACCCTGATGTCAAATTTGATATTGATAGCTGGTTAGGAGATTTTGCTTTAGAGCTCGAAACTCTCAACTTGAAAGAGTGGTATATATTTGATCAAAGAGAAATTGATGGGCCTGGTTGGAAAGTGGCTCTAGACGGCTATTTAGAAGCTTACCATCATAATCAGTTGCATGGTGATACCGTAGGTAAGCACACTGTAGGTAACCTCCTGGTTTTAGACACATATGGACCACATCAAAGATTGACGTTTGGAAGAAAGTCATTAAGTGAACTTATAGATAAGCCTGAAGATGAATGGGAGGAACCTCTAGATCATATACGTTTAATACATTCTGGATTTCCTAATCTATCCATTTCCGGTGTATTGGGTGGACATTGTTTGGTTAGTCAGATTTTTCCAACCTCTTCGCCCGATTCTACCATCACTAGACAAACTATACTGTCTGCCAAAGAACCTAAAACAGAAGAAGAAAAGAAAACCACTCAAGATTTTAGTGACATGGTCTTACAGGCAGTTGTTGATGAAGACTATAAAATGGGACTTCAAATTCAAACCAACATTTCTAAACTAGAATCTCATAACTTTGTTTACGGTAAAAATGAACCGGCCGTACAAAATTATCATAATTGGATAGAAAAATTCATGAAAAAAGAAGGTAGTGGCTGGTAAAACTTCGTAATGAATGTAATTGATATTCACGCCCATGCAGTTTTTAAGGAAACTCTAAATTCTATTGAGGGATTAGGCCCCGAAATAGGCGGCCAAAAAGATAAGCCCTGGTTTCGAGCAGGAGACTATAAACTTGAAGGAGTAAGGTACGAAAATACACCTTTTATGGATATAAATTTACGCCTAGATGCAATGGAATCCATGGGTATTGACTATCAAGTTATCTCGCCAAATCCTATAACTTACTTTCATTTTATAGAACCAACTGAAGCTATTAACTATTGCAAATTACATAATGACACTATGGCAAATTCAATTGCTAATCATAGGGATAATTTGGGTGGTTTTGCATCCTTGCCAATGCAAGACCCGCAGGCAGCTGCTAAAGAACTTGAAAGAAGTATTAAGGATCTTGGTTTTCATGGGGCTTACATAGGTACAGACTTCCCTCTGGGTTTGGCACATAAAGCGATGGATGATTTTTACGCTACATGTATTGAATTAGATGTGCCTCTATTTATTCACCCTGCCCCTCAAGGAATTAACGGACCTTACTCTGACAATAGATTAGATTTATACAGCTTAGATTTAACTGTAGGTTTCGCTAATGATGAAACAGCAGCTTTAGGTAATTTGATATTTGGTGGAGTTTTACACAGACATCCAGGTCTTGATGTATGTATTAGTCACGGAGGAGGAAATATAGCTTTTCTAGCAGGTAGGATGGCATTGGCAGCAGAGAATAGGCATACATCTCCCGAATGGATTAAACAAAAGGGTGAATTCCTTAGGCAGCTACAATTAATCTGGTTTGATAATCATGTTCATCAAGAAGCTTCATTAAGTCTTCTAGAAGAAATAGTAGGAAAAGAAAGGCAAGTACTAGGTACTAATTTCTTAGGCTGGGATCAACCCGATAGAAATTCAATTAAAGAGATTCCCTCTTACCTGGCGGGTAACGCCAAAAAACTTTTACGTTTATAGAAATAAAATAGTTAATTTCTTCCTATGTTGGCTAAAACACTATTCATTACGCCACCATCAACAACTATGTTCTCCCCATGAATGTAAGAAGACTCTTCAGATAATAAAAACATAACAACGTTCGCAATATCTTTTGCCTCTCCTATTTTTTGGATTGGTACCATCCCTTCTCTTTTTTCTCTTTCTACTGGATCTACGTAATGTTCAGCAGACATACCTGAATCAATAAAACCTGGTGAAATTGCATTTACGCGTATCCCTTCTTTTCCCCACTCAAGTGACATTTGTTCAGATAACATAACCACCCCTGCTTTAGTGGCTGCATAGGCTCCTGAGTGAATAGCTGGATGCTTTCCTCCACTAATAGAACTAATATTAATGATATTGCCCGAACCGTTTTCCTTCATTAATCTCGCAACAGAACAACTTACAATAAAACATCCTAGTAAATTTACATTTATTACATCTTCAAAGTCTTCAATTTTCTGGTCTAACAAGCTTCCAAATCTAACTATACCTGCACAATTAACTAATCCATCAGGAGTGTCTCCAAAAATATCTAAAGCTTGTTTAACAGACTCCTCTTTGGTGATATCTGCAGGAAGACTTATCGAGTTCTCTATCTTCGCTTCTACTTCTTTTAACTTTTCTGAGTCTTGATCTATTAATCCAACTCGATATCCTTTTTTACTAGCGGAAGTAGCAATTTCTGATCCTATTCCACCAGCAGCGCCAGTTACTAATAAATTTTTCATTTGAACAAGATAAATCTTCTTTTGTTATGGGTCAAATCTCAAAACTTAATGACAACTTCGAGGAATTATTTTAGAGAATATGCAATTTGTATTAAAAAGGCCCCGAAGGGCCTTCTTAGCTATCTTTTCATTAGTATGAAAATTACTCTCCTCTCATTGGAAGGCCAGTATATTCTCTTGGATTAGAGCAAGAAAAACCTTTTAAGTTTTGTGCAGCTTCCGATTGCTCAAGCTTTTCCCAATATAGTTCTTGGTTTACTCCCATACTGTCTATTGATGAGGTATATAGCAGTCTTACGAAGTCAGCATCACCATCGTAACCAGCTTGTGGAAAAATCATTTTTCTTCCTACAGTATCTCCCTGAGATTGAGCATATATTGCAAAATCTTTGTATAGATCATAAACCTGCCTACCTTCGTAACCTTCATCAAACTTACAATCTGAATATACGGCCATCATCATATCTCCTTCTCCTGATTCACCTGGACCTGATATAACCCATTGATAAGTACTTATCTGTCTATTGTTTGTTACAGGCAAGCTTTTTAATAACTCAGGACCGCCTTGTGTCATCCAAACATTTAGAGCAGCATACTGTGCCGACTGAGTTGGAAAATTATTCACCCACATGACATCCAATGATGTAAGGTCAGCATGAAAATATGGAGTCAGAATTGCGATACTCATATCATCATAAACTCCTTTATCTTCTGCCCACTTAGAAAATTTTTCATACCACTTTGTTAAGTCATCAAGATCTTTGCCTTTGTTAAAGTGACCTATGTAGTACTCAGCAGCATTGCCTTCTGGTTCATGCTTATATTCGCTATCTTCTGCAAAAAGACTAATAGAAAATACCAACATAAAACTTAATATATATTTCATAAATTTCTCCTTTAGAAATGGTTAATGTCTAAAGATACTAAAAAAATGACTATTGCAGTAGTAAAAAATGTTCTTTGTGGTTTAAAAGAAAGAGAATGGTGCAGGACACAGGACTTGAACCTGTAACTTCCACCTTGTAAGGGTGGCACTCTACCAATTGAGTTAGTCCTGCATTAGAACGAACTGAGGATTATACAACTTAAGAAACTGAATAAAAGAGGTTTACTATCCTTAAGTAAATTTTGTTATTTAATTTGATTTATCAAATATAAAACCTTGATAATTTGTTTTAGAGACTTCTTCGCACTTCTCTGCATAAGGAGGAACACCTATGTAAGGCAAGAAGGTTTTTGATTTACCATCTAAATTCGAGCCGTTATACCAAGAATTGCAAGTGGTATATAAAGTTAGTTCAGAAGTTTCTTTAACATGCTTCATCCACTCTTCTTCAGCTGATTCTGTGGATTCAATAATAGATTTGTTATTTTCTCTCATCCAAGCTAAACAATCGGAAATCCACTCAACATGCTGTTCTATAGAAGGTAACATATTAGATAGAACCGACGGGCTACCCGGACCAGTGACCATAAAAAGATTTGGGAAACCAGCTATACCTAAACCTAAATAGGATTTAGCTCCATTTGCCCATACTTCTGATAATTTCTGTCCATTTCTCCCTGTTATATCAATATTGGTCAAAGCTCCTGTCATGGCATCAAAGCCAGTGGCCAAAATTAGCATGTCAGTTTCAAATTCATTGGTTTGTGTTTTTACTGAATTTTCCGTAATGTCCAGAATTGGGTCTCTCTTAATATTAATTAAAGAAACATTGGGTTTGTTGAAAGTTTCATAATAGCCAGTGTCTACACATAATCTCTTACAACCTATGGTGTGATCAGGACATAAGTCATTCGCCGTTTCTGGATTGTCCACTAATTCCTTAATTTTATCTCTGACAAAAGATGCTGCTATTTCATTTGCGTTAGGGTCAAGCATTAAATCAGCATAAGCTCCTAAAAACCCCAATCCTGATTTATCCCAGTGCTCAGAGAAAACCTTTTTAGTTTCTTCCTCTGGAGCTTCTGTGGCTAGTAATTCATTTTCGAGTCCGGCAATACCAAAACCATTTTGCCAATTCTCTTCTCTAAACTCTTTATATCTAGATTTGATTTCCGCTTCTTCATCAGGATCCATAGGGCCATTATTTGAAGGTATAGAGTAATTTGCTGTTCTTTGAAACACAGTTAGGTTTTTTGCAGTTTCAGCTATTATAGGAATTGATTGAATAGATGAAGAGCCTGTACCGATTATAGACACATTTTTACCTTCAAAATTAACATCTGAGTGTGGCCATTTTCCTGTATGGAGAATCTCGCCCTTGAAATTTTCTATTCCAGGTATATTTGGTTCATTTACTTGAGATAGGCACCCAGTGGCCATTACACAGTGACTACATACAATTTCTTCATCGGAAGTTTTAACTGTCCATTTGCCATGTTCTTCATTAAAGGTAGCTGATTGAACTTCTGTATTGAACGTTATGTCATTTCTTAAATCAAAACGGTCAACCACATGATTTGCATATTCTAAAATTTGTTTTTGAGAGGAATACTTTTCTTCCCACTCCCATTCTTGTTGCAAATCATCATCAAATTGATATGAATATTGTAAAGAAGGAATGTCGCATCTTGCTCCTGGATACCTATTCCAATACCAGGTGCCGCCTACTCCATCACCTCTTTCAATAACGCGTGATGAAAAACCTAACTTTTTAAGCTTATAAAGCATATAGATGCCAGCAAATCCTGCACCTACAACTACTACGTCTACTTCTCTTGATTTAATCATTATTACTTCTTGGCAATTAACTCCGCTCTTAACTGAAGATATTTAGCCATAACTAGACTTTCAATTCCATTAGACATTTCCTTAGCCTTATTCCATAAAGCCTCATCTACAGTGCCTTGGTCTATTTCCTTAAGAACTTCGCCTATGTCTAACCTATTTGCATCCATAATTTATTTTATTCGATTTAATTACCCTTGATGTATTTTATTAATTAAATATTATTAACAAACAAATATTAAATGGATTAAAGAAAAATGAACAATAGATTATTAGCACCAAAATTAAAAAGCAAACTCGACACCACAACTCAAACTTTTGAAGAAAATAAGACTGCCATGATGGAAAGATTGGAAAAAATGGAAGAGCTATTGGACTATGCAGAACTTGGTGGAGGAATGCATCATCACGAAAGACTAGGTGCTAGAGGAAAAATGTCAGTTAGACATAGAATCGCACACTTTTTAGATCCTGATACTCCTTTTCTAGAAATTAGCCCATTAGCAGCATATGACTCAATGTATCCAGTTGGTGGTGGTGCTGTAGCAGGAATAGGAATAGTAGCTGGAACTGAGGTAGTGATTATGGCAAATGACCCAACAGTTTTAGCAGGAGCTATGCATGCTTATTCAACAAGGAAGTGGATGAGGGCTATGGAAATCGCTAGAGATAATCGTATACCTTACATACAGTTTGTTGAATCTGCTGGAGGAGATTTAAGAATGGGAGGAAAAGGTAAAGGCGGAAGCTCTCCCCCTCCTCAAGGCGGGGGTGCTTTCCTTGAAACGGGTAGACAATTTTATGAAATAACAGAGCTATCTAAACTGGGGGTTCCCAGTGTTTCCATAGTGTTTGGTTCTTCGACTGCTGGAGGTGCTTATCAACCTGGAATGTCTGATTACAATATTTTTATTAAAAATCAATCAAAAGTATTTTTAGGTGGTCCGCCTTTAGTCAAGATGGCTACAGGAGAAGATTCAGACGATGAAACTTTAGGGGGAGCGCAAATGCATGCCCAAACTTCTGGTCTCGCAGATTATTTAGCTGAAGACGAAATGGATGCATTGAGAATAGGAAGAGAAGTGGTCTCTCATCTCAATTGGAAAAAGCAAGGCAGCGGTCCAAAGATCACGGTTGAAGAACCAATTAATGACCCTGAAGAACTATTGGGTCTAGTCGATCCCGAACTTAAAAAACCTTTTGATATGCAAGAAGTCGTTAACAGGATTGTAGATGGATCTAGATTCGAGGAATTTAAACCGTTATTTGGACCTAATATTATGTGTGGTTTTGCTTCTATTCACGGGTACGAGATAGGAATTATAGGAAACAATGGAGGTGTCATAATGCCTGACTCTGCTCAAAAAGGAGCGCATTTTGTTCAGTTATGTAACCAGATTAATGTGCCAATTTTATTTTTACAAAATGTTACTGGCTTTGTGGTTGGAAAAGATTACGAAAGAGATGGGGCCATAAAAAAAGGCGCTCAATTCTTAAATTCTGTTTCGAATTCCGAGGTGCCCCACCTTGCAGTCATAGTGGGAGCATCCATTGGAGCTGGGACTTACGCAATGTCAGGTAAAGCATTTAACAATAGATTCACGTTCTTGTGGCCTACAGCAAAAATTGCAGTAATGGGTCCAAAACAAATTGCTGGAGTAATGTCCATAGTAAGAAGAGCAAGAGCAGCTAGACTTGGTGAGAAGTTTGATGAAAAAGCAGATGCTGAAATGGTAGCTCGAGCAGAAGCTCTTCAAGAGGAAGGCTCTTTAGCTCTAAGGTCTACTAGTGCCATGAGTGATGACGGAATAATTGATCCTAGAGATACTAGAAGTGTCCTTGGATTTTGCTTATCAATTGTAAATGGTAAAGAAGTTGAAGGTGCAGAAGGATTTGGAGTATACAGGCTATGAATTTTACTAAATTATTAATTGCCAATAGAGGCGAAATCGCATGTCGTGTAATTGGAAGTGCCCAAAATATGGGAATAAAATGTGTGGCTGTATATGTGGATGCAGATAAAGAATCACCATATGTGAAAATGGCAGATGAAGCAGTTAAGCTTTCTGATTCCTATTTAAATTCCAAGGAAATAATTCAAGCAGCAATAGATACAGGTGCTCAGGCCATTCACCCTGGGTATGGCTTTTTATCTGAGAATGCAAAGTTTGCAAGAGATGTTGCTAAAGCAGGAATAAAATGGGTTGGCCCTTCAGGAAGAGTCATAACTCAAATGGGAGACAAACTTAAGGCTAAAGAATTAGCTGAGAAAGCTGGCGTGCCCACACTTCCAATGACAACAGACCCGAAGAAAGCCAAAGATATTGGTTATCCTTTATTAATAAAAGCCGCTGCCGGAGGCGGAGGAAAAGGAATGAGGATCGTGGAATCGTCAAAAGACCTTAAGTCTTCTATAGAAGGGGCACAAAGAGAAGCTAAAGCGGGCTTTGACGATGAAAGAATTTTCATTGAAAGATATGTACCTATTTCCAGACATATAGAAATTCAGATCTTAGGTGACTCCCATGGAAATGTAGTTCATCTCGGTGAAAGAGAATGCTCTATACAAAGGAGACATCAAAAAATTATCGAAGAATCCCCCTCTCCTAGAGCCGATGAAGAAATGAGACACAAAATGGGTGAAGCAGCAGTGAATCTAGCCAAAAAATTAAAATATGAATCTGCTGGAACAGTTGAGTTCTTAGTAGATGACAAGACAGGTGAATTCTGGTTTTTAGAAGTAAATACTAGACTGCAAGTTGAGCATCCTGTTACGGAAGCTGTTACAGGAGTTGATCTTGTCTCAGAACAATTAAGAATAGCAAGAGGAGAAGAATTAGGGTATTTACAAGAGGATATTCAATCTTATGGTTCTTCTATAGAAGCAAGACTTTATGCAGAAGATCCGGATAATGACTTCCTGCCTGCTACCGGTACGCTAGTGGCATATAGATTTAGTGACTCTGTAGATGCCAGATGGGATTCAGGTGTTGAAGAAGGTTCTGTGATTGGAACAGATTTTGATCCAATGATTGCAAAAGTTATTACCTGGGGCGAGACCAGAGTAGATGCCGCTAATAAATTATCTTTTGCTCTGGAGGATCTTCATATTGGAGGTTTAATTACAAATAGAGACTTTCTAGTTTCAACTTTAAGAAAAAAGGAATTCTTAGAGGGAAAAACTACCACTGATTTTATAGAAAAATATAAACCCCAAAGGTCTTATAAACCAAACGAAGATGACTTAATCAATGCTTCTACAGCTGCTACTCTCTGGCTTCATCAAAATAATCATAGAAATGCCAAAACTATGCAAACTCTTCCTTCAGGTTGGAGATTGGGTAGACTTCCAGATCAATCAATATCTTTTGGTTGTGGAGATGATGACTGCCAAATCTCTTATCGATCATTAAGAGATGGTAGCTATTTGATAAATGAATGCATACCGGCAACTATTTACGAGTGGACACCCAACAGCATAAGTCTAGAAATAAATAATCGAAGATTTAAATCTAAGATCACCTTTTCAGATGATTTAATTATAGTAAAAATGCCTTGGGGAGATTGTTCTCTTACGATTCAACCTAAATTTGTTCTTCCTGGATCAGAAAAAGTGTCGGGGGGTTTGATTGCTCCAATGCCAGGAAAGGTTATTGAATTAAAAGTAAAAGTAGGCTCTAAAGTCAAGAAAGGAGATAGTCTAGTTATTTTAGAAGCCATGAAAATGGAACACCAAGTAAGTGCTCCTGAAGATGGTAAAGTTAAAGAAGTTTTTGTTAAAAAAGGAGAGCAATTAGAAAATGGGGCTCTTTTAATGGTTCTAGACTAATTCCCAGGAGTAAATATGAGTAATTCTGGAGATAAAATTTTGATTGGTAATTGCAGTGGCTTCTATGGCGATAGGTTATCTGCTGCTAAAGATATGGTTGAAGGAGGCCCAATCGATGTATTAACGGGAGATTATCTAGCAGAACTGACCATGACCATACTATATAACCAAAAAATGAAAAGAGGTGAAGATCAAGGCTATGTAGGAACCTTCTTAAAACAATTCAAAGACGTTGCAAAATCCTGTCAGGAAAGAAATATTAAGATTGTAACTAACGCTGGAGGGTTAAACCCGTCTTCAATGGCCAACAAAGTGGAAGAAATAACACAGGAGTTAAATCTAGATCTAAAAATTGCTTACATTGATGGAGACGATTTAATCCCTCGTCTAGATTCTCTCTACAAAGAAGGAGAAAAGTTAATCAGCCTAGATAAAGACTTGCCCCTAGATACCTACGGTAAACCTGCAGTCACTGCTAATGCTTATTTTGGGGCTTGGGGAATTAAAGAAGCTCTAGACCAAGGAGCAGATGTTGTAGTTTGCCCAAGAGTAACTGATGCAGCTGTTGTAATTGGACCTGCAGCTTGGAAATTCAATTGGTCTAGAGATAATTATGATGCTTTAGCAGGAGCATTAGCAGCTGGACATATAATTGAATGTGGAGCTCAGGCTACAGGAGGAAATTACGCTTTTTTCCAAGAAGTTCCTTCTTTTAAAAATGTAGGTTATCCAATTGCAGAAATTTTTGAAGACGGAAGCTTTTACATTACAAAACATCCAGACACGGGTGGGCTTGTTTCAGTTGGCACTGTCACTGCCCAACTTCTTTATGAAATAGGATCTCCTGCCTATATAAATCCTGATGTTATAGGCCACTTTGATACTTTAAAAATAGAGCAAGAGTCAGAAGACAAAGTATTTGTTTCAGGCTGTAGAGGAAGTAGTGCTCCAAAAACACATAAAGTTTGCGTGAACCTGGCTGGTGGATTTAGAAATGGAGTAGAAATACTTCTAACAGGATTGGATATCGAAGAAAAAGCCAAGCTGGTAACAGACTCTATATTTGATAATCTGGGAGGAAAAGACCAATTTGATAAAGTTGATGTTCAGTTGCATAGAACAGATAAAGAAAATCCTATTTCGAATGAGCAAGCTCAAGCCTCTTTAAGGATAAATGTTAAATCAGACAATCCAGACTTGGTAGGGAGGATGTTTAACGCAAAAATAACTGAACTAGGGTTAGCTAACTTACCTGGATGGACAGGAAGAGGCGGAATAGCCAGTGGGGCATTTATAGAATACTGGCCAGCTTTAGTTGATAGTAAATTTATAAAAGAAACTGTCCATTTTGAAGGAAAATCTACTGAGATCCTTCCAACTAGTCAGTTGGATTTAGAAGAAATTTACTACCAGAAAGAACCATATGAAAATAAATTACCAGAGATAAAAGAAACCCGAACTATACCTTTTGGAAGGCTGTATGGAACTAGATCTGGTGATAAAGGTGGATGTGCTAACCTAGGAGTTTGGGCAAAGAATGAAGAAGCGTATACCTTTCTTTTTGACTTTCTTACTGTAGATAAACTCAAGGAACTGTTACCTGATTTAGAAGAATACAAAATTGATAGATATGAATTGCCCAATATCCTATCGTTAAATTTTTATGTACATGGGATATTGCAAGATGGAGTATCCTCTTCGACTAGACTTGATGGTCAAGCTAAATCTCTGGGAGAGTACTTGAGGGCTAAAAATATTGATGCCCCAGATTTTTTAATAAATTGAGAAAAATATGAATGAAAAAAAACTGTCCTTAGAAGGTCTTAATTTTGAAGCTACTAAAATTGATATTAGCAAGAACATTCTAACCATCACTCTAAATAGACCAGAAAAGAAAAATGCTCTTAATAATGTAATGATGAATGAGATCTGTTACGCATTATGTTATGCAAAGCAAGAAAGAAAAATTAGAGTAGTGGTAATAGCTGCTGAAGGAGATGTTTTTTGTGCAGGTGCAGATTTAAGAAGAGAGAAAGCTGAATCAAATGTTCCAAAAATTGAAGGTTCAGATGATATAAGTCTTCTTATAAGGCATCTATACAAACCTGTAATTTGCAAAATACAGGGTTCAGTTCATGCAGGCGCCTTACTTATGGTAACTAATTCTACACATGCTATAGCTGTTGAAGATGCAAAGTTTTCAGCACCCGAAATCTTAAGGGGGGTTTGGCCACACATGGTAATGGCTGGACTCTTCAGAGTTATGCCAAAGAGAGCTGGATTGGATTTTTGTATGAGAGGTCAGCCTATAGATGCAAAAAAGGCTGAAGAATGGGGTCTAATAAATGAATCAGTTCCTAATGAAAAACTAGATGATGCTGTTCAGAAACTAGCTTCAGATTTAGCGAACCTTGCTCCAGGTACTATGCAATTTGGACTGGAAGCCTATGTTAATCAAGATGCTATGGATTTTGATGAAGCTCTACCATATCTTGGTAAAAAGAGTGCTGAAACATTTGCTGGTCCAGATGCTCAAGAAGGCATTGCTGCTTTCCTTGAAAAAAGAGAACCTAAATGGGATTAATCTGACCTAGTACTAGCAAGATAAATAGCAACCAATACTATTAGGCCTCCGAAAATCTGAGTAGAAATCAGATCTTCGCTAAGAATAACCCATCCAAATACTGCTGCAGCTACAGGCTGAATTAAGAGCACTAAGGATGATAGATGTGCGGACAGCTTTGATATACCAAACGTAATTAAACCTGAACCAATTACTTGACTAACTAGAGCATAACCAAACAATATACTCCAACCTTCTGATGTCTCTGGAAGTAAGCTATCAGATTCGATAAGACTAATTGGAAACAGAAATAATGCAGTTACTAGTGTCGAACAAAATAAGACTTGAGAAGGAGATATCTGATCAGTTAATCTCTTTATACTTAAAATATATCCAGCATAAAAAACAGCTGCAGCGATTCCTAAATAATCTCCAAAAAGCCTTTCTTCATTACCACCGCTACCCGAGCTAATAACTAGGTAAACTCCTGACATAGCTAGCAAAAGGAAGAAAAAGAAAGATTTACTGATTGTCTGCTTTAAAAAGGTAAAAGCTATTAAGGTTACAAAAATAGGAGCAGTATTTGCTAGCAAGGTTGCATGGGCAACTGAAGTAAATTGGATAGACCAGTTCCAAACTGCCATATCTGACCCAAAAAATATTCCAGACGCTAGAAATATAAAAATAGTTCTTCTATCAAGATTCCAATTTATTGCTTCTCTTGAGAAATGTATCCAAAGGTATAAGAAAGGCAAAGCAAGAAAAGCTCTATAAAAGGCGGTGGTGGATGGTGAGGTTTCACTAATCCTGACAAATATAGCCGAAAATCCTAGTAAAGCTGCTCCTGTAGATAAACTAATTAACCCTTTTAAAATTGTCTTCGTATTTTCCATATAACTAAACAAACCTCAGTTATACTTTATCATCATGACCGATATCACAAACAGAAATCAAAGCATAATTTCGGTTTCAGACCTTAATAAATTAGCTAAAGATATTTTGGAGAATGAATTTTCTTCTGTTTGGGTACAAGGCGAAGTATCTAATTTCTTTTCTGCCAGCTCAGGTCATTGGTACTTTTCACTAAAAGATCAAAACTCAGAAATAAGATGTGCCATGTTCGCAGGGAAAAATTCTAGAATCTCTTTTGAGCCAAAAGATGGAGATAATCTTATTTTGAATGGGACTCTAAGTATCTTTGAAGGAAGAGGTCAATACCAGATGATTATTGACCACATAGAACTTGCTGGAGAAGGAGCTTTACTTAGAGCTTTTGAGGATTTAAAAGAGAAACTTTCTAAAGAGGGTTTATTTGATTATAGTTTTAAAAAGCAATTACCTCCCTTCCCTACTAACATCGGAGTAATCACTTCACCTGATGGTGCAGTACTTAGAGATATTATTAATGTTTTAAGTAGACGTGCTCCACTCATGAAACTAACTCTGATACCTGCCTTGGTACAAGGAGAGAAATCTATCCAGCAATTGATTGAAGCTTTAGAAATAGCAAAAACACAGAATGACCTTGATGTAATTATTCTAGCTAGAGGTGGTGGTTCTATAGAGGACTTATGGTCTTTTAATAATGAAGAGCTAGCTAGGTCTATCTACTCCAGCTCCATACCTATAGTTAGTGCAATTGGACATGAAACAGACTTTACCATCTCTGATTTTGTAAGCGATGTAAGGGCCCCAACCCCTTCAGCTGCAGCTGAAATGATTAGCCAAAATCATAGTCTCATTGAAGAAAATCTTACGGATATCAAATCAAACCTAGAGTCAGTTTTTCTAAGGAATATAGAATTTAAAAAAGAGGAGTCTAAGAATCTAAGAAAAAGGTTAAGACATCCTGGTGATAAATTAAGAGAAACATCTCAAAAACTAGATTATCTCTCAGAAGATTTAAACCAAAAACTCATAAAGAATATAACACTTACTCAAAAGGATTTTCAGAGCCTATTAATCACATTAAAAAATCTTTCTCCCAAGAAACAGTTACAAAATTTATCGCAAGAAGTAATAAATCTTTTTAAAAATCTTATAGATTCTAGCTCTAATCAAATTAATAGTAAGAATCACCAGTTAGCCAAGGCAACTACAACCTTAGATGCCGTCAGTCCTTTAGCTGTTCTATCGCGAGGATATTCAATCTTGACCACAAAAGATTCAGATGTCATTTCTT
>CEOQ01112510.1_pt1 | contig 18912 bp, 22 predicted proteins | sample 361351 | NCBI WGS metagenome assembly CEOQ01 (sample SAMEA2619907, study PRJEB7988) | marine metagenome | biome: marine biome (ENVO:00000447); feature: deep chlorophyll maximum layer (ENVO:xxxxxxxx); material: "saline water (ENVO:00002010), including plankton (ENVO:xxxxxxxx)" | depth 60 m | reverse complement strand
ACAAAATAATATAAAATTACTTTTGAACCTGACAAATATTGAAAGAACAAAATAATGCAAAAAAGTATTGAATTTCTATCGGAGAATTTAACATTAGAAGGTGTTATTTCAATACCAGAATCTAAAGATAATATCCCTTGCGTTATACTATGTCACCCCCACCCTTTATATGGTGGAGATATGTACAACAATATTGTTATAGATATCGCACAAAATTTATACCAACTAGGGATTGGTTCTTTGTTATTCAATTTTCGTGGTGTGGGAAATAGTGAAGGCACTTTTGATAATGGCAAGGGAGAAGTTACTGATATTATTTCTGCGTATAAATATATAGCCACCCTACCTACTATTAACCAAGCTAAAATAGGTATCGCTGGATATTCTTTTGGAGCTTCAACTACTTTTAATTTATTTCTTCAAATTCAAACAAACAATATAGATATTAATATTGAATCTTTTGCGTTTATAGCATGCCCTTCCAATAATCTACAAAGTCTTCTTTTATCGAATACTAATTCAAATATAAACTTTGCAGATCAAATACTATCTATAAAAAAGCTTTTCGTTTACGGGGATTTAGATGAATTAATTGAACAAGACCTTTATAACACTATGCTTAGAGATTTTTGCAAACCCTCTGAAATTATAAAAATAGACCATACCGATCATTTTTTTTCCAATGAAATCCCTCAGCTATCAAATAAAATTGGTGATTTCTTTAACAGTACCTTAAAATAAATAAAATATTAATAAAATGATACAGGAAATACTTTGGAACAAAATAAATCTTGGTTGCTAGACATTTATATGGTAGGTGTAATGATATTTGTCCTGGCAATCGATCAATTTACCAAATGGATAGTTAAAGAAAATTTATATATCGGACAGTCTATTCCTGAAGAGGGATTTTTTCGATTTACACACACACTCAATACCGGAAGTGCTTTCGGTTTATTTCGAGGGCAAACTACTTTTTTACTAATTGCTTCAATAGTGGCAATAGTTATCTTACTACTATATTTCAAGAATTCTGATCTACCTCCATTAATTTTGCGTACCTGTCTTGGCATGCAAATTGGAGGGGCATTAGGTAATCTATTAGAGAGAATTACTATAGGACATGTTACAGATTTTATTGACGTTGGACCATGGTATATTTTCAACATTGCCGATAGTGCAATAGTAATCAGTATCTTTATCATCATTTGGGCATATATAAAAAATCCCACAGTAGAATCTAATGAAGGTAATGATGAAACAGCAAACGATAAAAACTGAATATAAATACACAAAGATATCACCAACAAGAGTCGATTTATTTGTTGCAAAACAATTTCCATATTTGTCTCGCAATAAAATCCAAAGAATGATTACAAATAAACAAATCTTAGTAAATAATTTGCCGATTAATCCATCATTTTCAGTTCCAGACTCTTTTAATCTTTTAATAAATTTTGAAAATCAAAAAGAATTTGTTTTAGAGCCTGAAGATCTTAAAATACCCATTGTATATGAAAATGAACACATAATTGTTGTGAATAAACCTGCAGGAATGGTAGTACACCCAGGTGCTGGAAATTTTCATGGCACGTTAGTAAATGGACTCATCAAACTCTATCCAGAATTGGCAAACATTGGTGATAAATATAGACCCGGTGTAGTTCATAGATTGGATAAAGACACATCAGGGGTAATACTTATAGCCAAAACAACACTTGCCCATAGTGATTTATCATCACAATTAAAAAATAGAAAAGCAAAAAAATCTTATTATGCTTTAGTCAAAGGTACTCCCAAAGAGGATAAGTCAAGAATTGAAGGACCAATATCAAGAAATCAAAAAAATAGAAAAAAAATGTCTATTAATTCTTATGGTAAAGAAGCTTTTACATATTACGAGACAATTAATAAATTCCAAAATTACACACTAATTTGCGCCCAACCTGAAACAGGACGAACTCATCAAATTCGAGTACATATGGCCGCAATAGGGCATCCTATAGCTGGCGATAAGCTTTATGGTGGCAGAGTAGATTTTCTAAAACGACAATTTTTGCATGCTTATTCAATAACAATTAAAATACCAGAATCAAATAATATTGAAACATTTACTGCAGAGTTACCCAACGATCTAACATATACCTTAGAAAACTTAGTATAATATTCTAAAAAATACACAAATATAGGCTCTAATATCTATGACAATAAATAAACCAAGATCACGATTTGCTCCAAGCCCAACAGGTGAACCACATGTAGGTAATATGAGAACAGCTATTTTCACATGGTTGTTTTGTCGCCACTATGGAGGTGAATTCATATTACGAATTGAAGATACAGATCAAGCTCGAAAACAAGATGGAGCTCTGGAATCAATAATTACTGGATTGAAATGGCTAGGGTTAGATTGGGATGAAGGCCCGGAAATAGGCGGTTCCCATGGCCCCTACATGCAGTCAGAAAGATTAGAATTGTATCAAAATGCAGCCAATCTACTGATTAATAATGACTGGGCATACAAATGTTATTGTACGCCAGAAGAATTAACTCAAATGAGACTAAATCAACAAAAACAAAAACTTCCACCTCAATATGACCGTCGTTGTAGAAATGCAAATAATTCAGATAAAGAAGCTAAAAACTTACCCTACGTAATTAGATTTAAAATACCTGAAAATATAAATACAATCGTAGTGGATGATTTAATCCGAGGAAAGGTTGAGTTTCAAAACACTCTGTTAGATGATTTTGTATTATTAAAATCGGACGGCTATCCAACTTATCACCTAGCAAATGTTGTGGATGACCACGAAATGGAAATATCACATGTATTAAGAGCCGAAGAATGGCTTTCTAGTACTCCTAAACACCTTCTTCTATATAATGCTTTTGGCTATACGCCTCCAGCTTTTGCACATCTACCAATGATATTAGGTAGCGATAAATCAAAACTTTCAAAACGCCACGGGGCTACCTCTATACTTGAGTACCAGACTAATGGGTATCTTCCTGAGGCTATGCTAAATTTTTTAGTTTTATTGGGTTGGTCACTTGATGATAAAACTGAAATTTTTTCTATCGAAAATCTAATCGATGTATTTACTATAGATCGAATCGGAAAATCTCCATCTATATTCAATACAGAAAAGCTCAATTGGATGAATAGTCAGTATATAAAAACTTCTAGTGATAATTATATTACTGCATCTATAGCTAATGAATTAGATGTTTATTGTAAATCTAATAAAATTAAACTAGAAACACCAATCACTCAAGATAGTGTAAAAACGGTGTTAGAAATCTTAAAAGAACGAATTAAAACAATTAACCCAGAGGAAATTTGGCCAGTATGCAACTTCTTCTTTGAAACTCCAGAACCAAATGAACAACAGCGGCTACTATTAAAATCAAAAGCATCCTTACCGCTAGAAATATATAAAGAAGCAATTACTATAATCAATAATATCGATGATTTTACAGAACATAAAATAGAAACCTCATTACGCGATTTATTAGAAAAACATCAATGTAAACCTCGGGACTTATTCGGTACAATAAGAATAGCTATAACTGGTAAAGAAGTATCCCCACCATTATTTATTACTTTTGAATTATTAGGAAAAAAAAGATCTATTGAAAGAATGCAAAACTTTATGGAATATTTAAGCGTTGCAACATAATCAAGCATACAATATAATATTCCCGAGGCCTAACATGCCTTTAATACATATATTTAGTTTTTTTCACAATTCCGTGGGAGGAAATCTAGAATGACTTATATCATTGCCGAACCTTGTGTTGATCTAAAGGACCAATCATGTATTGACGTCTGTCCTGTTGATTGTATTTATGGTGTAGACGAAGGAGATGATCGACAGTTGTACATAAATCCAGACGAGTGTATAGACTGTGCTGCTTGTGAGCCGGTATGTCCTGTAAATGCTATTTTTGCAGAAGAAGATGTACCAACCAAATGGGAAGGTTGGATCAAAGTAAATTACGATTATTTCGATGATGCTGATTCAGCTCGTCAACAAGTAAATGATCTTAAACCAGCCTAATAACTAAACAATTCATTGAATATACCAGAAGAAATTAAATTACTTCCTGATGGAATTCACATATTATGGAACGACGGGGTTTGGTGTTCGTACGAATATCGAACGGTTAGGTTTCAATGTGGATGCGCCCACTGTGTAAACGAAATGACTGGTGTCAGAGTGATTTCTCTATCTGAAATTAGTTCTGATATTCAGGCTATAGATTACATGTATATTGGCAAATATGCAGTCCAGTTCTTATGGACGGATCTACACACAACAGGTATTTATCCTTTTGAAACTCTTCGCAAGTTATGTGAAACTCAAAATCAATAAGTTATATAAAGTATTTATCATTTTTATAGATTATTAATTGATCTTTGACTAAGGATTCCAAAATCAATTTTATTCTGTTACTAGAAATTTTATTTTCATTTTTTTCATTTAATAAAATATTTATCTCATCTATAGAAACTTTACCTTTTTGATTAATGTATCTAATTAAAACACCACGATAATATCTATTTGATAATACAAAGGATTCTTTCTTAGCGTTTCTGCTTACTTTTCTTAACCTCAATTCACTAGAACCATAATCCATTAAAGCATAGTTCCATTCTCTAGGATTGTTCCTATCTAACACTAAATCTGCAATTCTATATATTTGTTTATCAGGTATGTTTTCGATATCAGGAAAGAAAAAATGTTTAAGAACTTTTCTAATGTTGGTTTCTACAAATGCTATCGGATAGTTATAGATGAAACATTTGAGTGCTGCAGAAGTATATTCTCCAACACCTGGTAACGTTTTTAGTATATCTATATCATTTGGGAAAACACCTCCATATTTTACTTGAATAATTTCAGCTATTTTCCTCAAATTTAAAGCCCTTTTCCAATAACCTAATCCATTCCATAATTCAAATAATTTCTTATTATCAGCACCAGCCAAACTCGAAAAATTCGGATATGTATTTAAAAATTTATCGTAAAAATTTAACACTCTTGAAACCTGTGTCTGTTGCAACATTATTTCAGAAACTAAAATAGAATAAGGATCAAAGGTTTTACGCCAAGGTAAATCTCGACGATTAAACAAATACCACGAATTTATTATATTTTTAAATTCTTCTACTTCCACAAATAAACCTTCATTTATTAATAAAATACTGCTTCTGAAGCGCCTCCATCAATTGCTATATTTTGCCCCACTATTGAAGCTGCTCTATCTGAAGAAAGAAAAGCAGTTAAATCAGCAATTTCATCTGATCTTATAAACCTACCCATAGGAATACCTTGAAGTTCTTGTGCTTCCACTTCTTCTAAAGACTTATTTTCTAAATTGGCTGTTGTTTTCATTCTTTCTATACGTCTTGGAGTATTGGTAATACCAGGCAAGATAACATTTACACAAATTCCGTCTCCTACAACTTGATTTGCTAACTGTTTTCCAAAATTAGCTAACGCTGCACAAACAGGTCCATTATCCATAGCATAAGGTCTATAACCTCGAGATCCCATACCAGCAATTAGTATTACTCTACCCCATTGCCTTGATTGCATATCAGGAATAGCCTTTCTTGCGCAGTGAAAACTACTCATAAATTTTACATCCATGTGATCTGACCAATCTTTTTCCTCCAGCGAGAAAAAAGTACCACCACCAGGTTGATTTGCAGAACACACAAGAATATCGACACCTCCTAAATTTTCAATAGCAAAATCCATAATTTTATCACACTCAGATTTTAGTTTTAAATCTCCAGTAATACCTATTACTTTTCCATTAGTTTGAGATCGTATATAAGATACTGTATTATCTAAATTCTCTTGACCTCGAGCGCAAATTAAAACATCTACGCCTTCCTTAGATAAAGTCAAAGCTATTTCTCTTCCTATACCTTTACTACCTCCAGTAATAACCGCGCGTTTTCCTGAAATGTTTAAGTCCATTTGCATATTCCTCTCATATAATGAATAATCAGATCGATAAACATACATATGTTAAATAATTTTGTTAAAAAAATCTGCTTAATTATTCTAGCAGTACAGGTGTACTCCTAATGGGCATGAACTGCAATTTAAAAAAACGTTTCTTTTCAGAGGACGAAGCAAAAAATGCAGCCTTAGAATATGGCCGTATTTTCTTTTCTAAGGAAACTTTAGGTTATTACAAATGTAATATTCATCGGTGCTGGCATTTAGGTCATGTTCAAAAAGACGTGCCATACCATATTCGAATCCAAAGATTAATAGATACTATTGATACAAATGAATACAAAGATAGTTGATAAATTATTAAACTCTCTATAGACTGTCGATACATTGATACTTAAAGTGGAGGAGAGTACTCTAATGAAGGCAGCCGTATTATATGAAACAAACCAACCTCTAGTTATTGAGGAAGTAGAATTAGATGCACCCAAAAAGGGTGAAGTACATGTAAAAATTGGAGCTGCTGGCGTCTGTAGAAGCGACCTACATTTCATGCATGGAGATGCTATCATCCAAACTCCCGCAATATTAGGCCATGAAGGAGCAGGAACAGTCCTAGATGTTGGAGAAGGTGTAACAAGTGTAAAGCCAGGTGATGATGTAATACTTTCATTTGTTCCAAATTGTGGCCGATGTCCGTATTGTCTTTCAGGAAGAGCTAACCTTTGCGATCTACATGGAGCAACATCAGGTACTCTATTCGATGGTACAAACAGGCTACATATAGGTGATCAATATATTACTCCTATGGGTAAAGTTGGATGTTTTGCTCAAGAGGCTGTAGTTCCTGAGACTGGTTGTATCTTACTTCCAAAAGGATTCCCCTTACCCCAAGCCGCTTTAATTGGATGTTCTGTAACAACAGGTGTTGGTGCTGCTATGTATAATGCAGAAATAAAACCTGGTAGCACAGTTGCTGTTTTTGGAGTTGGAGGTGTAGGACTAAATGTTATACAAGGAGCAAGGCTATTAGGAGCAAGTAAAATTATCGCTGTTGATATTCATCAAAGCAAATTGGAATTTGCATCTAAGTTTGGAGCAACAAATACAGTTGATGCTAGCTCTGGAGATCCAGTTGCAAAAGTAAAAGAACTAACTGATGGTCTTGGAGCAGATTATACCTTTGAAGTATTTGGTTCTTCTGAAACAGTTCTTAATGCATACCACTCTGTTAAAAAAGGCGGACAGGTTGTTATAGTTGGTATAGCACCAGTGACTGCAACAGCGGCAATAGACCCAGTATCTCTTGTGCGATTTGAAAGAACAGTAAAAGGATGCTACTACGGTAGTGCAAGACCTAATATAGACATGCCAACAATGGTGACTTTATATAAAACCGGTCAAATAGATATAGATGGCTTAATTACACGAGAATACAGTTTGGAAGAAATTAATCAAGCATATCAAGACATTGATACTACAGAAATTGGTCGTGGAGTGATAACCAAATTCTAATTGATAGATTTGTTTTTCTGTTGACATATACTTGACATTATTCTAAGATACTTGCTCACCGTAGATTGTAAATATATATATTAAGAGGTTAAATTTTGACAAAAGTATTTTCCGACGATAACGAATCTTTTGAAAGCTTACTAAGGCGCTTTACAAAAAAAGTTCAACAAGATGGTATACTCTCAGAAGTTAGAAGAAGAGAACACTTTGAACCTCCTAGTATCAAACGAAAGAAAAAAGCAGCCGCTAAGCGACGTAAAAGTATTCGTTAGTCTACATATCAACAAATTATTCAAATTATAGAGCAACTATGTCTGAATTAAGTGAAAAGATCAGCAGTGATCTCGCCGATGCAATGAGGCAAAAAAATGAACCTAAGAAAACAGCCCTTCGTATGGTCAAAGCCGCTATCCGCAACGAAGAGATAGCCTCACAAACCACACTAGATGATCAAGGTATTGTCAATGTAATATCGAAAATGTCAAAACAATATAATGATAGTATTACACAGTTTAAATCAGCAAATAGAGATGATCTTGTTCAAAAAGAACAAACAGAGTTAAATGTTTTACTTGAATATTTACCCCAGCAACTAACAGAAGATGAAATCACACAAATAGCAAAAGATATACTATCAAATTTGAATGAAGAAAATAGATCTAATTTTGGTATGATCATGAAAGAAATCATGCCTAAGCTAAAAGGTCAAGCAGACGGTTCGATTGTTAGTAAAATCGTTAAAGACTTACTCTAATCAACTGTGATAGTATTAAAGTCGAAGAGATTAGATACATCAAGAGGTTGTTTTGAAATTTGGTATAGTTGTATTCCCTGGTACTTGGAGTGATACTGATTGCTACTTTGCTGTTCACGATATTCTCAATCAAGATGCAGAATATGTATGGCATAAAGATACTGATTTAGATAAATTTGATTGTATAATTTTACCTGGTGGCTTTTCATATGGAGACTATTTACGTCCTGGTGCTATGGCAAAATTATCTCCCATTATGAACTCTATTAAAGAATTCTCTAGCAAAGGTAAATTTATTATTGGTATTTGTAATGGATTCCAAATACTTTGTGAATCAGGATTATTACCAGGAACTTTAATCAAAAATACAACTTTACAATTTAGATGCCAATGGACAAACTTATTCGTAACAAATAACGATACCCCTTTTACTAATGCTTGTGAGAAAGGATCTGTTCTTAATATTCCTATATCTCACGGGGAAGGAAATTATTTTATTGACAATAATGGATTAGAACAACTTTATAAAAACAATCAAATTGTACTTCAATATTCTGATATGAATGGAATAATCACTGATCAATTTAATCCTAATGGGTCAGTAAATAACATCGCCGGTATAATTAATGAAAAAAGAAATATTATCGGAATGATGCCTCATCCTGAAAGAAGCTGTGAAGCAATATTAGGAAGTACTGATGGTAAAAAAATTTTTGGATCAATTATTAACACTATTGAGTCTAAATTATTTAAGGAGACCCAATGATTACTGCAATCCTGTTTGCACTCCTAGCTGCAACAGGATGGGGTTCTTCAGCTATTTTTACTAGAAAAGGATTGGAGCATTTACCAACTTCAATAGGAACTATATTATCTTTGGTTGCAAGCTTCATTGTTTTAGCAACAGCAGCAGTTATAGTATATGGGTTTAAGGCTTTTTCCATTCCTATGACTATATTTTATATATTAATATTCATCGGAATTATAAACTACCCTATAGGACGATATATGAACTTTACTTCAGTACGTTTAGCAGGTGTTAGTCGATCATCTCCATTGCTTGCTTGTGCACCTTTAGTTAGCTCTGGTTTAGCAATAATCTTTACAAATGAACAATTAAACATATATCTAGGCATAGGAACCCTATTGATTGTTTCTGGAATCATACTTGTGGTTAGTGAAAGAAGATAAAAATATGAAATCGTTTATTACAGAAAAAAATATGGTAATTTTAGGAATGTTGTGTGCACTTATTGGTGGTAGTGCTTATGGCGCCTCCCAATTTATGTTCAAACAAGTTTTTAAACAAAATATTGATCCATTAGTAGCTGTTTCATATGCATTATTGAGTGGAACAATAATCCTTATGATTTTAAATTTAAAATCATTGAAAAAACCAGAAAAACAAATACCTAAAGAAGCGTATATTTATTGCATAATAGCAGGAATTTGCGCTTCAGGAGGGTTAGGATTTAGTGCACTTGCACTAAACATAGCACCTGTAGTTGTAGTATCGCCAATTTTCGCTCTTGTACCATTAGTTACACTAAGTCTTACAGTAATCTTTCTTAAAGCAACTGATCAGGTCACTAAAAAAATATGGATAGGTGCAACTTTAGTTGTAGTAGGAGTTATATTTATAGGGTTTGGATCATATCAATAGTTAATTATGAAGTACACACAATCACAACTAAATGAAATTGCATTAAGCTCTGAAGAATATGAACTTATAGTAGAGAAATTAGGCCGAGATCCTAATTATCTTGAACTAGGTTTATTTGGTGCTCTATGGAGTGAGCATTGTGGATATAAACATTCTAAAAATCTAATTAAAACTCTACCTAATTCTAGTACTGCGCTCTTAGCAAAGCCAGGAGAAGAAAATGCTGGAGTCATTGATATTGGAAATAATTTAGCAATAGTATTTAAAATTGAGTCCCACAATCATCCATCCGCAGTTGAACCATATCAAGGTGCTGCAACCGGAGTAGGTGGAATTATCAGGGATATACTAGCTATGGGGGCAAGACCAATTGCTATTTTAAACTCTCTTAGATTCGGCCATGTAAATAATAACCGCAATGAATATCTTTTTGAAGGCATAGTTTCAGGAATATCTGGTTATGGAAATTGTATAGGCATTCCAAATATTGGGGGTGAAACTAAATTTTCTGATTCTTATTCTGGGAACCCTTTAGTAAATGCCTTTTGCCTAGGAATTACTAATAAAAACAATTTAATGAGTGCAGCATCTTACACTCCTGGCAATATTATAATGGTAATTGGGTCACCAACTGGACGTGATGGAATTCATGGCGCTTCTGGTTTAGCTTCACGGAATTTAAATAAAAATGAATCAGAACAAGATAAGCGGCCAACGGTTCAAATAGGTAATCCTTTTATGGAAAAAGTTTTAATTGAATCATGCTTAGAAATTGTATCAAAGAACCTTATAGAGTCCCTACAAGATCTGGGAGCAGCGGGACTTACGAGTGCAATTGTAGAAACGGTTGATAAAGGTAAAACTGGGTTTAATATAGACTTGGCCAAGGTTCATCAAAGAGAAAATAATATGACCCCGTATGAAATCATGTTATCTGAGTCACAAGAACGTATGTTGATAGTATTCTCTCCTAAAAATACTAATAAAATCCTATCAATTTTAGATAAATGGGATATAGAGTATTCAACCATTGGAGAAATAACTGATTCTCAAAATGCAGAAATATATTTTGGTGAAAATTTAGTAGGTAACGTTCCAATAAATACTTTAACTACTCCTCCTTTATACAACTTGGATAATACACCTCCAGAAGAAATAATTGAATTACAAAATATTGATCTTTCATCTATACCTACACCAAATAAAGAAAAAGCAAATGAAATACTAATAAAACTACTTAGTAGTCCAAATATTGCTAGTAAAAAACCAATTTTTATCCAATATGACCATCAAGTTCAAACAAATACTATAGCATCTCCAGAAGATGCCGATTCTGCGATTATTCGTATTAAAAATAGCAAGGTTGGTATAGGAATTAGCATCGATGGTAATGGCAAAACAACCTATCTCAACCCATTTGAAGGTGGGAAAATTGCTGTTGCCGAGGCATGTAGAAATTTGATCTGTAGCGGTGTTGCCCCGCTAGCAATTACTAATTGTTTAAATTTTGGTGATCCTACAACCCAACTTGTATCATATCAACTCAATCAATCAGTTAATGGGATATCCGAAGGATGTAATACTTTTGGTATACCAGTAATAAGTGGTAATGTTAGTTTATACAATTCTACCGAAAAAGGTCCAATATTTCCCACCCCGATCATAGGAGCGGTTGGTAAAATTGATGATGTAAAAAATATAACAACTTCAAAGTTTAAAAATTATGACGATTTAGTTATTTTGCTTGGTAGTAATACTCTATCTAATGATCATAATGATTTAGCAGGTAGTGAATACTTAGAAATTATTCACAAACAAATCGCAGGTTCTCCTAAAATTGATTTAGAATTTGAAAATCGATTACAAAAGTGCTGTCTTAATCTTATCAATAATGAACTACTTATTTCTGCACACGATTGTTCTGAAGGGGGAGTTGCAGTAACTCTTGCGGAGTCATGTATTTTATCTAATATTGGATTCGAATCAGAAATTGAAATTAACGAACGATGGGATGTATCTCTTTTCGGAGAAAAACAGTCTCAAATAATTGTTTCTATCAACCCAAATGAGTTGATTTCTTTTTCAGATATTTGTAATGATTTTAATATACCTTTTGTAATATTAGGTGTAACAAAACCCGAAATATTTAAAATAAATTCCTTAATTTCAAATACAGTATCTGAATTAAAAAATGCTTACTCTACTAATTTTGTTGAATAATGTGCTATAATCAACAACTCGCAAATAAATCATAAAACTAGTTTCTAGTTTACGGAAGGAAAATATAAATGAAGGTTATATTTGTCAAAGATGTACCTGGTAGCGGTAATGCTGGCGAAGTAAAAGAAGTGAAAAATGGATATGCACGCAACTACTTAATCCCACAAAACTTTGCCTTGCTTGCATCCCATGACAATTTACAACGATTATCAGCAATTAAAAAAGCTGGAGATGAACTCCGAATTAAGGAAGAACAAGACCAAAATGAATTGGCCAACCTACTTAATGATATGGAGTTTGAATTGTCAGAGAAGGTAAATTCCTCTGGAAAATTTTACGGATCGGTAAATAATACAATGATTGCTGAAAAAGTTGAAACAGATACAGAACGATCCCTTGATAGAAGACTTTTTCATATAGAAAAAACTATCGAAGAACCTGGTATTTACTCGGTTGGAATAAAATTTCCTAGAGGTGCTGAATGTTCAATTAAAGTCAAAGTATCAGGCGTCGATATACAAGGTAATCTTATTGAGGCTCAAGAAATTACTGAAGAACCAACTGAAGACAATGTAGAAATTAATAATATAGATTCGGAAATTAACGAAACTATTGTTAATGAAACTTTGGATCAAGAAGATACTGAAAATACGATAGAAGATACTGAAATTCAAAACACTACAGAAATAAACGCTCAAGAATCACCATCAACTCCTGAGAGTGAAGATAAAGACGAAGATAATCAGTAATAATATAAAAAATACGTATCGTCCGTAACGTAATTATTAGAAATATATAGTATAATTTATCTCCCCAATTAAGGAATATAATTGCTTTGATTTAACTTATAATTCATTAGCATGATGAGGGCATACTATATGTATACAGATCGATTGCCACCTAGTGATGAAGCTGCAGAACAAGCAGTTTTAGGTTCTATATTAATTGAAGGAGATTCACTTTCTGAGGTTTCCTTAATTATAAAATCTAGTGATTTCTACACAGAAAGAAACAAATGGATTTACGAAGCATGCCTGTCATTATATAACCGTGGAGAACCAATTAATCAAATTAGTGTTGCTCATGAATTATCTTCGACAGACAAACTTGAAAGTATAGGTGGCGAAGGTTTTCTAAGTAATTTAATTGCAAATGTGCCCACTTCTGTATACGCAAGTCATTATGCTCAAATAATCAATAGAACATCCACAATGAGAAACCTAATTAAAGCTGCGACAGAAATTGCGTCTCTAGGTTATGAACCAGATTTTGAAGTTGATTCAGCAATAAAACAATCAGAAGATATACTTTTCCAAATTAGAGAAACTCGAGAAAATCGCGATTTTAGATCACTGCGTGATGTGCTAGATACCTACCTCGAAGAATCTTCTAATGACGATCCTGATAGTTTAACAAATACACAGCCTATTTTAACAGGTTTTCGAGATTTAGATTCTTTATTAGGCGGTTTACAAAGATCAGATTTGTTTATTTTAGCGGCAAGGCCAAGTATTGGTAAAAGTAGCTTGGCTCTAAACATCGCAATGAATGCTTGTAAAAATAATTCTACTGTTGCGATTCTAAGTTTAGAGATGAGTGGAGAACAATTAGCTATGCGTATGGTCTCATCAGAAGCCAAAGTAGATGCCCACAAGGTACGACAAAATCTCATAAACAGCCAAGAACAGCAAAGAATAGTATCAGCTATAGGAACTCTTTCAGACTTAGATTTATATATCGATGACAGTCCTATACAAACCATCACAGAAATACGAAGTAAAGCACGAAGATTAAACTTAGAAAGAAATATAGATTTACTTATTGTTGATTATATGCAACTTATACAAGGTCTACATCGAAATGAAAACCGAGTGCAAGAAATTAGTGAAATTTCAAGATCCTTAAAAGGAATTGCACGAGACCTTAATATTCCTGTTATAGCTATATCTCAATTAAGCAGAGCAGTTGAACAAAGACCATCTCATCGACCTCAATTATCAGACTTACGTGACAGTGGAAGTATAGAACAAGATGCTGATATTGTTTCATTTATATATCGAGAAGATGTGTATTATACTGAGGAAGAATGGAACTCCAGAAATCCTGTTGATCCTTATCCCAAAAATATCGCAGAAGTAATTATAGCAAAACATAGAAATGGGCCATTAGGTAACATTAATTTATTTTTCAATGATCAGTATGCAGAATTTAAAGATATGGCAACACGAGAAATTGATAATTAATTATCTAATCAAAGGATCTAAATGAAAACTGATAATGGTTTCAAGTTTAATAATAGGAATTATATTCCAATACCTATAGAATTAACTTCAAGTTTATTAAAGGACATCGACTCTTATGAAGAATTCAAATGTACTCTACGTGTATTTTCTCTAATCTTCTCACTCCGACCAAAACGATTATGGATAAGTTTTGAAGAATTAATCGCTGATCCAGTTCTACTAGAATCGATACATCCCAGTAATTCACAAAACAAAACTGAAATAATTATAAAAAGTATTTATGCTGCTAAGAAACGAAAAACAATCATTATTAGGGAAAAAGTTAAAGACCAAATACAAAACAGCATTATCTTAATTAATGATAAAATATCAAATGAACTATTAAAAAGAAAAGATATTGGAAACCTAGATAATGGATTAGATCTAGAACAAACAGACTTCCAATCTAGCCAAAAACCTCAATCAAATATATATGGATTATATGAAGATAACATTGGCCAAATGACACCGCTTCTAGCAGAAGAGTTAAAATTAGCAGAAAAAAAATACCCGAATTCATGGATACAAGAAGCAATTACTGAAGCTGTAAAAAACAATATTAGAAACTGGAAATATATATCTAGCATTTTAAACAGATGGCAAATTGAAGGAAGAACAAATGGAGAGTCTACGAGATATTCTAAAAAAAGTGAACGAGAAAGCCAACTTAGACGAGCACAAAAATTTAGAGATGAATTCATCAACAAAAAATCCTGATGAACTTGATGAAAAGTGTGAACTTTGTAAAGGTACTAAATGGTTAAGTTTCAATGTCCCTGTAGGGCATCCAAAATTTGGCAAAATTGAACCTTGTGAATGTCAAAAAGAAAAACTTTCCAATGATATATATAATAAACTCCAAGAAATAAGTGGTATCAAAAGTTTAAAAAAATTGACTTTTAAAAATTTAAAACAAAATGGTCTAAACCAAGATTATTCATCGAAATTTAGACATGCCCACGCAGTTGCTCAACAATATGTGCACGAAACTAATGGTTGGTTAATATTTCAAGGGCCTAGTGGCAGTGGCAAAACACATTTACTTGTAGCTATCCTTAACCAAACCATGAAAAAAGGTAACCCTGCGTTCTATATTTCAACCCCCGATTTACTCGACCATTTACGCTCTTCATTTGGACCAAATAATATGAATGATTATGATACTTTGTTTGACCATATCAAAAATACACCATTGTTGGGTTTAGATGATTTTGGTTCCGAAAGTACTACCACTTGGGCTAAAGAAAAACTAGCGCAACTTATTAATTATAGATATAATCGTGCGCTTCCAACGGTAATTGCGCTATCAACAAGCTTAAATCAAATAGATGAAACTATTCGTGGTAAATTACATGATGATAATTTAGTTGATATAATATCCTTAGGTTCGAAGCAAAATATTTCATACGGATATTTAGATAAGCTTCGTCAGGATTTAACAAATACTATGACGTTTGATAACTTTAACTATAAAAATTCAAAGATTCTTCAAAGAGGTTATGAACAAGCAATAGAATTTGCGTCAAATCCAGATGGTTGGTTAGTAATCCGCGGGAATACTGGAAGTGGAAAAACTCATTTAGCTGCTTCAATTACGAATCAACTAGAAACCAACGAAACAAATTGTATATTTACATTTATACCCGACTTGGTTGACTATTTAAGACTTAGTATTAACAACACTAGCCCTATATCTCATGAATCATTATTAAAAGATTTAATGACTTGTGAAGCACTAATACTGGATGATTTTGGAACAAAAAGTAATTCTACATGGATTGATGAAAAAATATATCAAATATTAGTTCATAGATATGAAAGTAAATTTATTACAGTTTTGACTATTAGGAATTTAAATGAAATTCCTGACTCGATTATTTCCAGACTTAGCGATACAGCTTTAGTTGATCACATAGAATTAGATAGTCCAGACTATCGTCAAACAAAAACACTAAAGTAACTTAGGAGGCCTAAACTGACTCAGAAAAAAGATTGTGTGTTTTGCAATATTGTTGCTAAAACAGAACCAGCAGATATTCTATATGAAGATGAAGAGGTAATGGTATTTAGAAATAAATTAACCTGGGTCCCAGTAATGTTGCTTTGTATACCAAAAATTCACATGACCCAAGCTAAACTTTGGACTGATCCAATATTAGCACATGTAGGTAAAATTGCTGCATACTTAGCAGCTGAACATTGTGAAGAAGGATTTAGAATACTTTCAAATTTTGGACGCCACGGTTTACAAAGCCAAGAACATGGACACTTACATATGATTGGTGGTGTTAACTTAGGATCATATGCATAAGTTATCTACAATCTGCAGCGCCATTAACATGCATAGTTTGACCTGTCATATACCCAGCTCCTTCCGATGCTAAAAATAAACAAACTGATGAAATCTCTTCTACAGTTGCTAATCTACCAAGTGGCACTCTAGCATACCTTCTTGCTGCAAGCTCCTCTAATTCTTCCTTTGTCATCTGTGAATGCCTAGGTCCAGTAGTATCAATAGTACCTGGAGATACACAATTAACTAAAACATTGTGTGGAGCAAGTTCTTTGGCAAGTGATCTGGTAAATCCTACCAAACCCATTTTTGATGCAGATACATGAGTATAACCTTCATGACCTTCAAGTGCCATTAACCCAGCTATATTTATAATTCTTCCCCAACCGTTTGCTATCATTCCTGGAACACAAAGTTTCGAACATAAAAAAGCACCATCTAAATCTATACCAGTAACCTTTTTCCAGTCAGAATATTCCATATCTATAAATGGTGTACCAGGACGCAATGCTGCATTGTTAACTAATATATCTATTGTTCCGAATTTTTCTAATCCTGAATTAATCATAGATTCAACTTCATGTTCGTTTGAAATATCTGCTTGAATAGCCAAAACCTCTACTCCCAAGTCTTTAATCTCTTGTGCGGTAGCATTTAATTCATCGATATTAGATTTGTTGTTTATAATCACATTAGCGCCTTCTTGCGCATACATTAATGCTATAGATTTTCCTATATTTCTACCTGAACCAGTTACTAATGCTGTTCGTCCTTTTAGTGAATTCATATTATTTCCTTTCAATGTTTATTTTTGTACTCATAATGCCCTATTTTTTCATCTTTACAATAATCTGTATTAATACGATAATATTATGTCTGTAAAATTCATTCTACAGTTTTATAAAGAGAAAGATGAATAATATGAACCATAAAAAGATTATTCTAACAATGATGTTAGCTTCTACCATGGTGTTAACATCTATAGCATGTGGCGGAGGAGATGAAGAAGAAGTAGTTGAAACTACTACAGAAACGGTTACAGCCCCTGCATCAACTCAAGCACCTGATCCTACTCCTACCCCAAAACCTTTACCTACAGCCACACCTATTCCTGCAAAGCCAACGGCAACACCTGTCCCACCTAAACCAACACCAACACCAAAGCCAACGGCAACACCTACCCCTACTCCAACACCTACTCCAACTCCTACTCCAACACCTATTATTAATTTGAAAAAATTTGATTCACTTGGTTTTTCAATAACTGGTGACACAAATACAATATTCACAAGTACTGGCTATACGAGTAATAACGCAACAAACGATCAAGGAGTTGTTAGTTTCACTTACAAAGGTGCACAAGTAATAATGACATGGCTTCCAAGTACTGGAGTTACTTCAGGCGGGCTATTAGCCGATACTGTAGCTACATTTAAGCAATCACAACCAAATGTGGTCTTTAATGCCCTCGGTGATTCTGGAAATATCTATATAGATAATGATAAAGTCACAGGATCTTTCGGTGGACTTGCAGTAAACGATGATAACGGAAATTTAAAAACTGGAATATTAATTGGTTCATGGACCTGTGGTGATTCTAATACTTCATTTAACATTACTGTCACAGCAGATAATTTGACCACATTACAATTACGATTTAAACGACTTACTGACAGTTTCACCTGTTAGTTTATTTATAGTATTAGTTACATATTAAAAAGGAAAAAATATGAAAATACTAAATTCTAAAATACAACAAAATATAATAAGTACAACTCTAGCGTTAAGCTTAAGTATTGGTAACGTACTTCCTGTAATGGCCGGTCACGGAGGTCCTGATGAGGGATCACCTCCTATGCAACAAGACGCAGGTCAACAACAAGGTTCAGGCGCTGATGCTGCTGCTGCCGCTGCTGCCGCTGCTGCCGCTGCCGCTGCTGCCGACCAAGCTGCACAACAAGCCGCACAACAAGCCGCACAACAAGCTGCTGCCGACCAAGCTGCACAACAAGCCGCACAACAAGCTGCTGCCGACCAAGCTGCACAACAAGCTGCACAACAACAAGCTCCTGCTCAACAAGGTAATGCACCTCAAGGGGATATGGGAGCTCAAACTGGTACTGGAGCTGCTGGCAATGCAGACCCTTATAGTGGAGCTAATGCCGGTGCTGCTAATACTGGAGCTGCTGGCAATGCAGACCCTTATA
>CEOQ01514486.1_pt1 | contig 18938 bp, 15 predicted proteins | sample 361351 | NCBI WGS metagenome assembly CEOQ01 (sample SAMEA2619907, study PRJEB7988) | marine metagenome | biome: marine biome (ENVO:00000447); feature: deep chlorophyll maximum layer (ENVO:xxxxxxxx); material: "saline water (ENVO:00002010), including plankton (ENVO:xxxxxxxx)" | depth 60 m | reverse complement strand
TGTACTAGTTCATCATAAATCTTATCTGCTATTTCCACACAATCTGGATCATCCATATTCATTGGAATAATATCTACAGAATATGGAGCTAATGGAAGAGGCCATACAATTCCATTCTCATCATGATTTTGCTCAATAGCAGCAGCAACAGTTCTGCCTATACCTATTCCATAACAGCCCATCACAATAGTCTTCGTTTCTCCATTTTCATCTAAGTAAGTGGCATCTAAGCTATCAGAATATTTCGTCCCTAGCTTAAAAACATGACCTACTTCTATTCCTCTCTGATGGGAAAGCGGTGCATTGCAAGAAGGACATTCATCTCCATCTTCTGCAATAAGCAAATCTGCAAAAGCCTCACATTCAAAGTCACTTCCTTCTTTAACATTTATATGATGATAATCAGTTTCATTAGCCCCTGCTATTAAATTTTTTCTGCCTTTAATAGAATTATCTGCTATGACGAAAACATTTTCTAATCCAATCGGTCCAGCAAATCCCACTTCCGCCTTTGTCAGTTCCTTAACTAAGGTTGCCGACGCAAGCACTAACCCTGTTTCATTTGTAATATTTCCAAGTTTTACTTCGTTTAATTTTCTGTCTCCTGGAATAAGAACTGCATAATTATTCTTTTGACCCTTATAGATTAATGTTTTCAGAACATTCGAATTTGGGACTTTTAATAATTCGGAAATCTCTTCTACAGTATGAGCATTAGGAGTATGTACTTTTTCTACATCCCCGTTAGAAGATTCATCGTTGTAAGTTAATTTTACAGGGGTTTTTTCTACATTAGAAGTATATCCACAAGATTCGCAGTTAGAAATTTCTTCTTCTCCAGAATTTGCTAATACCATAAACTCATGGGAGAAACTTCCCCCTATCGCTCCTGAATCAGCTTCAACAGCAGAAAAACTCAATCCACAACCTTTAAAAATACGTTCATATGCTGCAACCATATTTTCGTAACTTTTTGATGCATTTTCATCATCCACATCAAAGCTATAGCCATCCTTCATCACGAATTCTCGTCCTCTCATAACTCCAAACCTTGGCCTTATTTCATCCCTGAATTTCGTTTGAATTTGGAAAAGATTCAAGGGCAGATCTCTATAACTTCTCACTTCATTCGCAACAAGATTTGTAATTACTTCTTCATGAGTAGGTCCCAGACAAAATTCCCTATCGTGTCTATCTTTAACTCGCATGAGTTCTTTACCGTACACATCCCATCTACCTGTCTTCTGCCACAATTCTGCAGGATTCAATGTAGGCATAAGCAACTCTTGCGCGTTAGATATACCCAATTCTCTGCGGCAAATATCTTCTACTTTTTTATGAACTCTCAGTCCGAGAGGTAAAAGTGTATAAATGCCGGAAGAGACTCTTCTTATCAAACCAGCCCTAATCATCAATTTATGACTTTCAATTTCAGCATCAGAAGGAGCGTCTCTAAGAGTTGGAAAAAAGCCAAGACTAAATCGCATTGTTTTTAACTTTCCTGTTTTTGATTTTCTAAATTATATTTTTTTGCTAAAGCCTCTACTTTTTCTACAAGAACATTTTTGATATCTGAATATTCAACTAAGCCATCTTTTTCACCTTTGGAGAATATAAGAGCCCTTTTATGGCCACCTGCAACTCCGATATCTGCATCCCTAGCCTCTCCAGGACCATTCACCTCACAACCCATAACCGCAACTGTGATAGGTTCTTTGATGTGTGCTAGTTCTTTCTCTACTTCAGAAGTTAATTTATCAACATCAATTTGCACTCTTCCGCAGGAAGGACATGCTATAACATTCACTCCTTTGCGTCTTAACTTTAGACTTTTCAAAATCTCGAATGCTACTCTCACCTCTTCAGTTGGATCTGCTGCAAGGGAAACTCTCATTGTATCCCCAATACCTTCTGAAAGAAGCAAACCCAGTCCTACTGATGACTTCACGCTACCAGTTGCAAGACTGCCACTTTCTGTAATGCCCAGATGAAAGGGATAATCAACTTTTTGTGCCATAAGTCTATAGGCCTGAACTGTTTTCATTACATCAGAGGCTTTTAGAGATATTTTTGTATTATTAAAGTTTCGTTTTTCTAACATACCTATGTGACGCAAACCACTCTCTACCATCGCTTCTGGAGTTGCACCCCCAAACCTATCTAAGAGATGTTTCTCCAAAGAACCTGCATTGACTCCAATACGGATAGACAGGCCGTAATCTTTTGCTGCAGAAACAACTTCTGTAACTCTATCCTCTCCATTTATATTCCCAGGATTGATCCTAAGACAGTCTACTCCGGCTTCAGCAGCCATGATTGCAAGTCTATAATCAAAATGGATATCCGCTACTAAAGGAGTTTTGGTTTCTTTTCTTATTTCTTTTAGACCAGCAACAGATTTTTCATCAGGAACAGCAAGCCTTATAATTTCGCAACCTGCTTCTTCCAGTGAATGAATTTGATCTACTGTTGACTTCACATCATACGTGAAAGTGTTGCACATTGACTGCACAGAAATTGGAGAATTTCCACCAATCACGATATTTCCAACATTCACTTCAGTGGTTTTTCTTCTCTTAATTCCAGAACCATCTGAATCTATGCAGCTAGGAGGAGCATCAACTGAATTTTCTAACATATTCAGACTGAAACTTTCTGTCTTTTCACCTTGGAAAACATTATCGTTAAATGGTTCAAACATAATTCATTCCTAAAATTTTATTTTTTTTCTTTATATACTTTAATTTGCTTTTTTTCTCCGCCAAAAAAGTAATACACACTGTCTTTATAAGTCGCAAAAACCATCAAGGAAATTAGAAGAAAGAGACCTATTTGAGATAATACTTCTCTAGTTTTTATGCTTACAGGTTTGCCTTTTATAAATTCTAGAAATAGAAACACAATATGGCCACCATCTAAAACAGGAATAGGAAGAAGATTTAATATAGCTAGATTTACACTTAATAGAATAGTAAACCATACTAAATAACTTAATCCTCGATTTGCCTGCTCTTTCGCCATTACAGAGATACGTATTGGACCACCAATATCAGCAGGAATAGAACGAGTAATCATTCCATAAAGAGAATACACAGTCATTTGAACAATAGTCACATTCTGCGTAATACTTTTTCCAAATGATTCTATAAAACCGTATTTCATGATTACAGAGCCGGGACCACTTCTAATTCCAATCATTGGTCTTTGCAGCTTCGTCCCATCTGGTGAAACCAATGTCGGAGTAACCTTAAGTTCTAGAATTTTTCTTCCACGCCTTACTGTAATGTCTAATTCTTTTTCAGGATTTTTCACTACAGTTCTCACTAATTCTGACCACTTCGAGATACTTTTTTTGTTAATACCAACAATGACATCGTTTTTTTGTAATTTTGCGATTTCAGCAGGAGAACCCTTCATCACACTGCCAATGTTCGTTCCAGCTACAGGGAATCCAAAAAAATGCAATCCCCAACTAAGTACTATTGCAAAGATAATATTAAACAGAGGACCAGCAAAAACAACCAAGAATCTTTGGTATACAGGCCTAGAAAAAAACATTTTTTCGGGTGGAATGTTATCTTCATTAGGTTCGCCATCGCCTGGTGGACTTTCTCCCATTAATTTAACATATCCACCAAGTGGTATTAGTGAGATACGATATTCAGTTTCTCCTCTTTGCGTTCCGTATATTTTCGGACCAAAACCTAAAGAGAATCGTTCTACTCCTATACCAAAATATTTAGCTAAAAGATGGTGCCCTAATTCGTGAATAAAAACTAAAGCACCCAATACTAAAAGTGCCCAAAAAATTGTTTGGCTTGAATCTGTTACAAAACTGTATAAATAATCGAACATAATATTCCTCTTTAAAAAATCAAATTCAATAACGGATTACATCAATGTTTGCAGGAATTGTAAATTCGAAAACATTGTCCTCGATATCTTCGTTTTCTACTAAATTCAGAAATTCAAATTTACTGTTATTATCCATACTATCGGTATACTCAAATACATGGATCTTGTAATCAGATGAGTCTATATGTATTTTCAAGAATTTGACTCCAATCTTTGAAAACTTTTGGTTAGATTTTTTTGGAGTTAACTTAATAATCAAAGGTTTTCTTTTTTTCCAGAACTTAACATTTTTCATCTTAGTATCGACTAAACTTATTTGAAATTCTTTAGATAAATTTATTTTCTTTGATAAGAAAATTATCGGATTTATATTTTGTTTAGTTATCGAAATCTTTCTATGTAAAACTTGTTTGAATTTGGGAGTATAAATCCATATCGAATTTTCATTGCTTACAAATACTTGTTTTTGTGGTTTTATATATTGAATTTTTATTTTTTCTGGTTTTTTGATATACAAAAAACCTCTAGAAGTTGTTCTAGCACCGAGCGATTTTATAAAGTTTTTTTGCTCAAACTCTGAACGAATTGATGTCGTTTGATTCAGTCTATCTTGAACTTTAAGTATAATTTCTGTTAAAGGCATCTCGTTAGAAATAGCTTCTGAATTAAGACCAGATATAAAAATAACAAAAATTAATACTGTGTATCCAATTTTCATTTCTCATCTAGCCTAAGTTGTATTCCTGGGAATAAAAAACCTTCAGGAATAGATTTCAGATCTATATTATAATGTGTTGTCCTATCATCCAAATACACCATATTTTCTGCTATTAACTTTACAGCCATTGGATAGATCCTGTGTTCAAACTTCAGAATTCTTTGTGTTAGAGCATCTTGATTGTCATCAGGAAGAATTGGAACAGCTGCCTGCATTATGATTGACCCGGTATCGACCCCTTCATCTACAAAATGTACCGTACATCCACTAATTCTAACTCCTGAATCCAAAGCTTGTTTTTGAGCATTCAACCCTGGGAAAGATGGTAGTAACGACGGATGTATATTAACTATTTTACCTGCAAATTCTTTTACAAAAAAATCTGGAATAATTCTCATGAAACCGGCACAACAAATTAAATCAATGTTTTGATTTTTGAGTTCATCCGATAAATTTTTATAATTACTCTTTTCTTTGAAATTATAAAATAGTGTTTTAATTTCTGCTTCTTCAGCCCTCTTTAATGCATAGGCATTTTCATTGTCAGAAACAACTAAAGAAATTTCAGCCGGATAAGATGAAAATTTACTTGCATCTATTAAAGCTTGTAGATTTGATCCATTTCCTGAGGCGAGAACAGCTAATTTGCAATTTTTAATTTCAGACATTATACATTAATTCCACTGATCAAAACTTGCCCATTTCTCTGTTCTTTTTCTGTTACTTCTCCAATTATTGCATGTTGAATATTGTTTTTGCTCAATTCATCAATAGAATTTTCATACTTCATTTTATCAAGCACTAGAACCATTCCTATCCCCATATTAAAGGTTCGAAACATCTCTTTTTTATCAACAGGACCTTCTTTTTCCAGAAAATTGAATATAGGTGGAACATTCCATTTTGAAGTGTTTATTTTTGCCTGTAATCCATCAGGCAAAACCCTTGCAACATTCTCGAGCAAACCACCACCAGTAATATTTGCAGATGCATGGATACTATTAGTATTTTTGAAAATTTTCATTTCTTTAGAATAAATCTTTGTTGGCTCTAAAAGTATATCAATCAGAGTCTTTTCCAAACCTGTGTATTTTTTTGATAAATCAAAACCTTCCAATACTTTTCTTACTAACGTATATCCATTGCTATGAATACCTGAAGAAAAAAGACCTATTAGCAAATCTCCATTTTGAACTTTTTCTTTGCCTAAAATTTCATCTTCTTCAACCACACCAACAGAAAAACCTGCTAAATCATAAGTATTTTCTGCATAAAGATCAGGCATTTCCGCAGTTTCTCCACCAAGTAGAACACAACCAGAGGTATTGCATGCAGTAATAATTCCTTCTAAGACTTTTTCTAAATTGGATTTGTTGATCTTTCCAGTAGCAATATAATCTAGAAAAAAGAGGGGTTCTGCTCCAGTTGTCAAAAGATCGTTGACACACATTGCGACAAGATCTATCCCTATGGTGCCGTGAACACCAGAGGAATGGGCATATATAATCTTAGAACCTACACCGTCAGTTCCGGAAACTAGAACAGGATTTTTATATTTAGAATCTAATTTGAATAATCCAGCGAAATTAGAAAGGTCATTGTTCTTCAAATTTGAAATTGCAGAAAAGTTTTTTTTCATTAGATCAGAAATGGAACTGGTAAATTCATTTGCACTATCGATGTCCACTCCGCTGTCTTTATATGAAATCTTCTTATTGTTCATTTCAATAACTTTCTTTATACAAAAAATTCTTTTTTAAGAACCTTGGTAATTTCTATATTCATTTTATGACCACTTTTTTCTGCATAAATTTTTCCTGTAATTGGAGCTCCTGCCAAAGAGAAATCTCCTAGTAAATCTAAAATCTTGTGTCTAACAAATTCATCCCTAAATCTTAATTCAGTATTTACCACTTTCTCATCATCTACAAGAACAACGTTTCCCCAACGCCCCCCTTCTCCTAGGCCCATTTGTTCAATGGAATCTAGAGCAGAAACAAAATTAAATGTTCTTGCTGGAGCAATTTCTGATTTATATGAATCAATATCTTTTTGAATAAATGTGAAATTCTGTATCCCTATGGGTTTTGGATAATCCAATTTATAAGTAATTTCTAAATTGTCTGATGGTTCAATCTTTATATAGCCATCATCTGAATTTGTTTCGCCTATTTCGTAAATCTTATCTATCACTATATGATTGATTGATTTGTTTTGTTCTATAATTAGAGCCTTCTCAATTTCTTCACAAAAGACAATTGAAGAACCATCCATAATTGGCACTTCTGCGCCAATTTTAATTAACAAATTTGTAATGCCATAAGCATAAAGAGCACTCATAAGATGTTCTATAGTTCTTGCAGAAACAGAACCATATCTTAAATTCGTAGAATAATTTGTATTATCTACGAACGTAACATCAGCAGGAATTGTTTCTGGGTTAGTCAAATTACCAAAATGAATACCACTGTCAGGAGGAAGGGGTTCTAAAATCAATCCCGTTTTCAATCCAGAATGCAGTCCTCTTCCATACAATACTATGCTTCTAGAAATAGTTTTCTGAGGGGATTTAATTTTTGCATGTTTTTTTTTGTTATTTAATTTTGGAATTTTAAAAAAAGTATACTTCTCTGTAGGCACAGGATTATTTTCGGACCATTTATCTTCTTTCGATTCGATAGCAGCAGCAATCACTTTAATCACCGTTTCCATCGAAAGAGGTTTTTCTATGAAATCAAAAGCACCTATTTTAGTAGCTTTTACTGCAGTTTCTATGTTTCCGTGTCCTGACATTAAGATGACTTCTGACCTTAGTTCTGAGTCTTTTACTGCTTGTAGTGTTTGTATTCCATCTATCCCAGGCATCCATACATCTGCAAGGATCACATCAGGAGTTTCAGAGAACGCCAATTCTATGCCTTGCTCTCCGGAATTCGCTTTGTAAACTTTGTATCCTTCATCCGTAAGAATTGCTTCAAGACTTGAAGTGATCGCAGTCTCATCATCTATTATTAAAACCGAACCGTTACCCAACATTTATATGCCTTTCAGAGTTTTCAGTTGGAAACATTTCTTTTTTTGATGGTAATTGTATTTCAAAAATTGAGCCAACAGGAACATTGTCTTTTACAGTAATTAAACCATTATGATCCGAAATGATCCTATGACAAATTGCCAAACCTAATCCAGAGCCTCTGGCTTTAGTTGTGAAATAAGGAGAAAAAATATGCTCCTTTTCTCCTTCTAAAATCCCTTTTCCTTGATCTTTTATTTCAAAAATCAACTTTTCTCTATGCTTGTCACAAGAAACTTTAAATTTAATTTCACCACCACTTTCCATAGATTCAAACGCGTTTTCGAGTAAATTTATAAAAACTCTTTGTACTTGTTCTGGATCTGCCATTAAAGAAGGCAAAGAGTTTGGGATGTCAGAATTTATTTTTATATCTTCTCTTCTGTCCCTATAAAGCCCTATAACATTATGTATTAAATCTTCAGTCTTACATAATCGCAATCTTGGTTCAGGCATTCTTGCAAAACTACTAAATTCATCTATCATTTCCATCAAAACTTTAACTTGATTCACAATCGTGTCTGTGCACAATTCAAGAACTTGAGGAAAGTCTGGCGTATTTTGATTGTATTTTGATCTCATTCTTTGAGCAGATAATTGAATTGGTGTTAGTGGATTTTTTATCTCATGTGCAATACCTTGTGCCACTTCTCTCCATGCAGCAACTTTCTGAGTCCTAATCAAATCAGTGAAATCATCAAAAACGAGAACTGTACCTAGCCTACTACCATCATCGCTTTTAAGAAAAGTAAGATTTGCATACAACACAAGCATTTTTCCATTTATAGGCAACTCGATCTGCTTTGATAAATTTGTAGTTTCCCCAGAACCACTTGAACGAATTAAGCTTCTGATAGGTTCTAAATATTCATTGTTAAATATTTCATGAAATGGTTTTCCGATAACTAAATTTGGATTGATATCCAATAACTCAGAAGCAAATTGATTTAAAATTGTTACTTGCCCTCTTCTGTTAACTGAAATCACACCAGTTCTAACGTTATCCAACATTGCTTCCATGTAGAGTCTACGTCTATCGATTTCTAAATTAGATTTGGTCAGATTTTCTGTTTTTTCTTCGATTTCTTTTTTGTTCGTTTGTAATTCTTTTGTCATTCTATTAAATGCGTTTACCAACGTACCAATTTCTCCTTCAGCACTTGTTTCGACTCTATAACCCAAATCTCCTTCAGAAACTGCGATAGTTCCTTCAGCTAATTTTTCTATTGGAACAGTTATTCCTCTAGCAAAATGAAAACCAAACCATATGGCAGAAAATAAGATTAAAAGTGACACAAGAAGGAACGTAATAATATAACTTGCTCTTATAGGATTTTTAGATAATTCTAATTCAAAAAATTGATGATAGGCTTTCGCTATACCTTCTGCTTTAGCAACCATTCTTTTTGAGATAAATTTAGAAATGACTAGGTATCCTATAACCCCAGTAATGCCTTTTATTGGCACTACAGCATAAGCTACATCGCCATCTTCAGAACTCTCTAGAGTAGATATTGGTTTTCCTTCAAGAACTTTGTCTATAAAATCAAAATCTGGTGGAGGAATTTGTAAGATTTTATTTTTTCTTTCACCAACACCTAAAGTTTCCTTTCTTCTAACAGAAACAATAAGCTTTCTTGACTTATCGTATAAGATTGCATTCGATGCTCCAATCAGTTCAATTCTAGAATTCAGAAATTCCTTTAAAAAAGAAAAAGACTCTGGCGTACTCCAAGATCGACTTTCTATTTCTTCTCCTATTTCCCTTCCTCTTATAAGAAGTAATTCTTCAGATTCACGATAATATTCATTTGCAATATCGTAAGAACTTTTAAGAGCATTCTCTACTTTAGGATTAAAGAAAGTATTGAAACTCTTATCAATAAGCCCACTTGCAACAACGAAAAGACCCAAAGTAGGCAATAGCGCAATCATTACGAATGCTAGAATCAATCTTAACTGCAGACGTCCTTTACCAGACGGCGACCTTGCGGAAGAATAAAGCTGAACAACATTTCTTACTACTAAAACAATCAATACCATTAGCAGTATGATATTTAAGTTAATAAGTGAAAAAACAACGACATTATTTAGGAGTGGAGTGCCTGGGTCTAGTTCTTTAAAATAAATCCAACCAGTCAACAAAATAACACTTATACCAATAAGTCCTAATACAGCTCTTAGGACATTTTTTCTCCTTCTCGAGTGTATTTCTTCTTCGGTATCATATGTGAAATTCGAAGAGTACATTACATCCCTTCACTTGCAAAATAAGTAGAATAATGCCAATCAGTTTCTTTTGTAGTAAATGACAAGAAATAATTAAACGGGAAAGCAAAATTTAAAGAATTAAACCTTACTCGTATTTTCAGATAATATAAATGTGTAGGATCGAGTTTATCTGAAGCAATTAATTCTATCCCGTTTATTTGCGACATCCAATCAGATATCTCTGAACTTTCCTTAGTAAATTTTAGAAAATAATCCTCTACACCATTCCTGCTTTTGCATACAAAGATTTTTTTCATTGGGTCAAATTTAACTTCATGTACAATTTCTTTTTCCAAAATCAGACTATCAAAAAAATAAGGCACCTTTTTATACAACTCTAGCTCATAGACAAACCGAGTTTTGACTCCTTTCCTTACTAACTCCCAAAATTGCTCAGTTACTGCATTCTCTGTAGAAACAAAAAACAACATTTTCTTATTTTTCTTTATTACTAAAATGTCTTTTAAATGTGGGTCTGTTTTCGTTGTTTCTTCTATTTTTTTTGTCTGAATCTTCTTATTTGCTTCAATGAAATTTACTTGCACAAGAAATGTTAATACCAAAAAAGAAATGTAGATTGCTAGCTTTTCTTTACTCCACAACATTTTTACTGCCTTTTTTAGAAATAAAATATTAATTTCTTTTTCCAATAATTTTTTTTAACTTATAAATAACGTCAAGAGCATCTTTAGGTGACATAGTATCAGGTTCTATGGAAGAAATTTCATCTATTAAATTCTGTGTACTAGAACCATTCTCTAAGACTAATTTTTCTTTTTGTTTGTTTCTATTGAAATCCAAACCTTTGCTAGGTATTTCTTCACCTTTGCTAGAGAGTTCAAAAATCTCCATCAACTCAGAAGCTCTGTTTAATACCTGGCTAGGTAATCCTGCTAACTTCCCAACATGAATTCCATAACTTTTATTACAAATTCCATCTATAACTTTTCTCAAAAATACAACCTCTTCATCCTGTTCTCTCACATCGACAGTCAAATTTACAACTTTACTTAATTTGTCTTCTAGGACTGAAAGTTCGTGATAATGAGTAGCAAATAATGTTCTGGATTGTCTATTTTCGTTGTTATGTAAAAATTCAACAATTGCCCATGCAATACTAACTCCATCATATGTGCTTGTTCCACGTCCTACTTCATCAAATACTATAAAACTGTCTCTAGTTGCTTCATTTAATATCTCAGCAGTTTCTAACATTTCTACCATAAAAGTACTTTTCCCTTCTGATAGTCGATCGTGCGCTCCCACTCTTGTGAAAATACGATCAACAATCCCAATTTTCGCAGATTCTGCTGGGACAAAACTCCCTATTTGGGCCATCAATACTATCAAAGCAGATTGTCTTAAAAATGTAGATTTCCCAGACATATTAGGACCTGTCACAATCATAATCTTTCTATCGGAATTCATGGCCAAATCATTAGGAACAAATGCAGTTGAGTAATCTACATCAAGTACAGGATGGCGTCCTTGGATAATTTCTATATCTAAATTATTATTGGTTTCTGCCCTTACATAATCATTCTGCTCTGCTGCACTTGCTAAAGAAGCTATCGAATCTAACTCTGCAATCTTTCTGGAACTATCGAGAATTCTTTTTGATTTTTTGGCTATCTTTTGCCTCAATTCTCCAAACATCAGAAATTCCAATTCTTTTGATTTTTCTCCCGAAAATTCTAACTTCTCCTCAATTTCCTTTAGTTCACTTGTAATAAATCTTTCTGAAGAAACTAAAGTTTGTTTTCTCGAAAAAGATTCTGGAACTTTGTTAGAAAAACGTCTCGATAATTCTATGTAATATCCAAATACTCTGTTATAACCAATTTTCAATGGAAGATTTGTGGTTTCTTTTAACTGATTTTCATAATTTTCTAACCAAGACTTTCCATCTTTTGTGATTTTTCTCAATTCATCCAATTCTTTGTTCACACCATCTGCAAATATATCTCCATCTTTCACAGAAACTGGCAATTCCTCTCTAAGAGAAGTTGAGATTAATTTCTCTACATCAGACAAGAGATCCCAGTCTGCAGAAATACTTCTAATTTCTTTTGATTTAAATGATTTTATGCAAGAATTTATTTTCGGCAAAAAAACTATAGAATCTGCAAGAGATTTCAAATCTCTTGCATTAGAAGTCTTAAGTCCTATCTTGCTTTGTATACGCTCTAAATCTTTTATATTTGAAAGATATTCGATTATTTTTTTTCTTTCTATTCTCTTCTTCATCAGTTCATCAACTGCGTCAGTTCTTTGTTTTATTCTCTTCAAATTAATCAAAGGAGAGAGTATCCAGCTTTTAAGCAGTCTCCCTCCCATAGAAGTAGAAGTATTATCTAAAACATCAAATAAAGTAATAACTTTTCTGTTTTTATCTTGAGGATATACTAACTCTAAATTTGACTGAGTTACCGCATCTAGAAACATAGATTGATTTTTATCTGGAAGGACAATAGGCCTTATATGAGGGAGATCACCGAGTTGATTTTTCTCAAGATATTTAATGAGATTTGCGGAGGCAGTAAAGAGTGGACTCTTAGAATTTAACTTTTCAAAAACTTTCTGTTTCCCATTTTGTTTCTGAACGTATTCAAAGGGGTCTTTTGAATATATTTGAAGTTCTGAAATTTCCTCAATTCTTACATTGAGATTATCAAGGATACTTCTCATTCTTGGAGAAATAATCCTTTTGTTTTGCAGTAAAATTTCCTTTGGTCTGAGTCTCTCCAATTCTGAATCTAGTCTTCTCTCAAAAATGTCACTAGCAACTTCAACTGCACTAAAATCACCAGTAGTGACATCTATCCATGAAATTCCCCAGCTAGTTATTTCGTCAAATTTACTTGAAGAAGCTGCAATAGATAGAAGAAATTGAGATTCTTTGCTTTCAGTTAAATGATCTCCTACTATGGAAGTTCCAGGAGTGAGCACTCTAACAACTTTTCTCTTTACAATTCCTTTGCTCTCAGATGCATTTTCTACTTGGTTACAGATAGCAACTTTATAACCCTCGTCTAGTAAACGTACACAATAAGAATCGCTTGAGTGACATGGAATCCCACACATTGGAATAGGTCCATCTGAATCTTTATTTCTAGATGTTAATGTAATACCTAAAATCTCAGATGCATTTTTAGCATCATCGTAAAACATTTCATAGAAATCACCCATCTGGAAGAATAGAAATTCATTGCAGTATTGTTTCTTTAGTTCAACATACTGTTTCATCGCTGGCGATAGATTTTTTTCTTTATTTTCTATTGTTTCTCTTTTTTCCATTGAGAAATCGCTTAGATTAATTACATTGGGCAGAAAAGAATAGTCCTATATTTTTAATACTCGTCTCTTCGTATCTCACCACCTAATGAGGATATTCTTTTTTCGAGAAATTTTATATGTCTCTTATTTCTAAAACTTTCTGGAAGACCAGCAAACCAACAAATAAAGAAACCAAAAGTAAAAGTAGCTATCAAGATAAAAAACAACGGGAATTCACTTTTTCCGAAATAGTATTCGACCATTACAGAATGTAAATTTTTAACACCAAACATTGCGATTGCAATTGCAAGCAAAAAACCTAAAACTAGTCTAAAGCGACCCATTTTTATAATCCCCCTAACTAGTAAAATATCCAGATAGAGTCGAGTATGAAGCTTCAAGTGATTCAGGTAAAATCCTAGTTTCAGAAATTACAGACATCATATTATGATCACCATTCCATCTCGGTACAATATGCATATGGAGGTGTTTAGCAATTCCTGCTCCAGCTGTCTCCCCAATATTAAATCCCACATTGAATCCATCAGCCCTAAAACTTTTTTTAAGTACAGATACTGAAAGCTGCACAAAAGAAAAGATCTCATTATATTCTTTAGAAACCAAATCCTCTAAATCCCGAATATGTCTAAACGGCACTACCATAAGATGACCATTACTATATGGATACTTATTAAGAACAATATAGCAATATTCCCCTCTTTTTAAAATTAAATTCTCTACGCAATCCTTTTCTTCAAGAATGGCACAAAAAACACATTTTTTAGATTTCATAGAACTTACCGGAGAATTATCTTTCCCCTCAACTATATATTTCATTCTCCATGGCGCCCACAACCTAAACAATCCCGTATTCCTTTCTAAATTTCTAATTTGGTCTATTTCTGTACAGTTTTCTTTCAACTTCTCTCATCCGCACTCTATCTTTATTGCTTTGATGATCGTAATCATGAAGATGAAGTATTCCGTGTAAAAAAAGTTCGTCTATTAGATCATCAGTGCTTTTTTTTTCTTCAAAAGACAATCTAAGTACTTCATCAGTCGAAATAATTACATCACCTAAAAAGTTTTTGTCTCTTAAATTCTCTAATATATCATTTTTATCATATTCATTAGATTCAAAGAAATCTGGGAATGCAAGTACATCAGTGGTCTCATCAATACCTCTGAATTGAGAGTTGAAAATCTGCATCTTACTATCTCTCACAAAAACTAGTGACACCATTTTTTCTTCTGAGCTAACAATATTTAGCCAGAAATTAGTGTTTCTCAGAAGTCTTTTCCTGTCTATTTTCAACAATCTTTGTTTGTTTGATATTGCTATTCCCATTAGATTTTATACCTTTTTTCGAACTAACTTGTTCTGGGTAATTTAAGCGGTGGTGATAAAAACCAGCAAGAACTCTTAGAAATGAATCTTGAATAATCCCCAAATCTGAAAGAGTAAGATCACATTCTTCCAGTTGTGAATCTTTAATAACGGTTTGTACAATTCTAGAAACTAAACTAGACAATTGACCTGGAGATGGCTCAGCAAGTGTTTTTGCACTCGCTTCAACCATATCAGCAAGCATAAGAATTCCTGCTTCCTTTGTTTTAGGTCTTGGGCCCGGATAACAGAAACTTTCAACTCGTACTTCCCCATTATCTTTAAGTTTTAAAGCTTTATCATAGAAGAATCTAATTAGAGATGTTCCATGATGCTGGGATATTAAATCTACAACCTCTTTTGGCAATTTGTGTTTTCTTGCCAATTCTACACCTTCTTTCACATGACTAATTAAAATCAAGGCGCTCATGTTTGGTGTTAATTTGTCATGTCTATTTTCTGATATTTGATTTTCAATAAAATATTCTGACTTAAAGGTTTTTCCAATGTCATGAAAAAAAGATCCAGCTCTGACAAGAAGTGGATTTGCGTCTACCTTACTAGCAGCCTCCTCTGCTAAATTTCCTACCATTATGCTGTGGTGATAAGTTCCAGGTGCTCGTAAAATCATATCTTTAAGTAGAGGATGATTGTGGTCAGACAATTCTAATAATTTCATATCAGTCGTTAATTTAAATACTGATTCTAAAATAGGAATCAAAGCAGAGACTATGATTATGTTGCCCAATCCACCGAAAAAGGTAAATAAAATAATGTCCCAATTATTCACAAAAATATAAAAACCTTTTTGCAAGAATAATCCTGAATTAATTGCAACATTCAACATTCCGACGACCAGCGCAACAAATAAAATTACAGTCCTACTAGTGTAATTCTTCCAGTTTGAAGAAGTTACTATTCCAGACGCAAGCACCATAAGTGGATAAGCGATATTCCCTGGCAGAATAAGCATTACTATCACGGTATTGATTACGGATATAAAAATGGCTTCTTTTCTTCCTTGAAGAAATAGAGAAACTATTGAAATCGATGCGAATGGAATTAAATTATAAAATGCAGTTATGTTGAATTGTTCGAAATTAGACTGAACACCAAGAGCAATAACAACACCAAATTTCAAAATCAATAAATTTGTTATTACCAAAAAAACAAATAAAACTACTTGTTTTCCTTCCCTGAATTTAAGGAGATTGAATCTCCTAACAGCAAACCAGCATAAAACAAAAAATAACAGGATGATTATCATTGTTCCCAAGAAATAATCTAGCGAATTGCCTGTGTTATAAATATCTCTTAATTTCTCTAACACTTTATATTGACTTTCATTTAATCTTTCTCCATCACGTACGATCATTTCTCCTTCTTTGATAGTTTTTGTCACTTTTCTTGTTGTGGTAATTATTCTCTTCTGTTCTTGTAAAGTTGCAAGGCTATTAAAGGATAGAGTTGGTCTAGCCATCTTTATGATTTGCTTAGAAAGTAGAATTTGAAATTCTCTTGGATACTGAAACTTTACTTTTTTTATGTTTAACAAAACAATTTTTTCTAACTCTCTGAGTTCTACCGGTTTTACAGAGGAGGAGATTTTGACTTTTTCTCCTGTTGCAATATCTTTTACAAAAATTCCCTTCACTAAATGAGAGATATATAATTGCCTGTCACTAACGATTTCTCTTGGCATGGCCTTTTTTGCAATAACAGTCATACTGTCAGCTATTGCAAATGAAAAAATATTTTTCCTAAAGAAAAAAAGTAATCTAGGAGGAAAATTTCCTCCTAATTTTTTTTCAAAATTTTTCTCTGCTTTTAAGTACTGTTGTGTATGAACTATTTCATCAAGAAAGATGCTATCAACTATTACATTCCTAACTTCTAATTTCTTTTCCTTTAAATTATTGTTTTGTAATGAAATAATTTGCTGATGAAGAATATCAAATGCTATTTTAATTCTAGAAGAAATGTCAGAAATCAATGCAAGATCTATGTCATAACGAGGTAGAATTTTCTCTTTATTTCTTTGCATTCTATTTTTTGTAGCAATTTCATCTACTACCTTAAGATCATAAGGAGCTTTAATATTGCCTCGAACAACTTCTCCTATTTTATAAATTGAAGAAGAAGGTGACCACTTAAATACCAAAAGAAATGAAAGCACAGATACAACTAAAATTGTCAAAAAACATGCAAAAATTTTCGAAGACATAAATTTCTTGATTCTACCTGATATCGCAGAAATCTTATGTCTAATCATAATTTTGATAGATTTTTTCTTAGGATTTTTTTTAGAAGATTTCGTTTGGGTAATCATGGCCCAATAGCAAACCTTTTATTTTTTAAAATTTTCATAAGCTGTGACTATTTTTTGTACTATTTTAGTCCTTACAACATCTTCGCTAGAAAATTTAACAAAACCAATATCAGAAATAGAATTCAAAACATCTGACGCATCAATCAAACCACTCTTTTTATGCATAGGTAAATCAGTTTGAGTAATATCCCCTGTTACAACTGCAGTCGTTCCACTTCCAATCCTTGTTAAAAACATTTTCATTTGTTCCGCAGTTGTGTTTTGTGCTTCATCTAAAATAACAAATGCATTATTTAATGTCCTTCCTCTCATGTAAGCTAAAGGAGCTATTTCAATTTCTCCTCTTTCCATTAAACGACCAACTTTATCAATATCCAAAATATCATTCAGGGCATCAAACAAAGGCCTAAGAAAAGGACTTAATTTTTCATGTAAATCGCCTGGCAAGAAACCAAGATTTTCACCCGCCTCTACTACTGGACGCGTTAAAATAATCCTTCTGCAGGATTTTTGAAGAAATCTATTAATTGCAAAAGCCATAGCTAAAAATGTTTTACCTGTGCCAGCTGGACCAATCCCAAAAACTATATCTCTCTTTTGCATTTCTCTAATATATTCTCTCTGCATCTTGTTTCTTGGGTGAACAATTCTATTATTTGAAGGAATAATTATTCTATCCGACAACAGTTCTTTGACTGTAACATTCTCATCGTTTTTAAATATTTTTGCAAAATTTTCAATAGTATTAGCATCTAAACTATTACCATTTTCCAAAAACTCTATCATCTCGTCTATAAAGCATATAGATCTTTGTACATCTTGAATCGAACCTTCAGAATTAAAAGCATCTGAAGAAATAGTTATGGATACATTAAAGGCATCTTCTATAGCTTTTAATGAAGAATCTTTTGTACCCACAAACTCCATTAATTTATGTGAGTTCAAAAAAAAGTTTTTTGACTTAAGAGTAGTCAATTTTACTTAACCCTTCCGAAAAAAATTAAAAATCCTACGCCTACTAGACAAACGAGTCAATAGCTAAATTTGCTATTTTCGCCTTTATTTCGCTAACCTCTTGGATGATTCGAATCTATGTAATTTTTTATATCTTCGTTGTTTAAATGAGTATATATTTCTGTAGTAGAAATATCAGAGTGCCCAAGTAATACTTGAACTGTCCTTAAATCAGAACCAAATTTAAGCAAATGTGTAGCAAAACTATGGCGTAATGTATGTGGACTAACCTTTTTTGATATCCCAGCTTGCAATGCCCAAAACTTAATTCTATTCCAAAGACTTTGCCTAGTCATACCGCTCCCTCTTCTGGTAACAAATAAATAATCCGTTTTGCTATTTGTATTTCTAAGTAATACTGGCCTGGTATTTTCAAGATATTTTTCTAAACTCTCTTTGGCAAAATCTCCTATAGGAACCAATCTACTCTTTCCACCCTTTCCTTCTAAAATACAGTAATTATCTTTAATATTTAATTGATGTATTTTCATTGAAATAAGTTCCGATGCTCTCAAACCGGTACTGTACATAAACTCAAACATGCAACTATCTCTATCATCTTCATTCTTCATTACACCACGTTTCAGATTATGTTTCTTAGGTGCTGCAATAAGAGACAAAACTTCAGAATCATTCAAAATTTTGGGCACTTTCGACCAAGCTTTTGAAGAAATGATATCCGAAGTGAAATTTTTTTGGATAATTTTCTCTTTCAATAGATATTTAGCGAATGATTTCAAGCTTGATACTTTTCTTCGAACCGTGGCATCCGAATTTCCTGCATCTCTTAGTGTTTCTAACCACTGCAATACTATTTTACTAGAAATAAGATGCCAATTTATTTCATTATCCCCTAAAAAAGCAGAGAATAATGAAATATCAGACAGATAACTTTCTATTGTATTGTCAGAGAGTTTCTTTTCTAAAAATAGATATTCTCTGAATTCTTCTATTATGGAGATACTCATAAAATAAAATCATCCTTATTCAGAGTTATTGATTTATTTAGATTTAG
>CEOQ01298720.1_pt1 | contig 18939 bp, 17 predicted proteins | sample 361351 | NCBI WGS metagenome assembly CEOQ01 (sample SAMEA2619907, study PRJEB7988) | marine metagenome | biome: marine biome (ENVO:00000447); feature: deep chlorophyll maximum layer (ENVO:xxxxxxxx); material: "saline water (ENVO:00002010), including plankton (ENVO:xxxxxxxx)" | depth 60 m | reverse complement strand
TCTGAACTTGTCATGGTTATTAAATTGTGTAAATAGTAATCAGGTGTTGGTAGTAATGGTGTCATTAACGTCTTTTAGATCCGCCTCTTCCACGGTTAGTTTTACGAGATTCAGCAACTATCTTGCCTCCTCTATGAGACATATCGGTCTGTTTGCCGGGTCTACGCTTTCTACGTATCTTCATCAGCTCACGTCGGTATGCCCTTTTAGCGGGTGTGTTATTTATCCGCCTATTGTCACGCCTATGCTTGAGTCGTGACTTCTTATTTCGTCGATAGAACCTAGCTGTTCTACCGGGATTGGGGCTAAGTGCCGGACCGGTTCTTGCCATATAATCTAGATTGTACTAATGTTGGATCTATTTTTGGTATGACTGAAGCTAATCTATCTAAGGGACTACCCTCAAGGGCAACACCTGTGATGTCATTAGTCTTTAGCCAATCACATGCGGCTTTTAAGTCTGCTGTCTTAGCTTCGCCACATTTTATTAATCTTAAAAATTCTTGGGTGACTAGGTAATGCAGCTCGTTAAAACTTTCTTCTGCCGCTTTCTTAGGTATTACCCTTGTGGTATCTGTCATTCGATGTCTAATCCTTTTTTAACGATTTGTAGTGCTCTGTCATCAAGCTCATTATCTGTAGATTCTACTAGCTTTTCTAGCAGTTCAACTACAAACTTCTTAAACTTGTCGCTTTTTAGTCCTGTTAGAACTAATGGTTTGATTAATGCAAACATTATTCTTCTCCGGGTGTAGTGATTTCTTTCTTAACAAAGCGTCCGTTCTCGTCTCGCTTTGCAGCCTTTTTCTTAGGCTTTCTTCTAGCTTCAATTTCAGCTTTTTCTGCTAAAGCTGCTCGTTCTGCTATAATTCTTGATAATGTACTCATTAGAAAAACTTAAATTTCTTTTTATCTGGTTTAGGTGGTAGTAAAGATTGTATAGGTACGATGTCCTGACATAGGTGAGCTACACGTGTATTAGGTCTTATGGTAAAACCTTGACGTTGTAGCTCTGCACATTTTAGTGCTCGTACAAGTTCGTAATCTAACTGCATCTTCTCCTCTTGACGCTTGGCAATACGTCTGCATTGCTCAAGACCACGCTTGTCTAGAGGAACCATAAAGTTAACTTGGAAACCCCAGTTTTCAGATAAGGTATAGCTGCTAGGCTCCATACCTGAGTCTTCTCCGACTTCCCAAGGTTTTGTATGATTGCCCATATAAAATGGACTAAATGTCATAGTAGATCCGTTACATGATATACTAGGACCATAGTTTTGACGTGACATCGAGCCGTTGTTCTGAAACTGCACGGCTTGGTTTGTCACATTACCTGTAGCTGCTGCCACAGGGTTTGAGCTATTATTTGTATCTCCTTCTGCAAACGCTGGTCCTACTGTGAGAAGACAGACAGCGATGTAGTAGTAGAGTTTATTGTATAGTTTCTTGTAGTATCCCATTGTTCTACTAATCCAGCAGCTCTAGTTGTTGTCTCTAATGACCAAGGTAATGTGGTATCAGTTACAGTAAATACTGCATCTCCACCAGCAATACCAGCACTAGCTGATGCTGTGATGTTACTACCGTTCCATGTGTTTACGGCAGCACCGAAAACCTGACGTTGCTCGACCTCAGTTATCGTTTGGGTTGTTGTGGTTGTACTATTCATCGACCCTGTAGTAAACTGGGGCGTAACAGTATTAGCTCTTGCAACTGCGGGTGATAACAATGCTAAGAGAAGAATTAGTTTCTTCATGTCTTTGGTTTTTCTTTTTCTTTTTTACCATTACCTGTAGTTAGTCCGAAAGTTGCAAGTGCTCCAGTAAACACAGAAGCAACGAACGTGATATCGGCTGAAGTATTTGACTTCTTGACCATAGGTAATTCAACATAATTTAAGGTGATGATAAATCCTGACCAGATTACAACGCCTAGACGCACCATTGCACCTAGTATCTGCATCTGCTCTTCATGGTCATCTATGTTTTCTTTGAGTTTTGTAAAGAGTCCCTTTTTTTCTTCCGGTTTTCTTTCCATTTCTTTATTTTATTATTTAAGAATTTTGTTATTCTTTCTTTAATATCTTGTATGATAGGTGTGGCTACAGTTGTAGCTGCTACCGCTGTAACAGCTGTAATAACTGTAGGAACTAACACCTCAGTCGACGGTAAAGGGTAAGGTGGAAAAGGAGGTGGTAAAGTTGGTTTAGGTGGATCCACAGTTTCTACAGGTTTTGTACCCTCTGGTTCTTGTAAATCACTAGGAGGTACAACCAAGGGTACATAACTCGGTACGTCAGCAGTAGGTAATGGTATAGATATTGTTTCTATATCTTTTACTGGTGGCATTACTATGCTGGGTATGTCCACTATTCACTAGCTTCCTTTTGTTGTTCAGCTAGTACTTCAGCAGCAGTTTTAACTAAGCCTAAAGTAAAGGCTTGTGTTACCTGTGCATCTGCACCTACTGCGATAGCTATTGAGTTTGCATTGCAATGTGCTGTATTTAAAGCAATAATTTTTTCTTTAGCAATTCTTGCTCTGTCTTTTGCAGCGTTTGTAATCCATTCGTCTACATCAACAGCTATATATTCCATAGACTTTTTTTCTGTGTCTGTCAGAGTAATTGTATAATCCATAATTTTTATGCTACAAGGTATCCTGTAAAGTATGTGTAGAATTTATAGGCATCGTTGTTACCTCCGAGAGTTACGGTTTGTTGACTTTCATATCCCGGTTCAACGTAATCATTAGCAGCTAATTCAAAGTAAAAACTTTGCCTTACTTTTTGATAACCAGTGCTTTCTTGTTGTTGCCAACCACCAGAATATCGACTTCCGTTTATGTATATCTCTGGAGCCCAATAAGCACTAGCTGGGCCTTGACTGTTAGAGGACATTACTACTTCAAAAACATAGATACCAGCAATAGGTGCAGTAAATCTTGTAGTACTTGAGTTATAATGACTACCTCGATTATAGTCAACTCGTGTTAAATAGTGACCTTGGTTGCCATTTACCTTCAAACCATCACTGTTAGAAAAATTTCTAATACCGTTGTTTATTTGAGCTGTTGTATATAATTTTGCCATAAATGCTGGGTGATTAGGCTTAGTAACTATACAGTCAGAATCAATATGTATTCCAGAAGTAGATGCACCAGCACCCATAGACATTCTGTCGTTGGCGTGGTCATATTCAATTCTGCCACGATATGATTCATTACCAGAAGTACCATCAGCAAAATATATTGATCCTTGATTAGAAGATCTAATAGTCATTCCAGCAAGAGTGCCACTTTCATTAAGAATTAAGGTTCTAGCACCCGGATCGTAATTAGTAATACTGCTCCCGGTACCTATACCTAGTCGTCCAGACGAATCTAGACGCATACGCTCTGTAGAACCACCCGTAGAAAAGATTATATTATCATATGCTCTAACTCCTAAATCTTCTTTATCGCCAGAAGTAAGTCCATCTGCACAGCCAACCATATTATGAAAAGTACCACCTTGTCCAAAACGAACAAAAGCACCGTTACTAGCTGAAGTATCTAAATTTAAAACTCCATCTGCGTTACTTGTTATTTCAAGAATAGAACCATCAAAAGTTAAGTTAGGTTCAGCATTTACAGTTGTACCACCATTAGATGTAATAACTCGATTATTACTTGCACTAGCTATTGAAGTAATAGCAGGGCTTGGAACTGACTCAAAGCTAGGGTCTGCTCCGTTGTTTGCACGTAGGAACTTACCATCGTTAGATGATGTGCCATGTGGTAGTTTTGCTAGTGTTACAGCTTGGTCTGCTATGTTAGCTGCAACTACAACTTGTGAACCTAAAGCATTTGAGTCTACAGAAGATGATGCTAACTTAGCTGATGTAATTGCACTGTTTGCTATGTTAGCTGTAGTTACAACTTGTGAACCTAAAGCATCTGAACCTACAGAAGATGATGCTAACTTAGCTGAAGTAACTGCATCGTCTGCTATTGCTGCTGTATCGACTGCGTTATCTGCTAACTCGCTAGACCCCACAGCGTTTGCCGGGATCTTACCCGACGTCACCGCATCGTCTTTTACGCCTGCGGTGCTTATTTGTGTTAATGCCATATATTAAGGTTTAGGGTATTTTTTCTTGACAGGATCGACTATATCTGTCTTCCATTTGTCTATACCGTTGTGGTATATGTAATCCAACTGGTCTGCCCAGCTTGGATATTCAAAAAGTCTTTGCTCTTTGTATTTTATTTTTTCATACTCAGCATTTAATGCAACTCTTGCTTCATCAATTTTTGATTGTTCAACAGTAACTTGATTACCATTTACATCTAAAATTTCATTGCTGTCATCGTCTATTGTTATAACTGTTGGGTATGCTTTTCTAATTGCTTCGTGATCCATGATTAACTGTGTGCGATTTCAAAAAGTGTCATGTAAGATGATGTACCAGCATTATTATTATAATTAGGGTTTTGATAACATCTGTTTGCCCAGACAGCATAGTTAGGATAACCACTTCTCATTTGTACAGCATAAGTATGAGTACCAGAACCCGGACTATCTAAAAACCCATTAGATAAAGAGTATGAACCATAACCTGAGTAACTATCATAACTTGTAAAAAAAGAATTATTTGCAACAACCTGATTACTTGTACCAGCAACTCCTTGACCTAAAGCTGTACTACCTCTTACTATCCGTGCTTGACCAGAATATACGTTTGGTGCTGCACTCATGCTTATTTGAAAAATAATTAATACTTTATTATTACTATCACTCATTGTAATAGATTGTGTAAGACCGCCTATGTTGCTTGACCAAGATTGTCCAGTATGACTTGTGTGTCCAGATTTGTGAGCAGTCAAACATTGTACTATTCGACCACCGTTAGAACTACCGTTAGAGTTAGTACCGTCACCATAATAAATAGCCATTAGGATACCTCCGTTAAATTAAATTTGTACTTCTTACCAGAACGATTATTTTTTAAGAACAAGTCTGATTCTCCTTCCTGTATCGTCCAGTCACCCCAGCTGCCATCGACATCGTTAGATGAACCTTCGTTAGATAAGTGAAGGTCATTGGTGTAGACGTTTCTCCAACGATTACTGCTTGCACCTATGTCGTAAGCATTGTTTGAATCTGGATAAAAATGTCCTTTTACACTACAGTTACCAGTATTATCAGAATAAAATGACCAATCATTACTTGAGTCTAAGAAACCAATTCTATGTGAGTTACAGTGTATTCTTCTAGTAGTTTCATCTGAATCATACATATAGATATTAGAAGAAGAACCTTGACCAACTGTTAAATCGCCACTTAAAGTCACTCCCGAAGAGGTTGTCTCTAACTTTTTACTGTTGTCGTGATATAGCTCTACTACTCCGTTAGCAACAGAATTTATCATAATTTCATCTGTTGTAGTTTTAACAGTAAACCCACCATTTGAGTCGGAGCAAACTATATTAACATCTCCATTTGCTTGTGTACTTCTAATTCTTAAATCGCCAGTACCAATATTATCGAGATAGCTATGACTTCCATCGTGATAAATTTGTAGGTCATCACCAGCACCTATTTTTAACTTTTGACTATCAGCAGGTATTCTAAAACCAGTTGTTGCATCAACCCTACCTGTAACAGTAACTCCTGAGTTATCTGTTTCTAACTTTTTACTGTTGTTGTTATATAGCTCTACTGCTCCGTCAGCAATAACTTTTACACCATCTTCTCCTGATCTAGGTTGTAGCCTAATTTGATTACCTTGCGTATTACGAATATATAAATCATGGCTAGTATCTGTATCAATAAATGATGACGTTCCATCATGGTAAATTTGTAAGTCATTACCAGCACCAAATAAAGCTCTATTATTACCACCACCAGAACTATCAAGCCATTTAATATTCTGACCATTAGTGTCTAGTAGGCCACCTAGCTGCGGTGAAGTGTCACCGACTAGATCTGTGTTAACAGTGTTACCAGATGCTGCTGTAATTCTACCCTGTGCATCGACAGTAATAGAAGGTATAGAAGTTGATGAACCATAGCTACCAGCTGTAACTGATGTGTTAGCAAGCTTTGCAGCAGTTACTGCGTCATCATTAATTTTAGCTGTAGTTATTTGTGCATCTGTAATCTTAGATGTTATAACTGCATTAGCACCTAGCTCTGTAGAACCAACTGCACCGGCAGCAATTTTAGCTGCTGTAACTGAATCGTCTTGCAATACTGCTGTACTTACGGTATTGTTACTTGGTGTACCAATGTTTACAGTACTACCCATAACTACAGCAAAGTAATCTGTACCTGATGCTGGAGCTGAAGCTAGTGTTACTGTTGAGCCTGATAATGTAAAAGCTGTACCGGGTTTTTGTATTACACCATTTAAAGATAGTATTATCTGTTGTACATTTGTTGGTGCATTAGATAAAGTAAACTGTGTTCTGCTACCATCAAATGCTTCACTAAAGGTAGAGATAAAGAAGTTACCTATAGATTGTACTTCTTCCCATGCAGTATTAGTTCCATTATATACGAGCATTTTACCTGTGCTAGTATTAAAGAACAAATCACCATTATCAAGAGAACTTGTAGGGTTCGTTGAACCAACTCTATATCTTGATGCGAAATCATTTATGTCATTACTTAACTGTTCTACGTCAGCTTCTTTAGCTAATATTTTATGATAGTTATATACCTGACCAGATCCAGTAGAACTTACCATTAGACCTATGTCAGCTGCCATTGTCTTGCTTTGTAAGCTAGCAGGGAATCCATTGATAGTAACAGTGCTACCACCAACTGTTCTACCAGTTGTACTTACACCTGATCCGTTAACTACTACACCGCCTGCATCAGATATAGATATAACTACACCACTAGCTGGCTGTGTATTAGGAAATGCTACCTCTGTAGCTATCACTTCAAGACCACCAAGAGGTGCTATCTGTGCTGCAACATAGTCTACCACAGCTCCAGATGTTGGAATGTGTGAATCGCTATCAGATATTGTTGTTTGCTCACAACCTAACTTACCTATAGTAATAGCATCATTAGCTATCTTAGCTGTAGTTACATTAGCATCTGTAATCTTAGCTGTAGTTATATTGCTGTCAGCTATTTTAGCAGTTGTAATCTGAGAACTACCTATGTGAACAGTATCTATAACACCATTACCTATATCTGAAGAATCAACTGCACCAGCTGCTATTTTTCCAGATGTAATTGCGTTGTCAGCTATATCAGCTGTAGCGACTGTACCGTCTACTAAGTTAGCACTTGCTACAGTAATATCTGTAGGCAATGCACCACTAGCAAGCTTTGCCATTGTTACAGCATTGTTATTTATTTTAGCTGTAGTAACTGCTGTATCAACTATCTCAGATGTACCAACAGAGTTGTCAGTCATCTTAGCAAGTGTTACTGAGTTGTCAGCGAGTCTAGCAGTATCTACACTACCATCTACAAGTTCAGCAGTTCCGACAGAATCATCTGCCATTTTAGCTAGTGTTACCGCTTGATCTGCAATCTTAGCTGTAGTTACAGCAGTATCTATAATGTAAGATGTACTGATTGAGTTATTAGCTATTTTTGTATTTGTAACTGAACCGTTAGCTATCTTGTTTGTTGTAACTGCACTGTCTACAATGTTAGCTGTTACCACTGCATTGTCTGCAAGTTTAGCAGCTGTTACTGCATCGTCTGCTAACTTACCTGTAGTCACATTGCTGTCAGCTATCTTAGCAGTTGTAACTTGTGCATTAGCTATATGCTGTGTGTCTATAGATCCATCAACATAGTGCTCTGAGTCTATCTGATCGTCAGCTATTTTAGCATTAGTAACTGCGTCGTTTGCAATCATACCTGTAGCAACAGTACCAGTGTCACCTGTAGTGACGACAGTACCTGTTACATCAGGAAACGTAATTGTTCTATCTGCGGTAGGATCTGCTACTGTAATTGTTGTTTCATTAGCATTATCACTTGCTCCTTCAAATGTAATATCAGCATCTTCACCTAAGTTAAAGTTACCAGTCATAGTACCACCTAGGGCACTAATAAAACGACCTCCAATCTCCTGTGTTTTGTACAGGTTTTGTGTAAAGTTATCGTTTAGATCTTCTGACTTGATAGCTGATCCAGCATAAAATGTTGCTGTTAAGTTGTCAACACTGGTTTGTCTAAATATTTTGATTTTGGCTCCGTTTGTAGGAGCAGTATTAAATTGTAACGTGGTTGCATTAGGCAATGTAAATGCCGTCGTATCCACACCGTCCAGACTTGCTTTGATGTCTGAGGTCTTAAGATATGGGAATGTAAAGGAGTACGTAGTTGTACTCCCGTTACCTGTGTATTCGTTTTGTATAACAGCACTCATAGTTGCTATTTCCTCATGTTAAGTATTTTCTCGGTGGCTTTTACTTTGTTACTTACATCTACAGCACCTTCTACATCTCCCTGTTGCATCAAGAAGTTAGCGTTCTGCTGATGTAATATAACGTTTGCTATGTTGGGTTGTTCACGTAGCAATCTGATTTCTGCTCTCTTTTGTGCATTTTTTACAATGTTATCAATCGCAGTGAAGATAGGTAAGTCTTCTGTATCTAATGTAATTAGGTCACTATTCTTACCACCTTTTCTATGTTCTCGTAGTAAAGCTATGTCATCTTGAAACTTCTTGCTTTTAAATATACGCTCAAGTTGTCTCCACATCTGCTCTTCTCCGATGTATTTATATATTAGTTCTCTTTCTGCTGGTTCATACTCGTAAGATCCTGTCGAATCTTTCTTAAGCATAGACAAACCATTGTATCCTATCTGACGTAATTGATCTCTCCAAGGCTCGTTTGTACCACTTACACCTAGAGGACTAAGTGCATTTAAAAAACGTAAGAATGGATTGTCAATATCGTTCACAGGAGTACCAGTCCAGATGTCAATTTGCTCTGGCATTGTGCTAGACAAGAAAGGTATTCTTGCTTTTATGTATCCGCCTACATCGTCAGTTGCTATATCTTTTAATGTAGAATCAATAGCTTTATTTAGCACACCAATAGTAGCACTAGATGGTATTAAACTAAATGTACTCTGACCTATCTTACGATATAGTCCACTCATATCACCATTAATAAAAGCAATAAGAGGTTCTAGACCTTGTAGTGGTGTTTCGTTTAGAAATGTAGCAGCAATAGTCCAGCTTAGTTTAGCTTGTAAACTTTGTAAGAATGATTCATCCATGTCGTTAGCATAGTATGCAACATCACCCATCATTGCAAGTACCTGTTCTACACCGGGTATGCCTTTGTAAGATACATAGACATCATTGTCAGTTCCGGGTATAGGCATCCTAATTGTCTTAGGTTCGTAACCCATTTGTGTACGCTCTTTGTTTCTACGTGACGCATTGTAGTGTCCGTTACCACGTATACCACCTGACATTGCATAAGCCTGTAAAGTAGATACAAGCATACCGCTAAAGATTAATCTACCTGTATATTCAGCACGTAAGTTTTCCCAGATAACTCTAGCATAAGGTGTATTAGCCATGTTAATACCATGTTCCATTAGAGCCTCTGCTATCTCATCATCAGTCTTGGCATATATAGTTTTACTATACTTACTAATACCGGGTATGAGAGATATAGGTGTATAAGATGCAGCTACCTTCATGTAGTTACTCGCTGTACGAGGAAACATCATAAAGTCCTTGAGTATAGGATAAGCTGTTGTTGCTTGGTTTACATAGTTCGCTACACCATCATCTAGGTTTAGCTGTATTTCACCAGCAAACTGTCTTACAACATCATCACGTATCAGTCCATCACCATCAAACATCTTGTCATAATGGATTTTTTCTGCTTTTAATATTTCAGTCCAGTCAGCAAAACCTTTGTCACTAAATACATCATCATACGCTTTTATACGTGAGTAATAATGTGCTAAGTGTACACCAGTAAACTGATCTGGAAATACCATAGCTGTCATACCATAGCGTAACGCAGGGTGTGCACCCATTTGCTTCAGACCTATAGCCATATCAAGCTGCATTAATTTACCAATGTTACCTTCTTTCTCATATAGAGGACGCATCTCCTCCATAATCTCCCAAGTCTTATCAGTCTTAAACACAAAGTCCTTACGATATGCTCTAATCATAGTCTCAGGATCTTTATGTGCTTTCTTCATCATTTCAAATGCGTCATGCAAAGCACGTCTGTTAGTCTCAAACACAGCACCATTATAAAATAGTGTACGTTTAAACCCTTCAAAGCCATCTTGATAACCATAGAAACCGTGACCTAGTAGTGATGTAATAGGTTTTAGTATTAACTGTGCACCATTACCTACAGCAGCTCTAAATGCAGACAGCCCAGATAGTACATTATTATATCTTACAGCCCATGCACCCCTAGCAAACAAGTTCATGCTCTTAGGATCAGGACTCTTAATAAGACCCATAGGTGTAATCTGGTTAGCAGCCCACTTATATAATTTAGCTAGGCTGTCTACGTCACCATTAGTGTGTGCAAATGCATCAACTAAAGGACGTAACGCTTCTGGATTAGTTTTCTTGAGCTTCTTAAGTTCTTTTGTAAATCTTTTGTTTCTAGCATGTATAGAGTTTTCTGCTTGTTTAAACTCAGACAATAGAGTTTCTAATGCTTCGTCAATATTACCGGGAGGTACTTGGTCAAACCAGTTCTTGTTACGTAACTGCCAACCAGATATATACTTGTTAAGTGCATACTCATCCATTAAGAAGAATAACTTGTCAAGTATGTTATCCATAGCACGTTCTTCGTCTATGACTGGAGCTAAATCAGTTACAGCTTCTGCAATACTTGCAGCTTCTCTACCGATAGAATCCATTGATCTAGCAGATGCTTTACCAATATCTCTACCTAAGAATCTGTCAACAAGATCACGCATAGCAAACGCTGCTGCTCTTGCCTGATCTTCGTTTATCATTTCGATCTTAAACTTACCCATCATGAGATTTTTTACGTCTCTGTTTTCTAGGAATAGTTCTTTAACATCGTCAACAGTAGCTAGTGGATCTATAATATCTTGATAGATACCCCATGCTGCTGCGTTCATATCTCTAGATGTAATTCTAACACCATCTACAATAGCGTTAAATCTACCAGCATCTCTTGATACCTCTGCTACACCCATCACAGCACCACGTGACTTAGGTCCTACCATCAGACCTTTGTTTAACATGGAATCTGTAATCACAGGAGCAGGGTCGCCTTTAGATGTACCTTGCTTAATAGCTGTACTATCAGCCATGTTACGAGCTACATTACCAGCGTTAGGAACTGTGCGAGCTTTCTCTGCATCATCAAACAAGTTAGGAGATATGTCAGGATCTATACCTAGATCTAACTCTAACTGTTCTATTTCTGCTTTCTTAGAATCAGCTGCTGCTGTAGTCTCTACGTCTACATTGTAGTCACTACGAGCTTGTACGTCATCTATAGTTCTAACTATACCTAACTCATTCTCAATTCTTAGTTTTTCATCTATCAGTGCTCTTTCAGTCTGTGCACCTACAACTTTTTTCTTACCAGTGTTAAGAGATAATACTTCGTCTATTTCTGCTAGACGTATCAGCATATCATTATCACCACCAAGCTTTAGTTGTGTTTGTTTGTATTGTACAGCAGGCTCATCAAGTGGCTCCATCCAGTCCATAGTCTTACGACCATTCTTGATGTCAGCAAATGCACCAATAACATTACCTAAAATAAGTAATGGTCCATTTTCTAACATAGTTCTGGCTTTACGTATACCGGGACTATCAGAATCTTTTGTCTTAAATATCTCAGGTATCGGTAATACACCTTTAGGTCCAAACGCTTGAGGTGCTACCTCTGCAAGTGTAGTCAGTGCAGTATCTTCTTCTGAAGTATCACTCAAACCTACAATAGCAGTATCAGCTATACCGTTTGCAGTAAGCATCGCACCTAATCTTTTAAACCAAGCAGTGCTAAATGCTGCACCTTGTGGAAATCTACTTGCAACAGCTGCATTAGTTAAGTTACCACCAACAATAGCTGGTAATAATATAGACGATATTCTACGTATCTGTTGATGTGCAGGGTTGTCAAACTTAGTGTTAGCATCCCACCAGTCATCAAACTTATTACCACCGGGTACAAGTGTACCTATAGCATCTGTAACAAAATCTACACCACCAGCTCCTATAGATGCTAAACCTTTGATAGCATCACCAGTATAGTTATCGAATGTTTCGAGTGCACTAGGGTTTGAGTTCTGTTCTTTTAGTTGCTCCGTAGACATATTATAATACTTCTGGTTAAAGTCTTCACGTAACTTATCACGCTCATCACCTTGAGGTAGCCTCCACCAAGTATTATACTCATTTAACATCTTGTCTTCATTATCTTGTATTGATAAATCGACAGAGCTATGTCCATACTTCTTACCAAATGCAGACGGAAACTTGCCACCAGTTGGTTGTACCTGATTAGGTTCTGGATTTAGAATAGCATTATCTATATCGTCTGTTGTGATAGGTTCTGCTGTAGCAATCAGTTCACCATCTTCAATTAGTTCTTCTTCGTTCATAGTGCATCATTCTTGACAAGTTCTCCATCTTTGTACGATCCTATCATATATTTTAATGCGTCGACCTGTCGCATTGGACCTCCAGCTGCTCTTGCAGCGTCGTACATAGTTGGTGGTATAAATATACCTTCTTTTTTATACTGTTCGTTTTCTCTAAATAGTTGATTTAGATATTTTCTACCATCAAAATTCTTAAACTTTTTCTCAAGTAATCTAAGATTTTGTGGCATAGTAATAACATCTTTACCTTCTCGTAAAGATACAGCTACATCTTCTAGATCGCTAGTAGATATAAGATTTAAGTTTTTTTGTTTGACTGACTTTAATATTTGTGGTAATGCTCTACCATCATTTATGTTTATGTCGCCACTCATACTAAAATCTACAGCATTGTTAGGTAATGTTCCATTATAAAACTGTGTAAATATTACAGTGTTAGTACCAGATGAACCAGCATCTATACGTCTAAATATACCACTACCTATAAATGTCTGATCTCCTACTACTTCTTGACTTTTATCTTTAGCTAAGTCTAGAATAAACTTTTCTGTTTTTTCTCTACGTAAATCTGGTTCTTTTATACCAGAAAATCTTTTATTATATAAATGATAATATAACTGTTTAGTTGCAACTATAGCTCTATCAGCATTATCATTAGCATCACCAGATAGACTAAAACTATTTGCTGCTAAATCTTTAACAACACTGCTTGCAAAGCTATCTATATCTTTGTCAAAGTCAACACCGTGAGATTCTATTAGTGCATTAGTAGTTTCTAAAAATGGTGTAGCACCTACTATATTACTTACCTGTGTCTCACTCATGCCATCGAGTAATGATACAAATTCTTGAACATCATTCTGTCTAATAGCTTTCATAACCAGATCTACAGTTGCTTTGTTATTTTCAGTAGTGTTTACATATAATAACTTTGCAGCTCTAGCCTGTGCATTAGGATTACCTTTATTACTAAAGTATGCAGCTACTAATTTAGCTGTGCCATCCTCTTTGTCAAAGTCACCATTTCTATTTTGCTCATCTATGTCAAATGTAGCAGCAGTATCTTCTGTTTCGTTGAGTGTTTTGTTAACACTTTTTATTTTTTCATTATTAGCTGCCCATGCTTCCTTTATACGTTGTACCATAGATGGGTTTTTTGTTATCCATGCTTCACGCTTAGTGTTACCGGGTCCTATAGGTGACAACCATCTTAGTTGTTCTTCCTTAAAAGATTTCCAGTCAGTAGCATATTTACCAGATGTAGCCATTTCAGTCAGTATAGTTTCTGCTGCTTCCATAGCATTTACAGTACCATAATGTGATACAATAGCACCACTATTTGTACGTGTATAACCTGTCATATATGTAGATACTAACTGGTCAAAACTGTCTTGAGTTCCTACAGCTGAATGGTTTTCTTTATCTCTTCTAAACTTTTCTTCGTATATAGCATACTTAGATCCTAGTACTGCATTAGCTTGCTGTTTTGCTCCTTCTTCTTGGAACATTTTTTGTATAGATATACCAGCATTGGTCATAGGATCTATACCATACTGAGCTAATATCTCTTGAGCACGAAACTCATAAAGACCTCCCATGTCATATGGGTTTTTAGCTAAGTCATTCTCACTTATGTATGCTTTTAGATCAGCTACATGTGCTGGTAAATCATTCTGTACTCTGTTAGTTACAAGCTTCTGGAAGTAGTAACCATTGCCACGAAACGCATCTCCTAAGTAATCAGACTCATCTAGATTACCGTTGTATATAGCTTCGTTACGCTTGTCTTGTAATCCTTTGACAGCCTCCGCACTCATGGTTGACATTTGTGCTTCAAATGTATCAAACGCACCAGCAGCATCAAGTTGACGATACTGCTCCATTCCAGATTGTATGTCGTTAAACTTTATCAATCCTGATGCGAGGTTGCCTAAGTTTTTAGCAAGTGTTGGTGACAGCTTAGACCACATCTGAGCTTCAGCTCCTTTTTGTTTAGCTAGTGCTCGCTTGTTTTCTATGTCACGCTTTGCCATAAGCTGCTGGTTTTCGAGTTCCAGCTTTTGTCTATTTATTTCTAGCTTCTGTATCGAATCTCTGTTAGCTTGTTCAGTTTTATAACTTCTCCGTAGATCAGTAAGCTGAGATTCATCCAGTTGCTTTTGCCTTGCACGTTGTTCTTTCAAGGCGTTGATTTCAATATCAGATTGAATCCGCATGTTTTGCAACTGTGCGGACCCACTGATACTTAAGTTCTGAAAGCCACCTCCTTGGAGTTGCTTCTTAAAACCTTTTGCCATTAACCGTATCCTTTGTAATTAGCGTATGAATTAAATGCACCGCCGATAGATCCAGCAATACTACTGATAGTACTACCCCATACTCCGCTAGCTGCTGCACCGGGAGATGCCATAGCTCCTAAGACTGGCTTAGGTCCAAAGTCATAATCTTCGTATACCCGTGGATATATAAAGGTTGCTTGTGGTGTTGGTAATGGTTCTATTGGCATTGGTAATATACCGGGATCTAACATCTTAGCAGCATATGCTCGTAAGTCAGCTGCTGTTCTATCCCTGCCTATAGAATCTAATGCAAAGTCAGTATTAGCTGCGGCGTTAACCATCTGTGCATTAAGCATAGCTATCTTACTACCATACTGTAATGCTGTGGTAGCTGCTAGCTTGTCTGCTGTTCTGCCTGTAACACCTCGTGCTCGTACTGCACCTTCTGCCATTAAAGATTCTATATATGCTTCGTTAGCATCGTAAGCTGCCTCTTGTTCTATTTCTGACAACTTTGCTAACTCTTGTTCTCTACCCCTTACGTGGGCTTGTTCGTTAAGTGTAAGCTGATCTGCATATATCTCGTTAGATCGTTGATACTGTGCTTGATTTGATGCCTGTTGTCTATTTCTAATTTGTAGATCGTAGTTATACTGTCTTAAATTAGTTGCATCTCTAAATGCAGCTAGCTTACCTTCTTGTTCTGCTTTTAGTTCTATTTCTTGTACCAGATAATCTCGCTGTGCAAGTAACTGGTCTTTCTTCATTTCCCATGCTTCGGTGTCATATTCCAGCTGTCTCTGTGTAGCTTCATTCTGCAAGTTTGCTTGCTCACGTGCTGCACCAGCTGCCTTACTACCACCGATAAGAGAACCGGCAGTGCTGATTAACGCACCACCTATTATTGCTCCTATCATTAGACCCTCTTATAAAATCTAGGTGAGTATATTCCTTCCCACATCATAGAGTTGAGAGCGACTGGGAATGGTGTATCATTAAATAATTTTAATGTAAAGTTTTCTGTTTTTTGGTGTATAGGTAATGTAAATACTGTCTGATCTGCAATCGGTATATCGTTTGCTAGATACTGGTCAGCATTGATAACAGGGTTAAGGTTATACCACTCATCAAGATAGATAAGTATTGTAGCCTGATCTTCTGGTGCAGAACTAAATACAATCTTAGGTACAGCTCCTGATCTGTTAACTGTAAATGCTGTAGTTACCACATTATTTACTTTTACTTTTACTTGATCGTCATCTATATAACTTAAGTCACCATCTATAAATGGATACTCTGTAGTAGATCCGTCTCCTGTGTATTCTCGTTTACCTTGACGTATACCTTTAGACTTTAACTTAAAGCCCATAACTCCTGACAATCCTACAGCAAACTTCATACGTGCTATAGTTAGATTAGCAGAAAAGTCAGACTTAGTAAGTGCATCATCTACTTTAAAATATGTACGTGGTAATATAATGTCAAAATCAAATTTATATCCTACTATAACATCACTTGCTATACTTGTCAAGTTTTTAAATGGTACTTTAAAATATGTATTACCACTCTCAACAACACGTTCTGGTGATATTGTAAATCCAGACTCAATAAAGTTACCTGTAGCTGTAGTACCTTTAATAATTAGTACTGGTGTCAGGTTAGTAGCATCGTTGTATGGTATAAAACATTTACTAAAGTTACCAGCTGTGTCAAATGTAACAGAGCTAGCTGTAGCATATAGATCTATACAAGGATTAATCTTTTTACCCTCGTTATTAACAATGATAGCATCTTGTGGACTCTGACTTAAACTAGCTTTAGTTAGTGTAAACTGTCCACCTTGTTTGGTTACAGCATAAAAGTCATCTGAGTCAGCAGCCATAGCTTGCACGTTACCCATAGTCTCCCAGTTAAACCATGCTTGTACTAAGTTCTTTTCTCCGTCATTATATGTACGGAAGAAATATATGTATCTAGAACTCTGTCCAGACATAGCAATAAACTGGTTCTGTGGACTAGCAATCAGTGTATCTACTGTAGCTGGAACCCACTCGTTTACAACTCTACCTATGTCAAGTACAATAGGGTTATCGTTTTCACCTCGTGTAACCATACCGAATATTCTGGTGTAACTCGGAGTCTTACTGATAAAGTTAATAGTTGTACCCATATCTACTGGGTCTATAACTGTATCCATCTCATAGTTAGCAATCGCACGAATAGATGCTTTAGCTGGTGTTAGTATACCGTCAGCAGCTGCCATCAAAAACTGTTGGTTAGCACTAAATAATATCAAACCCTGTGTAGTAGGTATAATACTGTGTAGTGCAGCTGGTCGTATGGTAGATGCTCTAAGGTCAATAGGGTCTGCATCTGTAACTGTCTGAGCTGATGTATGATAGAAGTTAAAAAACTCCTTAGACTGGCTCATAGATACATTATCAGATGACAAGAATCCTAATCTATTGTTATGGAAAAAAGCTTGTTGTATCTTCTTACCTACAAAACTAGGATGTGAATTAGTGTCATCATCACCTACATCTCTAGCAGTCCATGTCACACGCTGAAAAGTAAAAGCATTTGTAGCTGTATTTATCAGCTCGTGTGGCATAGTTGTGTTGTCTAAACCTGTAGATACATTAGGAGCTATACCTTCTGACCAGAATCCCGGTCCAGATGTACCGTTGTCTGCTGTATACTTCATAAAGAATGAAGATGTTGTAGCACCACTGTTAAGTATCTTAACTACGTGTCCATTTTTAGACTCGTTAGGTAGCTCTGCTAATGTAGCAACTTGGTCTTGAAATACACCTAGCTTGTTGGCATTTGTACCACCTGTACCTGTCAAGGTAAAAGCTGAGGTACGTGATAAATGTAAACTGTCTGATAGTTTAGTTACTGTTAGACCAGATATATTAAAGTTATCTATATTGGTCTTCATAGTTGTCAAGACAGCAGAGTAATCATCAGTATTACCTGATGTAAATGTAGTAGTGTTTCCAGCTACTGTAATACTATAAGGTATACCGTTAGAGTCACCTATCAGTTTGATAGTACCCTGTGAGTTTGCAGTGAATGAGGGTGCTGCTGTTACAGCTGCTACCTTTGTTTTGTTAGTTATGATACTAACGTCTTGTACAGTTAGTACATCATAATCTGTACGTACTCCTGTAAGGTACGCCTGTGCCCCTGTACCATATGTAATGTTGGCAGATGCACCAGTTACAGCGTTCCAGATTGCAATGGCTCCTGTAGAGCCTCCTGACGCTGGTGTGATGCACCCTATGTATCTCTCTCCTTCTGTTCTAGATATGTAGAACCACTTGGATGAATCGTATGTAGTGCCTGTACCTAGATTAGCAATCCATTGAAATCCGGGTCTTTTAGTAAGTCCAAAGGTTGGATCTGGGTATCCGTTAAGACACTCTTCTACCTGACCGGGAAGTTTCTTATCATCTGATTGTCTAGATACACCACCAAGGTAGTTGTCAACTCTTTGTGTTACTGCTGGCATTATCTTTGTAAAGCGTGAAATGGTTGATAGCTTTGATAGTAGTTTTGTGAATCTTGTGGATGTCCAAACATAGTGTACTGTCCTTGTGATGTTTCATACTCAAGTGCAGTTGATCTTTGTAATGCTTCCTCTTTCTCAAGTCTAGCATACTGGTCATCATCACCTACTATTCTACCAGATACAATCTTAGCTGCTCTGGCTACAATAAAGTTACTTATTGGTTGTGGTAAATCTATATAATCAAACTCCCATATAACATCACATTCGATAGGACTATATGTCCATTTGTATGTATGGTTCTGTCTGTCATACAGTTTACCACTTCTACGTACAGCATGGTAAGGTGTATTCTGTGCGTTCTCTGTTAATTTTATCTGTAATACATTATTAGGTATAAGTATTTCGTCGTTGTTATCTTTTGTAAACTCATAGTGATACTCTCTGTTAAAGGTCCAGCCCTCTGATTGTACCTCTTTAGACACCTGTAACAGTGTATCGTAAGCAATCGCAACTTCCGGGTTGGTTTGGTCTAGTGTAGTTACAGGA
>CEOQ01238521.1_pt1 | contig 18951 bp, 13 predicted proteins | sample 361351 | NCBI WGS metagenome assembly CEOQ01 (sample SAMEA2619907, study PRJEB7988) | marine metagenome | biome: marine biome (ENVO:00000447); feature: deep chlorophyll maximum layer (ENVO:xxxxxxxx); material: "saline water (ENVO:00002010), including plankton (ENVO:xxxxxxxx)" | depth 60 m | reverse complement strand
CGCGGCCGGCCGCGGGTTCTGCCAGCGGTAGATGATGCCTCGAATGTCACCCAGCGTTCCCGCCTGGACGATCTCGCGGGCCCGTGCGAAGGCTGGAACGTAACGAGTCCAGAACGGGACATAGTGGGCCACGCCCGCGTCACGAACCGCCGACCACATCCGGTATGCCTCGTCGATGTTGACCCCGATGGGCTTTTCACAGAAGAGATGTTTGCCGGCGGCGGCGGTGGCCAGCACGGGTTCCAGGTGAAGTGCGTCGGGGGTCAGCACCAGGACCAGGTCCACCTCGGGATGGTCGACCACCTGTCGCCAGTCGTCGGTGATAAACTCGCAGCCGTCCTCGGCTGCTGCGGCTTCGAGACGATCCCGCCGCCGGGCACACAGCGCGACGATCCGTGCCTCGTCCGTGCATTCTCTGATCTCGGCCCGGTATGGTGTGCCGATGAACCCCGTGGCTCCGATAACGCCAACTCCGAATGTCATGGGTCAGTCTCTGCAGTACGAGTCGAAGGATTGCCCGTTGGTCATGGGTCATCTGTTTACCACGATTTTCGGACATTGACCATCAAGTGAGGGCCGGACAGTCGCCGCAGCGATCGGTTCTTTAGTCACAGAATTCCATGGAGGATGCGATGAGTACCACGAAAGCTTACAGTCGAAGTCGCCGGATGTTCCTGGCGTCGTTGCTGGGAACTGCCGGAGGCACGGCCGGGCTGTGTGCCCTGCTGGCCGACGACAAGGACAAGGCGACGCGGAAGGACCCCTACGTGGGCAAGCGTCGCAAAAGGAGGTTCCAGCCGATGCTCGGGGCGGGTGAAAAGATCCGGATCACGAAACTCGAGACCCTGAAGGTCCAGCCGCGGTGGCTGTTCCTGAAGGTCCACACCGATGCCGGGATTGTCGGGCTGGGTGAGCCGGTCGTTGAGGGACGGGCCAGCACGGTGGCCGCCGCGGTCAAGCAGCTCGAGACGTACCTGGTTGGCAAGGATCCCAGGTCGGTGGTGCACCACTGGCAGGCGATGTACCGTCACGCCTTCTACCGTGGTGGACCGGTGTTGACCAGTGCCATCAGTGGCATCGACATGGCACTGTGGGACATCAAGGGCAAGGCGCTGGGCGTGCCCGTTTACGAACTGCTCGGTGGTCCGACCCGCAGTCGCGTTCGTGTTTACGCGCACGCGTCCACCCCCGAAGCGATCCGGGCTCGATCCGAGGAAGGGTTCACGGCATTCAAGACTGGTGTGTTCAAGCACCGCCCGGCACGGATTGTCGAAACTCCCGGCTTCGTCAAGCGGGCGGCCAAGCGGTTCGAGGAGCTTAGAGAGGCCGCCGGGGACGAACGGGATATCGGCATCGATTTCCACGGGGCAATCAGCCCGCAGACGGCCAAGCTGTTGATCAAGGCACTGGAACCGTACCAGCCGATGTTCATCGAGGAACCGGTCCAGTGCCAGAATGTTGACGTGATGGCCGATATCGCGCGGGGCACCCACCTGCCGATTGCCACCGGCGAACGGATCTTCACCAAGTGGGGGTTTCGCGAATTGCTGGAGAAAGGTGCCGCATCGATCCTTCAGCCGGACATGTGCCATGCCGGTGGGATCACCGAGGTCCGGTTGATCGCCGGGATGGCCGAGAGTTATTACGCGGCGATTGCCCCGCACAATCCACTGGGTCCCATTTCGCTGGCTGCCGGGATCCAGTTGGCCGGTGCGATTCCCAATTTCCTGTGCCAGGAGCAGGTGCACCTGGGAGATGGATACATCAAGCAGCCTTTCAAGGTGCGTGATGGTTACATCGATTTGCCCGGCGGGCCGGGGCTGGGTGTTGAGTTGGACGAGGATGCGCTGAAGGAGAAGATCGGTCACGATTGGCGCAATCCGCAATCCTATGACGCCGACGACGGATCGGTGGTGGACTGGTAGAGCGTGCCGCTGCCCGGTTGCTGGTGAGCGGCAGCGTGTTCCCTCTCTCTTGAAGCTGGTAACCTGTCGGGACAAGATCATTCGAAGTCGTGATTGAACGGAGATTGCATCGTGGGTCGTCTGAATGTGCTGTCGACGGGAATGTTGGTCCTGCTGTTGGCCGGCGTGGCCGGGGCCGAGAACTGGGCGCGATTCCGGGGTCCTGATGGCAAGGGCATCAGCACGCAGAAGGGCTTGCCGGTCACCTGGACCGACAAGGACTACAAGTGGAAGGTCGCCGTGCCCGGCCTGGGACACTCGTCACCTTGTGTCTGGGAGAATCACATCTTCCTGACCTCGGCTCTCGACAAGGGAGCCACGCGGTTGGTGTTGGCTGTCGAGGCCGCCACCGGCAAGGTGTTGTGGACCGACAAGCTGGCCTCCAGGACCCACGAGAAGCATTCGCTGAACAGCTACGCGTCGGGGACGCCCGCCAGCGATGGCAAGCGGGTCTTCGTGTTGTTCACCACCAACGAGGACACGGTCGTCCGGGCCTACGATTTTGCGGGGAAGCGGTTGTGGCAGACCGATGTCGGCAAATTTTACAACCGGCATGGTCACGGCTGCGGCACCTCGCCAATTGTCTGGAAAGACACGGTGATCGTTGCCAGCCAGCACGATGGCCCGTCGGTGATCGCCGGTCTCGACGCCGCCACCGGAAAGATCCGCTGGCGTTCCGAGCGGAAGGTCAAGCTGACAGCCCACTCGACGCCGGTGATCTTGGAGCGGGAGGGCAAGCCGCCGCAGATGTTCACCAGCAATACCGGAGATGGCCTGGCCAGCTTCGATCCGCGCACCGGCAAGTTGCAGTGGCGCGCCAACCTGTTCACGTCGCGTGCGGTCAATTCGCCGGTGATCGCCGGCGACCAGGTGATGGCAATTACCGGTGGTGGCGGCAGCGGCAAGCAACTGTTTTCGGTTCCCGTTGATCAGACAGGTGAGGTGACAGCCGAGAAGGTGGCCTGGACCAGCAATCGCAACTTGCCCTATGTCCCGACGCCGCTGGCGTTCGGCAAACACCTGTACTTCTGGTGCGACAATGGGGTGGTCAGTTGCCTGGAGGCCAAGACGGGCAAGGCGGTCTGGACCGAACGCGTCGGCGGAAAGTTCTGGGCCAGCCCGATCTGTATCGACGGCAAGATCTACAACATCAGCGACAAGGGAGAGGCGGTTGTGATTGCCTCGGGCACCAAGTTCAAAGTGCTCGGCAAGTCCCAGGTTGGTGAGCAGGTCCACGGCACGCCGGCGGTTTCCGGGGGACGCATGTTCTTGCGGGGCTTTGAGCACCTGTACTGCCTGGAAGCCAAGTGATCGAAATACCGCCGCCGAATTCGCGAGAATCCTGGTGGCGGCCCGGAGTGTTGATCCCGAGAGCCCCGGTGGTCGCAAATTGCTGCTGACCTGTTCGGGGCGGCTGTTCTACAATCCGCGACCCTGTTTGCCCGTGTGGCATCGGGTTGTTCAGTGGATTGTGGAGTCAGACGTATGTCACATCGCCCCGGCGTTGGCAGCCTGTTGTCTCGTGTTCTGCTTGCGGCAATTGCCGTTCTGTTGGGGTCACGGGTTGTTCTTGCCGCCGAACCGCCACAGCCGCAGTTCATGCTGGAGAAGTTCCAACCTCTTCAAGCCGGTGTCGACTTCGAGAAACCCGAAGCGGCCGAGGTCGCCATGTGCCGCGTCCAGATTGACCGGGGCCGGGGTCACACCGGTTGGAAGGTGCTGGGTCCGGCGGGCCAGGTGCTGCGTCGGTTTCTTGATACCAACGGGAACAACCTGGTCGACCAGTGGCGGTATTTTCAGAATGGTGTCGAGGTCTACCGCGACATCGACAGCAATCACAACGGCAAGGTGGACCAGGCCAGGTGGTTGAACATCGGCGGGTCCCGGTGGGGAATCGATTCGAACGAGGACGGTCGGATTGATTCGTGGCGGCGGATCTCGGCAGAGGAGACCAGTCGCGTGGCGGTGGAGGCCCTGTTGCGGCGGGACGCGTTGCTCTTGCAAACGATCCTGGTCACCAGGCAGGACACGCAGGCCCTGGGCCTGTCACAAAAAATGGCCACGGCATTGCTGGCAGCGGTGGATGATCCCTCCGCGCGGTTGGACAAGAGTCCTGCCCTGGCGGCCGGGACGCGATGGATTCGATTTGATTGTTCGCAACCCGGGGTGATTCCCGCGGACGAAGGCAAGGCCGCGCGTGACCTGGAGGTCTACGAGAGTGCGTTGGCGATTGTCGATGCGGGAGGCAAGAGTGGCCTGGTCCAGATTGGCGAACTGGTCAAGGTGGGACAGGTCTGGAAGCTGACCTCGATTCCGGTTCCGCTGGCCGGAGACACGGTCCAGGTGACCGCCGGTGGCGTGTTGTTGCAGCCGGCCGCACCGAGTGTCGCGGTGGCCACGCCGGGTGTCACACCAAAGATGCAGAAACTGCTTGACCAACTGCGAGACCTCGACAGCTCACCTCCGACGGCCGGCACACCTGCCGCGTTGTCCAGTTACCATTCTCGTCGCAGCGACGTCCTGGGTGGTTTGAGCGTGGCGGCGGCGACGGCTTCGGAACGCGATCAGTGGTCCAGGCAATTGATCGACAGCCTGGTGTCGCTGGTGCAGTCCGGAACATGGCCCGAGGCGCTGCAACGTTTGGCGGTCGAGGAGACACGGTTGAAACGGAGTGATCCAAAAAGTGCGCTGGTTCCGTTTACCGCCTATCGACACCTGCTGGCGCGCCACCATCGGCTGATGGCAAATGCGACCGAGCAGGCCGCCCAATTGAAAGTGCAGCAACAGTGGCTCGCCGACCTGGAGGTGTTCATCAACAATTACCCCCAGGCCGAGGACACTCCCGAGGCGATCTGGCACCTGGGGACGGCACATGAATTTGCCGCCCGGGTCGACGGAGCCAAGACCTGGTACACGAAGTTGGCGCGTCAATACGGACGGACTCCTGCTGGTGAGCGAGCAGCCGGGGCGCTGCTGAGATTGGACCTGAAGGGCAAGCCACTGGTTGTTTCCGGAAAGAACCTGGGCAGTACAACCGTTCGCAGCGACTCCTATCGCGGCAAGGTTCTGCTGGTGGTGTACTGGGCCACCTGGTGCAAGCCATGTACCGAGGAACTGCCGGGGTTGCAGGCTTTGTATGCCCAGTACCGGGCAGAGGGTTTTGAGGTTCTCGGCGTCAATCTCGACCTGGACAGCAAACCTGTCCCGGCTTACATCTCGGCCAATCGCGTCACCTGGGCCACGCTGCATGAACCTGGTGGTCTCGACAGTCGCCTGGCCCGGCAACTCGGGATTCTCTCGTTGCCGACCATGGTTTTGGTCGATAGACGTGGAAACGTGATCAGCACCGAGATGACCCTGGCGGATTTGAAAACCGAGTTGCCCAAGGTATTGAAAACAGCCGCCAGTGCCGTGACGCCCTGAACTCGCCCGGGCGTGTTTCTTTACTCCACGACTCCTCGTCTACAGAATAAATATCATGGCGACACCGGGAATCTTGAAAGGCATCGAGAACTCGGTGCGTGGTGCGGTGAAACGCGCGGTGATCAATCATCATCGTCGTGGCGACACCGTCTTGTTCAGCGATACGACGCTGCGTGACGGCGAGCAGATGCCTGGTGCGACACTCGAACCCCACGAGAAGTTGCAGATTGCCCGGGCCCTCGAGGCGGCCGGGGTTCATTCGCTGGACGCGGGATTTCCCGCATCCTCGCAAGCCGACATCGAGGCGATTCGCCTGATGATTGGGGAAATCAAGGGGCCGGTCCTGACGGCATTGTGCCGTACGGTTCGAGGTGACATCGATGCAGCCGAGGAGGCCCTGTCGGACAACCCGCGGCACAAGCGGGGCGTCAGCCTGTTCTGTGGCACCAGTCCGCTGCACCGCGAGCACAAGTTGCGGAAGGAGCGGTCAGAGGTTCTTGAACTGGTCACCGATACGGTGGGATACGCCAGTAGCAAGTTTGACATCGTGGCGTTCAGCCCCGAGGACGCCAGCCGGACTGAACCGGAGTTCCTGGTGGAATGCTACACGGCTGCGATCGAGGCCGGAGCCACGACGATCGGCTTCCCGGACACGGTCGGCGTGATGACACCTGAGAAGGTGCGGGAGATCATTCGCTACATCCAGGACAACGTGGCGAATCTTGATCGGGCCCTGCTGGCGGTCCATTTCCACAACGATCTCGGGCTGGCGGTCGCCAATACTCTCGCCGGTGTGCAGGAGGGAGCCAACGTGATCCAGTGTACGATCAACGGCATTGGTGAACGCGCTGGCAATGCGTCGCTGGAAGAGGTGGCCATGGCCTTGCACCTCAACCAGGAGCAGTACGGCGTCAAGATGAAGATCGATACGACCAAGCTGTACGACCTGACGCAACTGGTTGCCGAGTTGACCGGCATTGGTCTCTCGCCGATGAAGCCTGTCGGCGGCGACAACATTTTTGCCACCGAGGCGGGGATTCACCAGGATGGTCTGTTGAAGAATCCCGACACCTACTTGCCCTATCGGCCCGAAGTGATTGGTGCGAAGGGAATCCGGCTGGTGCTGGGCCGGCACAGCGGCCGGCGGGCTGTTGCTCACCGGTTGCAGGAACTGGGCATGGAATTGTCCGACGAACAGATTCTGGAAGTGCTCGACGGGATCAAGGACGTTCCCAAGGGTGTCTCGATTGATGACGAGTTGCTCGGGCAGGTTGCTCGCCGCGTGACCGGTGGGACGGCGTAGTTCGTCTTCGGCCGGTGGAAGCGACTCAACCCAGGATCTCGGAAATCGGCTTTCCGCCGTCGACGATTTTCAACGGCCGGCCACCCGGTGTGTACAGCTCCTTGTCGGCGTCGATCTTCATGGCGTGACAAATGGTCTGGAACAGGTCCTCGACCGAGACGGCCCGGTCGACCAGTTCCTGTCCGTTGGTGCTGGTCTTGCCGACGACGCGGCCACCCTGGATCCCGGCACCGGCGAGCAACAGGTTGAAGTTGCGAGCCCAGTGGTCTCGACCCGGCGCGGGTGTCTTGCTGTTGACTTTCGGTGTCCGTCCGAATTCTCCGGCGACGATCACGAGCGTCCGCTCCAGCAGGCCACGTTGTTTCAGGTCGGCCAGCAGCGTGGCGACTCCACGGTCCACCTCAGCGGCCGCCGGCTTGATGCGGGTGAACAGGCGGTTGTGCATGTCCCAGCCGCCCTTGCTGACCTCGACAAATGGCACACCGGATTCGATCAACCGACGTGCGACCAGCAATCCCTGGCCAAACCGGTTCTTGCCATAGGCCTGTTGTCGGGCGGCGGGTTCTCCGTCGAGTTTGAAGGACTTGAGCTTGGGTGAGGTCATCAGCCGTCGTGCCCGTTCGTACAACACCCGGTGCTCCTCGACCAGTGCTGCCGCGCCAGCTGCGGAGAGGTCGGCGTCCTGGGCCTTGAGCAATGCGAGACGTCGGGCCACGCGGGGCGAGGTGACAGCGGTTGCGGCGTTGGCGGGTAGTTGGCCGGCCCGATTGATGACAAAGGGAGCCACGTTGACCCCAAGGAAACCACTGCTGAGCGTCTTGCCGATGCTGACAAAATTGGGGAGATCAGAATTGACGTCGCCCAGTTCGCCGGCGACGACGGATCCAATGTTCGGATGTTTTTCAGGGGTGCCCATCCGCCGCCCGGTGTGCAGGTGGTAGGTGCCACGGGCGTGTGCGGCTTCCTTGCCGACCATCGAGCGGATGATGGCCACCTGCCGCAACGCCTTGGCCATTCTTGGCCAGTGCTCGGCAATGGAAATCCCCGGCAGGGCCGTCTTGATTGCCTTGGTCTCACCGCCATTGGCGGTGCCTGGCTTGGGGTCCCAGGTTTCCATCTGGCTGGGAGCGCCACCCAGCCAGACCAGGATGCAGGACCGTTGCTGGCGCTTGAGTTGTTCGGCGTGCAGGCCCAGTGGCGCCAGCAACGAGGCGATCGAGAGACCCAGGGCGTGGCGACGCGTGACCGGCACGTCCGGCGAACGCTGTTGAAGAAAGGAGGTCATGGAATGCTCCGGGTGATCCGCTGGTTCAACGCTTGGTGAGAAACTCGGTCGAGTTGACCAGCACCCACAGTAGATCCTCGACGGCTTCGGTCCGGTTGGTCACGTCCCGGAGATGCTTCAGGCCGCGGGTGAATTCGCTGTCGGTGGGCCGGCGGGCGAGGACGGCGAGATAGAGTTGAGTCAGCAGGAGCCGCGGTTGCTTGATGGTCAGCAATCGCTTGGTGAGTTTGCCGGTCTTGAGCTTGTTCTGCAGGGCGGGGTTGTTCATCAGGAACAGCGCCTGCTGAATGGTGCCCTCGAGATCTCTCTGGGGAACGGACGGGTCCTGCCGGAATTCACGATCGACGGCCTGGCTGATGCCCCGATCGGCTCCAGTCAGCCTCAGCACGCTGGCCTTGACCTGGTCGGAGTTCAAGCGGATGGGACGGACGGCGGTGAACAATTCCTCGTCCCGGTCGATCGTCTGGATGTCACGCTGGTAGGCGCGCGAATTCATCAGCAGGCGGAAGACCCACTTGGGATCGAACTTGCGATAGCGAAAAACCGCGGCGATGCGGTTGACCACCGAGGGATGCAGGCATTCCTGGTCGGGACCCAGGCTGTCGACTGCGTAAAAGCCGTCGCCGATCAGTTCGTTCCAGATCCGGTTCACGAACGAACGGGCGAACCAGTAGTTGTCCTGGTTGTAGACCAGGTAGGCGGCGATGGCGACACGGCGTTGGTGGGTGGTCAACGTGATGGGAGGCTGCTCGCCCAGGAGAAACTTTGGTGTCATCTCGGTCTTCTTCGACGACGCTTCGAGGCTGGGCATGTAGTACTTGCCCCGCGAGAAGAAGGCAGCGAGTTCATGGAATTGCTCCCGCTTCCACGAATCGAAGGGATGGTCATGACATTCGGCGCACTGGATGCTGATCCCCATGAAGAGCCGCGCGGTCTGGGCGGCCAGTAACGGCGGCTTGTTTTCGAAGGCGAGGACGAAGTTGTTGGGTCCTGTCTTCTGGCTCCAGTCGTCTTTCTGGTCCTTCTTCTTCTTGTCACGGATCGGCATGGCCGAAACCAGCTCGGCGACGATCGCGTCCCAGGAGGTTCCCTTCTTGAACTCTGCGGCCAGCCAGTCTTCCAGTGCCTTGGGATTGGTGCGGTTCCGGTTTGCCGTTGCCTCGAAGAAAATCACGTTCTTCCAGTACCGTGCCCATTTCCTCGCGTAGGCATCGGTGGTCAACAGGCGGTCGATTAGCCGGGGACGTTTTGACGAGGTGTCATCGGCCACGAAGTCGCGAACCTCCTTGGCCAGGGGTGGGCGACCGACAAGATCAAAATGCACGCGGCGGACGAATCGTTCGTCGTCAATCAACCGGGCGAAGGAACGGTCACGACCGACACGGTACTCGAGCGACCGGTCGAGATCCGAGGAGGTGTACCGGAGGTTGCTGCCGGCGCGTCGGACCGGCATCGAATCGCGGATGGCGGCCAGGAATTTTTGCTTGTCGGCGGGCGTCTTCAGCGGCGGCAGCTTGGGTGTCTTGGCGTCGGTTTTTTTCTTGGCCACCGGCCGCCGCTTGGCACCCTTCTTGTTTTGTGCCTCCACGGGTGTTGAGGCCAGGGTGATCATGGCGCACAGGCACAGGGTCAACAGGCGAGCCATGCCGGAGGTGTCCCGAGAGAAGGATGTGAAGCGAGAGGGGGAGTCCGCGGATCGTTGTTTCGATTTTAAGGGCAGGAATTCCAGATTGACAAGACCGGGTGAGGGCTTGTTTCGACAAGGCGGGCATGCGCTACTGCGTGGCCAGGGATCCGACAGGAGCCATAGAAATGCCGTATGACAACCCCGCGGAATTGTTCGACGTGGTTGATGCCGAGGACCGCGTGATCGGCCAGGCGACTCGAAGCGAGGTTCACGCCCGTGGACTGTTGCACCGCGCCTCTCACGTGTTTGTCTTCAATTCCGATGGGCAGCTGCTGCTCCAACAACGTTCCGCCACCAAGGATGCACATCCGTTGTGTTGGACCTCCTCGTGCTCGGGCCACCTGGATGCTGGCGAGACATACGAGATTGCCGCGGTTCGCGAACTGAAGGAGGAAATCGGGCTGGAAGCCGATGTCGAATTCCTGGTCAAGCTCCCGGCCGGTCCGGAGACCTCCAACGAGCACACCGCGTTGTTTCGTACAACCTCCGATGACTGTCCGAGGCCGGATCCGACCGAGGTGGCGGATCTGCAATGGGGGGACGTGGATCAGTGGTTTGGGATGCTGGCAGTTGATCCGGAACGGTTTGATCCGCCATTTCGTGAACTGCTCACCTGGTTTGTAGAAACCGCCCGCTAGTTGCGGTTCTTGCCTTGCACGGCGTTCCGGTTTCGATCGAGCACCTTCTGCCACTGGTTGTCGTAGAGGTTGGCGTTCTGGCCGTTGACAGGATGGGTCGGAAGCCAGATGTCGGGCTGGATGGGCGCGAGCAGGTCGATGGAGTTCTGGAAACCGATGGCGCCTCCGCGAGATGCTCTCACATCTCTCAGGAATTCCTGCATCCGGTTGCGGCTGTCGAGCTTGGTGGGGATTCGTCCCGAGATCAGTATTCGCTTGTCCTCCTGGGTGAGCAGGTAAGCGGCGGGAGCCACGCCGAGACCCGAGACCGGGATCGTCCGAAACGGCCAATCGTCTCCATCGTTGAACGTCTCGGCATCAACAATCCGAGTGTCTTTTGGGAGAGTTTCACGAAGAATCGGGATGCCCGCTTTTGCGACAAAAACGAGCGGTTTGTATTTCTGGACCAGCTGCAGCACTCCTCCCGAGACCTCGGGGGCACATGACGTGAGGATGACGGCCGAGATGCCGGGGACCGTCTCGTCGAGCTGGCCCATCTGCTCTTGCAGGAATTCCAGGAAACCGGCACCGGCCGGTGGATCGACGACGATCCAACGATCGCGGTCCCTGACGACATAGATCGCGGTTCCGGAGAATTCGCCGAGATAAAACAGCCCACCGAGAATCCGTAATGGCCGCGAGTTGAGGAAGTCACGGCCGTCGGTTGCGAACCGCCTGGTCAGCAACTGCATCTCGCTGATTCCCTTGTCGAGCATCTTGTGCCACTGGTTCTCGGTGATCTCGGCCGAGATGCCTTCCTCCTCTTGGGGAGTCATGTTTCCCAGTGGGTTGTCTTCGGTCGATTCGGTTGGAGCGAGACCGATCTGGGGGTGCCCGGGCAGCAGGATGTTGGGCGTGACGGTGTCACGCAGTGTTTTCAATGATGCCAGGTAATCACTGGCGTTTGATCGAAATCGTGGGGGCAGGTAAGCGCCATAGGTTCCCAGGTCGCCGGTGATGGTCGAGATGGTGTCGCCGGTAAAGAGAATCACCTGGTTGTCTCGTTTGAGTTGAAAGCACAGGCTGCCCGGTGTGTGTCCGGGAGTGGCAATCACCTCGATCCGCGTGTCACCCAGGTTGATGGTTTCACCACCGACAAGCGGGACGTCGATTTCGGTGGGGTGGGTGTCAACATCCGGCATGTCGTAAGTCGAAAACAGTGCCTCGCGCGGTCCCCCCACACGCAGGACGTCCACGTCACCCTTGCCCGCATAAACCTGGGCCTTGGTCAATCGCGCCAGGTACATCGCGCCCAGGACGTGGTCGCCGTGAGCATGGGTCAACAGGACTTTCTTGATACGTGTTGGATCCAGTTCCAGGTACTTGACCTGTTGGAGGAGGGCCGTGCAGTCGGTCTCGAGTCCGGAATCGATCAGGATCAGTCCATCAGAGGTGTCGACCACGTAGGCGACTGATGGAGTGAGTGACCCGAGCATGTAGACTCCTCGCAGGAGCTGCATGGGTTGTTTCTTGAGCATCAGGCTGGTGTGGACTCGCGATTCGGGAGTCATCTTCCAGACGACCACGGCACAGGCGACAAGCGTGGCGACGCTGATCGCCGCGAGAATGCGACTGCCACCTTCGCGACGGACCCGGCCGTTCATGGTGTCCCTCTTCGGCTATCCGTGAACCGAGTCACTTGGCCGCCTTGTCGGGTTCAACCACGTCGTGAACCTGGTTGAGCGCGGGGTTCTCGATCACTTGCTTGATGCCGCTGGGCCAGCTGATTTCGATGCTGTCAATCACATCCTGTTGTCCGAGTCCGAAGTGGACGGTGCGGGAGGACTGGGACAGGTAGCCGCCAGCCGAATGGACCATTCGCAACATGGTCTGATCACCGACGCGGGCCAGGATCCGGGCGCCGATGGCGTCGCGGTTGCTACTGGTTCCTTGCAGCCGCAGTGCCACGTAGTTGTTGCCGGTGTCGAATTCGTTCTTGAAGTAATAGGGGATGTCATTGAAATTGTTGGTGATGATCTCCAGGCGACCGTCACCGTCAAAGTCGGCGGTGGCCGCACACCGGGAACTCCGGACCGAATCCCTGTTCTGGATTTTCTTGTCGTGGTAGTGGCCCTGGACGGGTGGCTCGATTCCACGCGCCGTGGCGTGGTCGGCGAAAGTGCCGTCACCGTTGTTGAGCATCAGGTGGTTGGGCCAGTAGTAGAACGGAAAGCCCATCCCCGAGGAGAGAAAGATGTCCTGGTGACCGTCGTTGTCGAAGTCGCCCACGGAAATGCCCCAGGGCCACAGCGTCTCCAGTCCGACCTCCTCGGAAAGCTCTTCAAAGGTTCCCTTGTCGGTGGCCCGGAAAAAGGAATTCCCGAACAACACCTCGCCGCGGCTGAAGGCCAGGGTGTCGGCCCATCGCTCCTCGGTTTTGACCAGCTTGTTGTCCTGTTGCTTCATCGGTCCGAAGATCGATCGGAACTTTTTCTGTGCCGAATCGGTAGCCAGCTTCAACGATCCGTGGCTGAGATCCAGCCCCATCCACATGTCCGAATGCATGTCGACGATGAGGACATCCAGCCGCGAGTCGTTGTGGGCGTCGAACACCTTGACGCCCATACCTCCCCAGGAGGTTCGTCCAAGCGTCTCGAGTGTGACATCGACGAACTTGCCCTTGTCGTTTCGGTACAACTGGGCACGGCCAAACATGCAGGCGACCAGGACATCCTGGTCCCCGTCCTCATCGTAATCAAAGATCGCCACATCGCTGCTCCAGCCGCGTCCCTGCAGACCGGCCTTCTTGGTGACATCGGTGAAGGTGCCGTCGCCGTTGTTGTGGTAGAGGATGTTGTATTCCTTGGCACTCTGGATCACCGCGTCAAAGCCATCGCCCCCCTTGCCCTTGAAGGTCTTGCTGGTCGGGTTGATCTCGTCGAGTGTCCAGTCGGCGGTGTGAACCACGTAGAGGTCCAGGAGCCCGTCGTTGTCGTAGTCGAAGAAAATGGCGGTTTGCGAGTGACCGATGTGTTCCAGGCCGGCCTTCTTGGTGACGTCCTTCAGGACGCCGCCGCCCTGGTTCTCGTAAAAGACATTGCCACCGCGCGTGCTCGCGACGAAGAGGTCCTGGTCGCCATCGTTGTCGACATCGGCGAACGTGCCGCCCACGCAAATTCGGTCGGCCAGGCCGACCCCGACTTTTTCGGTCACATCCTCGAAGGTCCCGTCACCGCGATTGCGGAACAACCCGTTGGAACCCAGCTGGTTCAGGAAAAACACGTCCTCATGGCCGTCGCCGTCGTAGTCGGCAATCGACACACCACACCCGTGGTCGTAGAGATTGATCTTGAACGTCGTTCCTGATTCGTCGGGGAGAAAACCCATGTGGAAATCGAGACCTGATTCCCGGGCAACATCACGGAAACCGGGCCCGGCGACGGGGGTTGGCTCACCGTCAGGTGGCAACTCCTTGTCGTCCCTGCCAAACCAGACGGCGGCGGCCACGACCACCAGGAGCGTGACAGCAACGACGAGACCCAAACCGCCACCCCGTTCTTCAGCCGAGCCAGGCTGGCTGGCTGGCTGGTCGGCTGGCTGGTCGGCTGCACCAGCTTGAGTGTCGTGAGTCTCGCTCATCGAATTCTTCTTTCTCGTTCGGCCAGATGTGTCCCGTCCGGAGGTGATTGTCCGCTGGATCCTGGTGGCGATCGAAACCGAACCGGATCGCGTGACGTTCAGTTTATCCTACGAATGAGCCAACGCGATCGTTGCTCAGAATCATTCGCGACAAAAAAACGGGGTTTCGAGGAGTTGGTTGCCGGTCCCCGGGATGCTGTCCGAAACGTTTCAAAGGCTGGCAAACGGATGCGGTAGATCCTGGTATCACCGAGGGTGTGGGCCTTCTCGATCTTCCAACGCGAGGACGTTGACTGGTAGCGATTCAGTATGGCTCCGATTTGCTGTTGCTTGAGGCTTTGCGAGACAGCCGTGTTGAGTTGTGCACCATCGGGTTCTTCATCGATCCAGTATCTCAGGTCGGGAACCGGGTCGGATCGATCCATGCGGCGGTCGGACCGCTCGTAGTAGTAGACATATTCGTAGGCCGGATGCCCACCCCGGAATGGTCCGGCCAGTTCGATGGACTGCCCGTCACAGTCTCCCAGGATCCATCGGGCGACATCACGACGTTGTCGGAAGGTCAGGCCGTACTCACCCCGTGGAGTGGCGAGGTCGTTGTCGAGATAGCTGTTCCAGGACACCAGGAACAGCACATGTGCGACGGCAATGGTGCCCAGGGCTCCAGCGGCGAGGATCCGGGGTGCTCGTCGCCGGGCGTCCAGGCAACGGCCGACCGTAGCGGAGGCGAGTACCAGGAGCACCGGCAGGCTGATCAGCAGGTGTTCGGGGCTCACTTTCGAGCGGTACACCATACCGCCTGCCAGGGGCAGAACGACCCACAGCCACAACAACCCCGTGGTTGGTTGTGCGTTCGACGAACTGTCGGACCGGTTCAACGCGCGTCCTTCCTTGCCCACCAGGAGGCAGGCCGCGGCCACGGCGACAACCATCATCAGCCCACTGGCGGCCAGGAGGGCCTGGTGCCAACCGGGAAAAAAGTCCGGCAGGTCCGCCGGTGCCGATCCGAACCAGAAATCGAAACGGCCGCTGTGGAGCATCGACTGCAGGTAGTTGATTTCGTCGAGAATGGCCCGGCCGGGATTGGCTTTGCCACCGAGGATCGATAACGAGTTCTTGAACTCGGTCCAGCCCCCGATATGGTGAAACACCACCCAGGGGGTCCAGGTCGACAGGCCGAAACACACGCCGGTGATCGCCGTCGTCCAACTGACCCGCCGCCGTCCGATCCAGATCACGACAGCCAGCCAGGCTGTCGCCGACAGTCCCGAGAAATGCACCTGTGGCAGTACCAGGCCCAGGATCAGCATCCAGGCCAGGCGGCCGCTGCCGCCCCGGGACAACCACGTCAACGACATCCCGATCAGCCAGAGGCTGAATATTGCCAGGCAACTGCCGGACCACAGTTGCCGCGAGTAGACAACCGTCCAGGGCGAACACGCCATCAGCAATCCCGTGGCAACCGCCGCACGGTTGCCAAACAACCGGCCGGCCAGGCCATAGGCCAGGTACACCGCCCAGACGTTCAGCATCCCCACCAGCACGACACCTGTCAGGGGGTGCCAGAAAAGCTGGTTGGGCAGCGACACCAGGTAGATGAACAACGAAGAGCCCCGGACTCCTTCCACCAGTGAACCGGCCAGTGGCCACCCCGTTCCCGGGGTGGAAGCGACAAGCAGGTTTGCCGTCAGGCCGTTGCCGGCCATCTCGTTGGTCATCGGGACCAGTTCCAGTTGCGACAATCGCAACACCGCCGCCAGTACCAGGATGGCGAGCAATCCCCACGGGACGCGGCGGGCGTCTTTTTTGGCGTCACTCATGTTTCTTGGAACCGTTGACCAGCAACAGCCACCTCGTCACCGGTTCCCATCGCTGTTCGGGGAGCGTTGGCCGGGTGATCAGTTGCCAGGACCGTCCTGCTGGGGTGTTTGTTTCGGCTGGGGTTTCAGCGTCACCGTCAGGCGTCGTTCGACCTCATCGACATCGCCAACCGAACCGAAGTCAACCGCATCGACGACTTCCTGCAGGAACCGGTCGGTGGGAATTATGATTCTTGTCTCTCCGTCTCCGTCGATCACTTTTGGTTTTCCGCCGGGTCTCTTCAGCTTGGCCAGCCGGTCCATTATCAGTTGCCGCGTTGCCCTGGTCATCTCGCCCTGGATCACCACCGTCACGGTCCTGCCACGTGGTGTTGAAGTGTCCTCCGACTCTGCCGAGTCGTCGCTGGATATTCCGGCCGAGACCAATTGGTTGATTCGGGCCTGTGCCAGGACCAACGCCTGCGTGAATTCCCGGCTGGTTTTTGCCAGCTCGATTCGATCAAGATCCTCTTCAACGGTCGCCAGCAGCTTGATCAGCGGGCCCCGGTTTTTCTGGATCGCATCATCAGGGATCCCGGCGACCATCTCGCGACCGTCCTGGTACATCTTGAGTAGCCCGAAGTCCAGGTCGGCGACAATCCACACGCCGTCGACCTGGCGAACCTTCATCTGTGTCTCTTTTGGCTTTTCGTCGATGGCCTGTTGGGTCATGACAAAGTTGCCGGTCATGACCAATCCGATTGTCGCCTTGGTCCCATCGATGTCGACCAGCCGCACCTTGGCATCGAATCCCTTGCGAAACGGGTCATTGGGATCCTTGGCCGACAGGGCCACAAGCTGTTTCAGGAACCGGGTGCCGGTTTCGGGAAAAAATGTTTTCCCGTCAAACTTGCGGAGTGTTTCCAGGTCGGCCAGTTCACTGTCGACCAGCAGTTGCAGAAGCGCGATGACTTCGGTCCAGTTCTCGGTGAACAGTCGCTTGTTGACCGACGGGAGCTTCAGGTCGGGGTTTCCAAGGATCAGGTCCCGCTTGTCGTGGAGCAACTTGACGATTCGACGGGCCACGATGAAGAGGCGTTCCCAGACAACCGGGTCCAGCTTTGAGGCAAATTCTCGAACGAACGCATTGATCTCCTCGTGGTGCCGTGGTGGCAGCGAGTCCCAGATCACGCCCGCTTCACCGGTCTGAAACGCTTTCAACAGTGTCCTGACGGCGGTGTCAGGTTGGGAGAACGGATCGGCATTGGGGTCAGACGGTGTGGGGACAGGCGCGGTTGTCGAGTTGTTTTCCGGTGGGGGCGATCGGTCGCATCCGGCCATCACGCCAGCCAGCACGATGACCACTGGCAGGCAAATACTGCACCAGGAGTGACGGCTGTGTGACTTGTCCCGCATGGCATCCCCGAAACCGCAAGCAAACACAAAACGACCTGTCGCCTTCGCGTTTCATCAGCGATCAACGCAAACTCCATGCTAACCGGTAGCGACTACCACCGAACAGGGCCTAGTCGGAAAGAGGCAATCCCGAGCCCATCTGGCCGGTGCCCCGGCTGGGTGTTATCGTGTTTGGGAGGTCTGTGATCCCGGGTTGATTCACCGTGACCCCGGGGCGTGACGTTGTGGATCTCCTTTTGGTCCCGGTCGTGGCCCAGGCTCTCAAATGATCGTCAATGCCTACGCCGTCCTGACCGCTTTTGTCAGCCTGTTGCAACTGGTGATCGGCCTGCTGGTGATCGTCTCGTCGCGGGGCCGCCGTCCGGTGCGGCCGATCGATGATGTCGAGAATCGTCCCTACCTGTTGTTGATGCTGGGTTGCCTGCTGTTGGGTGTGAACCTGGCCTCCTGGCCATTGCTGTACGCGTTGATGCAGAGCTACGTGCCCTCGTGGCCGGGTGTCATGTGCATATACGGTGTGACACGGATCGGTGAGGGCAGCGTGGGCAGTGCCGGTTACCTTCCCTGGTTGCTGGCAATAGCACAGTGCACCAAGCCGCTGCTGGTCTTCCTGGGTGGTGGCTGGTTCGTGTTGTACCTGGTCAATCGCGCCGCGCGCACGGCCCCCCTGATGCCCCGGTTGCTGTCGGGCTTGCTGCCACTGGGTGTGGCCAGTGTCGTTGATGCGGTCTGCGTGGGAGCCTACCTGGCCATTCCGAAACAGGAACAGTCCCTGAGCGTGGGTTGCTGTACCTCGGAAATCTCGAATCGATCCCGGTTGCTGTCGGAATCTCTGTTGGGGTCCGGCAGTCACACCTGGTTGACGGTGGCCCTGTTGATCGTCGTTGGCGGCATGTGCCTGGGCTTGCTGGGTGCAATCCGCAAGAGCCGGTTGGACCGCCTGTACCTGGGAGGATTGCTCGCCGGGGCGATTGTCGCGATTCCGCTCGGTGGCCTGTTCCTGGTCGAAATTGCCTCACCGGTGTTGCTGCAACGTCCACACCACTGCCCCTATGACCTTGTCGTGGAAGTTCCCGAAAGCGTGCTGGCCGTGGTTTTGTTCGCGGTGGGTTCTTTTTCTGTTGGTTGGGCGGCAGTCGCGGCGTGGTTGGGTCACGTCCAGGAGACTCGCGATGTTTTGCCGTCGCTGATCGGACGCTTTCTCTTTCTTGGGTTCTTCGGATATCTTGGCTCAATGATCATGTTCATCCTGGAGTGCACCCTGTCATGAATCCGCCGGTGTCCTGGTGGTGGGCGGCAGTGGCGGGGCTCGTGACCGTGAGTGCCCTGCCGTTTGTCGGACAGTCGATGCGCGCGGACGCCCGGCCCCGCTGTCGTTGGGATGGACGTGTCATCGACACGTTGTTCCGGGTGAGAGTCCACGACACCACCGGCGGCGACTCGGGGTTCTGCGATGTTGGCTGTGCCCGATCGTGGGTCAGCCGTCACCCGTCGTCTGAACGGACAATCCACGTGACCGACGAGGACAGTGGAGAGATGCTGGACGCCGAGCACGCCTTTTTTGTTCGCAGTTCGATAGTCACGAATCCTATTACCGGGAATCGCTGGCACGTGTTTCGTGACCGGGACCGTGCCGATCAGCACGCCCGCGAGTCTCGCGGACGGCTGATGCTTGGCGCCGATCACCCATTTCCTTCCCTGGTCGAATTGCCCTGATGATGCCGGATTCCTCGACCCGCCTGTTTGCCGTTGTCGTGATCCTGGTGATCGCTGCCGGGATCTCGGTGGGCCTGTCCCGGAAACCGGTTTTGACCGGGG
>CEOQ01035945.1_pt1 | contig 18953 bp, 20 predicted proteins | sample 361351 | NCBI WGS metagenome assembly CEOQ01 (sample SAMEA2619907, study PRJEB7988) | marine metagenome | biome: marine biome (ENVO:00000447); feature: deep chlorophyll maximum layer (ENVO:xxxxxxxx); material: "saline water (ENVO:00002010), including plankton (ENVO:xxxxxxxx)" | depth 60 m | reverse complement strand
GACCGTCTCTCATTTCCCGGAACAACGCAAGATTTTCGTCGGGAGCCCGATCTCTGTATGGGCTCTCAATGCCCGGTTGTCCAAATCCGCCGCGCTGTTCAGCAATGTCTTCAGCACTCTGGGCATCGACGTAGGCGAGGCCTTCCAAGATTAGAAGCTCAGCCCATTCGTACAGCTGCTCGAAGTAATCAGAAGAGTAGTTAATCGAAGCTGGGTTGTAACCGAGCCATTGGACATCCTCAACAATTGCGTCCACGTAACGTTGGTCTTCAGTGGTTGGGTTGGTGTCATCGAAGCGGAGCATGCATATGCCACCGTTCTCTTGCGCAATTGAGAAGTCGAGCACGATTGCCTTTGCATGGCCGATGTGTAGATATCCATTAGGTTCCGGGGGAAACCGGGTTTGGACACTTCGGTTGAAACGGCGATTCTCAAGGTCCTCTGACACCAGCTCTCGCACGAAATCGGAGCGCTTTGGATCCTCAGCCTCACTTGGGTTAAGTGAATTTTGGGTCAAGTCGGTCACCGCTCGTCTCGAAAACTGAACCTAAGTTACCGTCAATATTGGGTCTGGGAAGGATCTAATTTACCTAAATGTGCGGGTGGCCAGCGCCCGGGTACCGCTTCGCTCTCAATTAAATATTGAGCTATCGCCTCCAAGGTGCTCAGTGTGTCTGTCAGCGTTGTGTCGTCCATGACGGAGCAGAGCTCGAGACAGCCCCGGTCCGTGTTGCCTTCAATTAGTTTGCGCTGGGCGCGCCCAAAGTCGGTATAGGCCAGCGAAGAGTCAAGCCATTCTCGCTCATACAGGAGCTCTGCTTCCTTGGCCCATTCGTTCTTTGTCCACCCTCGAATCTTTTGAATTACTTCAGGGGTTCCTCTTCCGTCTGCGACCATAAGGAGGTGGCATCCCAGCCCTGAGATACCAGCGTCACGTAACGCCTGGTTGTGGGCATCGAAGCGGTATTCCCTCAGTAGGGTGCTCGCGTGCCACAGTCCTAGTAATGGGGTGTGAGGCCATGGCTGTGCTGCCCATGCGCCAAAGAGGGGCTTTCCTTCAGAATCGAGGGCGGTGAGAGTAGGTCTCAGAGCGTCAACGAGGGTATCCAAAGCCGCGTCGAAGGTGTAACCGCTGAAGATTCGACGCAGAGCGATTTCGAGGAGTTCAAGCTGCTTGGTTCGTGTCTGTTGAGGGTCGAGGATCTCCCAACAGCTAGGCACCGCCCGTTCGACCATTCTCGGAGCAAAATTGTAGAAGACATCCGTTACCTCCGCAGATGATGCCCGACCAAGTGGAGCGGAACGATAAGCGAAGTATGCGTGCCACCATCCTTTGTAACCCAGCTCGGTGAATTGAGTGATTTCCTCCGCGTAATAACTACAGGAATGAAGTGGTTCTGCTGCGCGTGCGAAGCGTCGGACAACAGCTTCTTCCGAAGTTGACATCCAGATTCAACCCTGAGCCGCTTGTTTCCGCAAGCCGCGCCTGAAGTCCTCTGTGACCGAAACCCTATCGACTTGAAGTTGGTCGTTGTATGTCTCCCATATCTGACCATCTTTTGATTCCATCGAAAGCAAAATCACAGCGCCCTCGTCGCCACCGCCCTCGATGTGGGACTCGTCGCCGCTGTGAGTTGAGTAGCTGCCTGCGGGACGCCGATCTGTGAGCTTTGAAGGGTCGTCGACCTCATAAATCAGGTGTTCCCCTTCCAGAACCAAGGTCTGTACGGGACCTATGTGGCGGTGTGGAATGCACTGCACGCCGGGCTCAAACATCATCAGCAATTGAACGAAGCGATCATCGGGATCAACTTCTAGAACGTTGTAATACAAACCGGGAAAGCCCGGGAACTGTATCCAGTTGACGCTAGATGAGAGTGTTTGAGAGGCCATAATGATTCCCCGCCGTATCGACTTGGTCCAGGTGGTAACTATCTTATTCTTTGACTTGAGGCGGGGGCTCCTTAGGTAGGCCTAGCGCCCTCTCGGCGAGGATGTTCTTTTGTATTTCATCGGTGCCACCGGCGATCGATTGAGCTGGTGTTGAGATGAGCACCTCTGCGAGGAGCTCATGGGGCGACGCGCTGCTGCCGCTTAGAACTCCTGCCGTTCCGAGGATCGCAGAGTGTGCTGCGGCGCTTTTCCGAGCCGTGATACTCATGTTGAGTTTGGCGACCGACCCTTCGGGGCCTGGTGTGCGGCCAGCGGAACGCGCAGCAGCAGCTCGCTGTGTTGTCCAACGAGACGTCCGTTGTAGTTCTTCAATTCCGGCGGCTAGTTGGCGTATGCGTGGGATCTGAGATTTGCCGAGAAGACGGGCTTGCGAACCAACTAGACGAGGTCGGCCGGCTCGTTGGGGGTACCAGCTATATGTGGCGAAGTACTCTTCCGCCTCAGCTTTCGCCGCCTGGACCAAGGGGCTCCTACTTGAAGGGAACTTTGGGCGAGGTGTAGCCACGGCACTGCGTTCGTGGGCCAGAGTGGTCAGCGCCACTCGCCAGCCCTCGCCTTCAAACGCGATCAGATTTTCATGTGGGAGGCGCGCTTCGTTAAGGAACACTTCGTTGAATGACGAATGTCCATTCATTTGGTGAAGCGGCCGCACCTCAACTGCTGACTGTCGCATGGGGAGCAGGAAGAACGAGATTCCCTGATGTTTGGCGGCAGCGAAATCTGTCCGCGCAAGCAAAATGCCGTAGTCGGCGTTTTGCGCACCGGAGTTCCACACTTTCTGTCCAGAGATCACCCACTCGTCGCCGTCGCGCTCTGCTCGCGTTGAGAGGCTCGCCAAATCGGATCCAGCTCCGGGCTCACTAAAGAGCTGACACCATTTGTGTTGGCCCGTCAGGATTGGAAGAAGAAATTGCTGTAATTGGCGTTCTGTTGCCCACTCCAACAATGTGGGCGCTACCAGGTACATGCTCACCCCTGATGCCATTCCGACCGCCCCAGCCTCGAAGAGGGCTTGTCGGCTCATATTCTCACTAGATGTCGGCAGATCCCGTCCGAACCACTGTGACGGCCAAGACGGTTTGCCCCACCCGCTCTGGGCCAACTGCGTACGCCAAGACACCAGTTCGCCGGAGGGGTCCCAGTGATCCTTAACCCATTGACGCATTTCGTCCGCATCGTTTTCAACGAAATCCATGTCACCAACCGTTGAGATGTACGAAGTCTTCAGATGCCTTTCTCCGGCCAGCCTTGAAATCGGTCCCGAGCGTGTGAGCGACTGGGCTCAGGGCCACTTGTTGGACCGTAGCGAACGGAATTCCAAGGATGTCAGCGACTTCTTGCTCGCGCTGAAGGTGTACGGTCGTCCAGCAGGTGCCAAGCCCTCGGTTTCGGGCGGCAAGCATGAAACTCCATGCTGCTTGGATGACTGAGCCCCATTTGACGGCCTGTGTCATGGCGTCTGTTCCCTCAAGTCTTCCTGTAATACAGGGAACAAATATTGCCGGCACATCGGGGAAAATTTCAGCCAGGTGACGTGCTGAACCCATCATGTTGAGCCATGACGCTCGATCGCTCTCTTCTCCTTGCTTGGATGCAGAGGCGTCGAGGTACTCATCAGTGACCATGGCCGTCCAGACCTCTTGGTATATGGTGCCCACCTCGCGACATTGATCCCTGTCTGTTGACACCACGAAATGCCAGTCCTGTCTCAGGGAACCGGTGGGAGCCTGAAGTGCAATATCCAAGCAGTCCCTGAGAACCTCGACGCTGACTTCCTTCTCTAAGTTCAGACGTCGTCTCACTGAACGCGTAGTGGTCAACACCTCTTCGGCGCTTAACTCGAGGGTCATAGTTACCGTTCTTTCTGCCTTATTGTTCGAATTGCACTCGGGCTGTGCCAATTACTCCCGTTCGTCCGTCTTCGGCGACGATTGCTAAATCAAGTTCGGCTATAAGCGCATCGTCGTCAGTATCGGTAACTGCTCCGGTCATTGTGATGTCGGAATCCACCAGAAGTGAACCTCGAAACACGGTGTCAATTTCCAAAATCTCGCACCCCGGCGCCCAACGATGAATCATTGACGCAAGCAAACCTTGGCTCATAATCCCAGGAACGATCGCAGCGGCGAATCCCTCTCTTTGGGCTGCTTCGTGATCAATGAAACGTTCAAAGACGTGCTTGGCGGCGTGACAAAATGCGGTGACCCGCGGCATCGATACGTCCGGCGACTCACCAGGTAGGTCGTCCCCAATTTCTAGATCTTCGAATTTTGTTATCGCGGACACGGTCACTCAGCCTTTTTGATCATTTTCCAGTCCACCGTCGAGACTAGGTCCTTGGCCTCATTTCGAAACTCCATGCGTTGCACTATGAAGATCATGGTTCCGCTTCGGCCAGTTTTTTCAAAAATATCGGCGATCGTGGTTGTCGCAGTAAGCGTGTCGCCGGAACGAATGGGAGCATGGACCTCTACCCGCTTGCCGCCGTCAATGCCGAATCCGCCGCCAATTTGAGGAAACTCTTTAGGGAACACCCTGCCAGACATGCAGTGGGTGGTGAACCCAGGATGGGCTTGGAAGTCGTGGTGACTCGGATCAATAAAGCGTGGATCTGTTTCACCACACGCCTTGGCCCAGGCGACCATGTTTTCCGCTGACATCTCAAATGTTGTCCAGTCAAATTCGACCCCAACCCATTGGTCGCGTACTGCGGCCAGTTCTGGCATCGTGTTGTCGTCATCCATTGGTCGGATCCGTTCCGCTTCATCCCTTTTCGGGCCCTTACTCCAATTCGAAAGGTAACACTCGACGACAAATTTCGTTGGATCAGGTAATGATTAACCCTATGAGTGCTCCATCGGTTACTGGTCACAAGCAACGCATCGCCCAAGCTTGGGCGGGCAGGGTCAGTGGTTGCATGTTGGGCAAGCCGATCGAAATGATGTCGATGCGCAAAGGTCCTGCGAACCTTGGGAACTATCTCGAAGCGGTTAAGGCCTTGCCTCTGAGGGACTACATACCGTTTGCGCCTGAGTTCGATGACCACGTAGAACACCCCGCAGCATGTCGCGACCTAATTTCGGCGGCGATACCGGATGATGACATCAACTACACGGTCATTTCCCTTCTGGTCTTGGAGGAATATGGGCCTAACTTCACCACCGCGGATGTTGGTCGGATCTGGCTTAGGTATTTGCCCGGGGCGATGGTCTTTACGGCTGAACGAGAAGCGTACGCAAAGCTTTTAGCGTCCGCCGGTATGCGTTTTCCATACGGAGCCGAACCGGCGATGGACCTCGACGAGTGCAGCGATAACCCCTACAACGATTGGATTGGGGCGCAAATACGCACTGATCTTTATGGATGGGTGAATCCGGGGGACCCAGAGCAGGCGGCGAGTATGGCAGAACGAGACGCGTCGCTAAGCCATCGAGGCGAAGGTGTCTATGGTGCAGTTGCCATAGCCGTTATTGGGGCGTTGATAGGCGGGGGTATGGAGATCCATGAGGCCCTCGAAACAACAGCGGGGTTCCTTCCTGCGGACTCCGAGTGCGCAAAGGCGCTAATCCTTGGCCTTTCGGAGATGTCGAGTCCGAACGCGCGTCGTATCCACGAGGCATACGAGGGAATGTCACCAGTGCACACGGTCAATAATTTGGCTTTGGTTGCGTGGGGCTTGGCTCGAGGCGCAGAGGATTTCAGTGTTGCAATAGGGGAAACCGTGGCTGCCGGTTGGGACACCGACTGCAACGGCGCGACTGTAGGGGGTCTTTGGGGACTAACCGGGAGGAAAGTACCCAAGCAGTGGACCGTGCCTTGGGCCGGCCGGGTGCAAACGAGTCTGAGTGGCATCCCTGAGGCGCAATTGTCTGACCTGGTGGACCGCACCGTCGCTACAGCTCTCTAGTCGCTGTCACCTGGGCGCATTGAGACCGCGCTGAAGTTGCCGCCGTATAGGGCATGAACTAACGCTTCCATGTCGACTATTTGTTGGTTTGGGAAATCGGTGGCGCAGAATCCGATTCGACTCACTACGTGGCTGTCGCTGCCTCCAAAGCCTCTGTAGCCGAGTTGATCTGCCATCGCCAGTGACAGTTCATCCTCTCCGGGGATTGATCCTCCGTTAAGAACTTCAACGGTGTCGACGCCTTGGACTACACCACGCTCTTCGTAATGGGCAAATAAGCCAACACGCTTGCGACCCGGATGGCAGGGCGCTGCGAACGCGCCGGCCTTGCGACTCTCATCGAGCACCGTCTCAATGGGTAACCGAACGTTGGTGAAGTCTATGGCAGCTAATAGATCGTCGTTGACGCCGAAGACCAGCACATGCCCATAGTCGGTTTCGACTTCACTCGCCTTCATAATGGCAAGCCCGTACTCGTCCTCTAGCTGGCGGTAGTCGGAATCGGCATCGAATTGCCTGTGTTCCGTTAGAACGAAACCGTCAAGAGGTAGTTCTTTTTTCGCGATCCACTTGCAGTAGTTCTCGACTTTCGCTCGTCCGTCGTCGGACTTTATTGAATGGGTGTGAAGATCTAGGCGCATTTTGTTGGAGTCAATCGAGACGGAATACCGGCACGGCGAACCGTTCGCCGTCATCGCGATCCTGGGCAACGAAGGAGGCGCTAACGGGGGCTCCCACGGACACCTCGTCTGGGGCGCAGTCCGTGATTACTGTCAGAATCCGAGGCCCTTCTTCAAGAGTGACGTAGGCCATCACATAAGGGCATGCCTCAGCGAAACCCTTAGCCTGGTTTTGCTCGGTGACAGTGAAGGTGTATACCTCCCCTTTGCCACTAGCAACAAAGTGTTGGAGGTTGTCGCTCTCTAAGCAGTGCGCACACAGCCCACGTGGACGGTGTTGAACAAGACCGCATTTGCGACATTGTTGAAGGACCAGGTCACCTCTCCCAGCACCCTCCCAAAAGCCTCGGGATTCCCAACTCGCATACGGTAGCGGATGTTTAATTTCGCTCATTTGTCGACTCCAAGAATCAAGGTCGCACCGCTGTGCTTGTCGCCGATGGTGCCTCCTGTACCGTGCGCGAGTGCTATCTCTGGGTTGCTCACCTGGCGTTCACCACATTCTTGACGCAGTTGCTTTACCGCTTCAATGACTAAGAAGATCCCGCGCATTCCAGGATGATTTGATGAAAGGCCGCCGCCATCTGGATTTACTGGGAGAATGCCATCGAGACTTATCCCTCCCTGCGAGACAAAGTTTCCGCCTTCGCCTGGTTCGCAAAATCCGAGGTTTTCGAGAGTCGCCAACACTGTGATGGTGAAGGAGTCATAGATCATCGCGAAGTCAATATCTGAACGCTGCACCTGTGCCATGTCGAACGCATTCTGACCGGACTGTTTTGCAGCAATGGTGAGCAGGTCGGTTCGCCCCACTCCTTGGTGTTGCACCGCTTCGCCACATCCGAGGATACGAACCGGTGGCTTAGGTAGGTCTCTGGCTCTTTCGGCAGAGGTGAGCACTATCGCGCCTCCACCATCGCTAATAATGCAGCAGTCCAACAGGTGTAGTGGCCGGGAAATCATTCGACTTCCTAAGACGTCTTCGGTGCTGATAGGGGAGCGCATCTTGGCATGCGGGTTGAGCGATGCGTGCCGTCTCATGGTTACGGCGATCTCGGCGAGCTGTTCGCTGGTTGTTCCGTACGTATTCATATGCAGGTTTGCGTACATGGCATAGCTACCGACGGTCGTCATGCCATATGGGCTGGAGAATGCTGTGTCAGGGTTCCGCGAGCCTCCCGATCCGCCAGTTCCGATTGCCATCGAATTCGAGGCCGCTGTCGAACCGTACAGGATTAAGGCGACCTCGCAGAGGCCGGCATGTATGGCCGCAGCGGCATGAGTTACGTGAGCCACAAAGGAAGACCCGCCAATATTAGTGCCGTCCATATAGTCCGGTCGGAGGTCGAGATATTCGGCTAAATCTACGATGCCCATCAAGCCCATCGACATTGACGCGCCAAATAGTCCGTCGACGTCGGACCGCGTGAGACCCGCGTCGTCGAGAGCGCCCTTGGCGCACTCGGCCATAATCTGAAACTCTGTTTTATTGGGTGAGAATCGGCTCGGGTGTTCGTAGACCCCGGCAATGGCGGCGCTTGCAGGAAAGGCAGCTGGGCTCATCAGGATCTCGTCATTTCTTCAGCAGAGCGGCTTATGAGGGACGCAAATGCTTCCGGCTGCTCTATTGGACCGTGGATGCCTGCACCGGCGAGGACTTCAACCGTGGAATTGCTAAGTGTTTGTGCGAGTGACTCACTGGCCGCAACTGAGGAAGGATCGGCGTGCTCACCGACCACAACGACGGTTGGGGTGGAAAGACCCTTCAGCTCCACGCTTTCGTTCCATGCGTGCTGTGCCCGTCGCGCACCTAGTGTCGCCCGCGGGTCGGTCTTTACCCATTGAGCGAATGCTTCCCTGAGAACTGATTCATCTGGGTCGGGCGCGTATCCGCTGGTATTGAAATTTCGGCGTGCTTTACCTGCCGTAATAGATTCAAGTTCAGCAATTTCGTCGGCTAGATCTACGGTTACTCCGACCGCCCCAATACAGATAAGGCATGAGACTTCCAGGTGGCCGCGTTGAGCAAGTTCCAGTCCCACTGCGGCACCGAGACCCTCTCCGACGATCACTAACGACGGCACCTCCCAGCCGAGCATGAGTGCTTCTGCATGCTCCGCGAATGCAGTGATCGAAGACAGGCTGTCAAGGGAGCCGCTTCGGCCGTGTCCTGGAAAGTCGAGGCTTATAGGAGAGTGCGAGTCAGCTAATTCATCCATCACTGCGCTGAATGAGTTTCCATTTGCGCCTGCATCGTGGAGAAACAGAACCGTCTGCCCTTTGCACATGGTCGGAGCGCTTCCGGGAAGAGTCGTATCTCCCCGGTGATGAACCAATATGGCTGTATCGCCGATTTCGAAATACTTGTCAGGCACGTAGCGAACCGTATCGGAACGGAGTAGATCGGGGGAGTCGAATCATAAAACTTCTGGACTTAACTCCTACGAACGGGCGTTGATGATTTCTCGAAACGGTAGTGCTTTATCTAGTTCGGGTTCTTTGGGGAGGCCCAGGATCCTTTCGCCAATGATGTTGCGCTGGATCTGGTCTGTTCCGCCACCTATCGAGGTGAAGTAGGCGTTGAGCATCGAATAAGTGGCGTCGCCGGCATCAGCTGAAGATGCCACACCTAAAGTAGCTTCTGCTCCGAGAATCTCTGCCTGCAGGCGCCCGGCATAGTGGAGCATCCGGGACATCGCGAGCTTCCCGAGCGATACCACGGGGGTCGTTGTTCCCTGTTCTATTGCAGCCTTAGCGCGGCGGTTGTTCCACTCATTGAGGACTCGCCACGAGTGAAGGACCATGAGCTGTTGGCGGACGCGCATATCGGCGGTCCTACCTCTTTCTCGGGCGAGTTGCTGCAAAGACAAATCGGGTATTGGGGCTGATGCCTCGCTGCTAGGTGATCGTTCCTGTTGACCCTGCGAGGCATCTCGGTTTTGAGTAGCCCCCATTGCGGCGCGTTCGTAAGCCAGCGCTGAGGTCAACACCCACCAGCCGGCGTTAAGTTCGCCCAGCATGTTCGCGTGCGGCACTCGTGCATCAGTGAGGAAGACCTCATTGAATCGGGAGTCACCAGTCGCCTGCCGCAGTGGGCGCACCTCAATGCCTTCCTGCTTCATTGGGATGAGGAAGAAAGACAACCCACGATGTTTAGGTTGGTCTAAGTCTGTTCGAGCTATAAGAAATGCGTAGTCGGCGTGGCGCCCTCCGGAAGTCCATACCTTCTGACCGTTGATAATCCATTCGTCACCATCACGTACAGCAGATGTTCGGACGCTTGCGAGATCAGAGCCGGCGCCGGGTTCGCTGTACAAAAGGCACATGGCGATCTCGCCGAGCATGAGACCTCGAAGAACCTGCGCCTTGAGTTCATCGCTGGCATGAGAAGCGATTGTTGCGGCCCAGAGATTCACTACGTCTTGACCCCACCCTTGAAGGCCCCTGCCGAAAACGGGGTCAGCTGAGTTTCCTTCTTCAGTTGACTCATCCGTGAACTCAGCGCTGCGGAAGATGGCGTCTGTGGCCCGCGCTTCATCAGACGACAGTCCTCGGCCGTACCACTCAACTGGCCAACTAGGCGCAGCCCAACCAGAATCGACGAGTGATTCCAGCCAGACCTTTTTGTTTCCCTGCGGGGGATGGTCTAGCAACCACGATTGGGCTTCTGCTATGGCGGCGTTGTTAGTAGTCATTGTTCGGCGCTTGCCTTAATACCTTCCAGTGTCGCCTCAATCGTTCCTTGAACGGCGGCCTTACGAGCTGCGAGGCCATCCGTATCGAGCTTTGCGAGGGAGGGCGGTAGCGCCATAACATCCCAGATCTCGGTTAATTCGGTACCTACGGAGGTTGGAGCTAGGCGGAAGGTCCAGCGAACGAAGGGGCCGTCATCGGGAGCTGCAACGAATTCAAAACATTCACCGGGATCAGCCACGGTTACCTCAACTGGAACTGACCACTCGAAGGTCTTAATGCGGTTAGTTCCCAGAAAACGTGAACCGACTTCTCCTGGGGTTCCGTGTGTCCATTCGCCGCCGACATTTTCCGTGCTCCATTCTCCCATGCGCCCGAGGTCGCTCACTAAGCCATAGACGTCTTGGGGTGAAGCGTTGATAAGTGTTGAGATTTCAAGGTGCATATCGTGAACAGTCATGACGAAACGCTAGCGCCCTTAAGTGTTCGTTGCCGCGAAACGGAAGCCGGAATATTTGGGCTGGTCGATTGAGACTTGGTTGACGACGGATTCGCGCAAATATTGGTGCAGGTCCTGCCGGTCCAGGGACATCGAGCCGTCTCGTAATGCCTCGACAAGCGACCAACGCAGTTGGTCAAAGGATCCCGGTCGCTGCAGCAAGTCAGCTAGCCGTGCTTCCTCCCTGCGTCGTAGTTCCGGCCCAATAGCGAGCTCGCGATCGACTATGTCGAGGCTGTTGCCTGCAACACGCGCCAAGAAATTAGTGCGACCAGTTGTCGAGGACATGACCTCACCGTGGAGAAAGTCCCGGACGCTGGTCAGAAGCTCATCGACGCGCGGCATGTCTGATGGGCGACTTAAGGGTTCTGGTTCGATCAGCTCTACAGCCCCGGGTATCAGCAAGTTGACGCAATCCACTTGGCACTCTGACGAACGCCTTCCGATAGCAGGGCGCTCAACAGTTGCGTCGGGGCCGTTGCGATACTGATCAGTCATTCCCAAGCATCCAATCGCCCACCAAAAGCTTCCAAATACTTCCCAAAATTTGAGTGCATCGCGATCAACTGCTTTGCCGCTTTCGTCTTCGTAGCCAAAAATTAGGTCGTCAATAATTCCGAATCCGCCCACTTCTAGGTCCCGACGGCCGAACCTCCAGGAGTTGGTGCAGATCCATCCCAAATCGCGGATCGGGTCTCCAATATGTGATGTCTCCCAATCTAAGACCGCCACTAAGCCCTTCTCGTGATCGATCATCAAGTTTCCGTTGCGGAAATCGTTATGCACTAACGCCACGTCATGCTGCTCGGGTAAGTGTTGTCTAAGCCACATGCCCGTGAAATCAATCATCGGCTGCGCTGTGTCCCACTCCCTATAGCGCTCCCAGGTTTGTTCCAGATACTCCTCGGGAGACAGAGTAGGTAAATGGCCCCGCAATCCACTCTGATCAACGTCAATAGCGTGAATCTTGGCCAACTCGCGGCCGCACTGCTCAGCTAATCGTGGCCTTACTTGTTCCAGCTCCGGTGACCGAACGATACGAGCCCCTAGCGTCTCGCCATCAAGCCATTCCATGATGAAGCCTACGCCTACGGCATCTTCTGCCTTCAGGTCGTAGTAGACCTCCGGTTCGGCCACCCCATGAGTCCTTGCTGTTCGCATCAGCAACGATTCCGCCGCCAGCCCTATCGCGCTTACGTTGTCGCGGTCGACCCCACCCGCACCACGCCTCATGCAAAGTCGTTGATCCCCGGCGGCGCTGCGGATGACCAATCGATAGGTCTCCATGCTCGCGCCACCAGAAAGCCGTTCAACGGCCTCGAGCGCCGTGCATCCTGGGATTTCTCGAAGTACAACTTGCTCTAAAGCCTCGAAAAACTCCGGCTGCGACATCGGTACTTCACTCAGCTTCTTGTTGCGATCCGAAAATAGTGGGGGCACCTGCGCGAGACCAATCTGGTGCACCGAGGATTTCTCGGCCATCCACAGTTATCCGTTGGTCCGAACTGCCGCCAATGACCGTGCCGCTCAGATGCCCGGTGACGCCATTCGCGCCGATATGCGCAATCGGGAAGGAATTTACTGCCGAGTAAGTTTGCAGCAGAAGTGGTCTCGGATTCGACGAGTTGTTTGGAACGGATCCGTGAATCATGCAGCAGTTATGAACGGTTACCGATCCTGCAGGTCCGGTCAGCCACTCCATTTTACTCAAATCGATTCCTGCTACGTCTTGTGGGTTCATCGCCCCGCCCCACTCACCAGAGTCGAGGTACTGGTTATACAGCGGACCTTGGTGGCTGCCGGGGAGGACTCCCATGGGTCCCATGAGCTCGTCTACGTCAGCCAAATACACGCCAATGGTCAGAGGTGTGAAATCGGTGTGGGGCCAAAACTGGATGTCTTGGTGCCATTTGATCTCCTCGCCTCCACCAGACCACTTAAAGTTGAGCTTGGAATGGTGATATCGGACCGGACCACCCAAAACGGCACACGCTAATACGGCTCCTGGACCCTCAAGGGCAAAGGCCCGGAAAGCGTCATGGTTATCGACTGGCGAATTGAGCCGCCGGATTCGGGGGCTCTCAGCGGTGTGTGACGGTTCGAGGTCGAGCACCCTATTGGAACTCTCAAGGTCACGGCTCAGTTCCACGAACTCGGCTGCCGCCCGCTGGAGTCCACCTAAGATTTCTTCATCAACGAAGCCCTCAAGATGAAGGTATCCGCGTTGTTGGTAGTGCTTCAGGTCATCCTCAGAGAGCGGGTTCTGGTCCACAGAAGCAAGTGCCACGACCAAATGTTATCTCGGCCATCAATGGTCTGTCCGAATCCCTCTTTCTCCCTTTATGGTTAGGGCATGGCTCAAGAGATAGTCGTCAGTGGTGGCTCCCTGCTGGACCTTCAAGGTGAACGACCGGCCGACTTATTGATAGCTGAAGGATGTATCGCCGACATCGGTAGCCCAGGAGCGTTTTTCGGGCGAGGGATCGAAGTCGATGCATCGGATGCCTTGGTTATGCCAGGTTTCGTCGACATCCAAGTCCATTTCAGAACTCCAGGAGGTGAAGATAGCGAGGATATAGCTTCAGGTGCCGCAGGCGCCGCATTGGGAGGCGTCACTGCATGCCTAATGATGCCCAACACGGTACCAACGATTGACAACCCTGAACTTGTGTCGGAAGTTCTTGCTCTGGGCCGGGACACGCCCTGCGACGTCTACACATCTGCCGCTATCACCGTCGACCGTGCCGGTGAGCGGCTCGTTGATTTTCCTGCGCTCTATGAAGCAGGAGTGCGCGTATTCACCGATGACGGCACCGTTGTCGATAGCGCCGATTTGATGAAGGGAGCCTTGGAGGCCAGTGCGTCATTTCCAGACGTGGTGATTAGCCAACACGCAGAGCACTCAGAAATGGTCGAGGACGGCGTCATCAATCAAGGCGCGGTCGCAGAGCGGTTAGGGCTTAAAGGGAGGCCTTCCGAAGCTGAGGTGGTCATTGTTGAACGGGATATTGCTCTCGCGAGACAAACCGGCGGTCGGTATCACGTACTGCATATGTCGACGGCAGCGGCTAGCGACTTGGTGCGAGATGCCAAGGCAGAGGGCCTTCGCGTAACAGCGGAGGTCACCCCACAACACCTGATCTTGACGGAAGAGGATGTCGAGCGTTTGGGTACGTCCGGCAAAATGAACCCGCCGTTACGGACCATGATCGACGTCGAAGGCCTCAGAACTGCGTTGCTAGATGGCACGATCGATGCCGTAGCGACCGACCATGCTCCGCATTCGCCCCAAAGTAAATCGGTCGGATTACCTGAAGCACCCCCAGGCATGTTAGGAGTTGAGACAATGGCGTCGATTGTCTGGGATGAGTTCGTGGCGCGAGGCCTGATGACCCCACAAAGATTCGTAAACCTCCTCTCGGTTGCGCCGGCGTCAATAGCCGGGATAACGGCACATGGTGGTCCGTTCACCATTGGTGAGGCAGCAAATATCGCTGTCTTTGACCCGGGAGAAAGATGGGTGATCGAGCCGGAAAGGTTGCAAAGTAAGAGCCTCAACACTCCTTGGCCGCAAAAAGAAGTACAGGGGCGAGTCCGACACACCATTTGCAACGGTGCGCTGGTGGTGCACGACGCCACGCTTGTCTGAGTCCTTCACAGGAGCAAGGCGTCGGTTTCTCAACCATTCGGCCTAACTTATGTAGGTGTAGACCAAGAGAGGGTGGCGCCGTGCCATTTAGCTTCGCAAATGTTGATGGGCGAGCATGTCTCGTCGAAGATGATTCCTATTTTGATTTGGAGCGGATTTCGCAGGGCTCCATAAGCGCGGATCCGATGCAAGCCATTGCGCGCAACACCGAATTCCACGAACTCGCCGCATCGTTGGGTTCGCATGAGAGCGACGGGGTCGTCTCCGAGACGAGGTTGCGTGCTCCTGTTCCCAGGCCACGTAACAGCTTTGGCGTCGGACTCAACTATAAGGACCACGCAGAAGAGTCAAAGATGGACTTGCCAAAGGTGCCCGTGGTCTTTACTAAGTACCCCTCATGCATCGCAGGCCCATACGACGCCGTCCTGTTGCGCGGCGACAGTAACGACTACGAGGCTGAGCTGGTTGTGGTGATAGGCCAGACCACGCGCGATGTCGCTTATGATCAGGCATGGTCCCATGTTGCGGGCTTAACGATTGGGCAAGACGTTTCCGATCGAGCGCTTCAATTGGCAGCCAGGCCAGCTCACTTCGGTCTGGGAAAGTCGCGAGATACTTACGGGCCGACCGGTCCGGTGCTTGTCTCACCGGATAACTTCGATGACCCAAATGACCTGTCCATAACCTGTGACATCAACGGGGAACGTCGCCAAGATGCCCGAACCAGCAGTCTGATATTCGATGTGCCTTTTCTAGTCAGCTACCTATCCGAGATTATGACGCTCGAAGCCGGAGACCTTATCTTCACGGGGACCCCCGCCGGAGTGGGCATGCCCGACAAACGCTTCCTGAAGGCCGGAGACGTAATTCGGACGACAGTAGGTGGGATCGGCGCAATGGAAAACACCTGCCAGTAGTTCCTGGCGATGCTTTTACCAAGCGCCCCGTTCTCTAAGGGACTCAAGCTCATCCCAGTCGTATCCGGCCTCAACTAGAACCATCTCGGTGTCTTGCCCAAGTTGGGGAGCTTCGACTCCGTAGCGCGTTGGAGTATCGGACATTTGAATTGGGCAGCCCACCAAATTCACGGTGCCAAATTGAGGGTGATCGATTTCAACGATGTATCCGTTAGCGAAGGATTGTGGATCGGCGGCAACTTGATCATGGGAGCGAACTGGCGAAAATCGCTGTTCCTCAGCACTGAGCCGTTCAACCCATTCATCGGTAGTTCTTTGACTGAAAATCTCGATGAAATCCTTCCGCATCTCTCGTGCGATGTCTTTAGTCACAAAATAAGAGTTATAGGTCGGATGCTCGACCCACTCCGGGCGCTCAATCGCCCTGCACATTCCTTCCCACAAGTGCTCAGGGCATCCCGCCATCGCCAGTGCCCCGTCGGAGGTAGGAAACACACCGTAGAGCGCATGCACCAGAGGGTGTCCACCGTTAGAGCGGCCCGCCAACTCTCCTGTGAGGAAATAATGAGTATATTCGGGCGCCTGCATCCAAATTTGACCGCCAAGGAGGCTCACGTCTACCCGTTGACCTCTACCGGTTCGCTCTCGCGCGTATAGCGCAGCAATTATGCCAGTCTGCAAGTTTTGAGATCCACAATGATCGGCCAGCAGTGAGGCTACGGTCGTTACAGGTTCGCCGTCGTTACCAATGCCGGCGATGACGCCGCCGGCCGCTTCCCCAACTATATCGGCACCCTCGCGCAGGGCATCTGGCCCCGTAGGCCCGAGGAAACTGCCTGCAGCCCAAATTATTCTCGGATTCACGGCTGCGAGGTCTTCATAGCCAAGGCCCCAGCCGTCAAGTGTGCCGGGCTGAAAGTTCGAGAGAACAACGTCGGACGATTCCACCAGTTTGAGGAACGCCTCGCGTCCAGCATCAGTGCGCAGGTCGAGAGTCACTGATCTCTTACCTCGGTTGCATGCCTCCCAGAACACTGAGGTGCCGAGTTCCTCGATAACACCAACATGGCGGCCCATATCACCAACGTCGGGAAGTTCAATCTTTAATACCTCAGCTCCAAGATCATGCAACATGGCTGCAGCTTGAGGCCCCTGGACCAAAGTCGACAAATCCAAGACCCGTATACCGTCTAACGCTCCCGCCATTTCAACCCCTTATGAACTAGAAGATAGGTAACTAAGCGCGGCCGTTATCGAAAACGCTTAGGTCACCGTAGCAACCGAAAGTCTTCAGATGAACCACCTGCGTCCAGAAAGCGATTTGGATGTAGTTCTCTTAACTAATCCCGCAGCGAACCGCGGGCGGGCAAGAGTAACGGGATACCAAGTCCAGAGTTATCTAGAACAAGCCGGTCATCGAGTACAGCATGAACTCCCGGCCGACGTGTCTATGACCTATTCCATGGTCGCTCAAGCAGTCAAAGATCAAAAGCGGGTAATTGCTGTGGGTGGGGACGGCTTCATTCACCATGTCGTTCAGAGCTGTGCGGAAACCGGCGGGACCCTGGGAATTGTCCCTGCAGGAACTGGCAACGACTTCGCCTTTGGGCTGAACTTACCCAAGAGCATCGAACAGGCGACGCAAGCAGCCACAGCACCAGCTGAGCCCTGTGACCTTCTCAAATTTGAGTCTGCAACCGGCGAGGTTCGGTATGGCGCGTCAATAGCCACCTGTGGTTTCTCTGCTGCCGTAAATATTAAGGCGGAATCAATGAAGTGGCCACGGGGTCCACTCAAGTACACCGTGGCAACCTTGATGAAAGTGATGCGCCTTCAAAGGTACAAGTTTCAAGTGCGCGTCGACGGAGAACCTATCAACGGCACCTGTCTGATGATTGCAATTGCGAATACCTGTGCCTTTGGGGGTGGCATGCAGATAGCACCCGAGGCGCGACCCTCATCGGGGTTCGCCGAACTAGTGGTTATCCGAGATACTTCAGCAATAACACTGCTTCGCATGCTCCCCAAGACCTTCAAAGGCGCGCACGTGCACCATCCTGCAGTTGGGATTATCTCCGGTACTCAATTTGAGATCCAAATGACCCATTCCAACTCTTCACAAAATTGCCGGCTTCGGGCTGACGGGGAAGACGTGGGTTCTCTCCCACAAACAGTTACGGTTGTGTCTGGAGGACTGCGGGTTGCCGGCCTTTCAGAAGGCCATTCGCCCGCGAGTGAGGGTAGAGATACCAACGGATGAGTAAAGCAGCTGTCGCCTCGATGTCAGAGGCCGAAACAAAGACCTTTAGCGTATCGATGGTCGTTTCCGGCGTTCGTTGCGGCCTTACGTACGTAATTCTGCCGTTCCTCGCGCCTCTGGTGGGCGTCGGGTCTGGTGTTGGTCCATGGCTTGGTCTCACCCTCGGCCTTGTAGCGATAGCGGCCAACCTTCTAAGCATCAGTCGCTTCTGGAGTGGTGACCGTAAATGGAAATGGCCTATGACGATAATCAACGTCTCAGTTATCGTCCTCCTGTTGCTGCTAGTCGTGGGTGACATACGCGAGCTATTGACATGAGACAGCGCAGCTCATCAACTAATTACCGTGAGCCGGCAACGGGTCACATGGTGGCGCTGTGCATATAGTTCTCGTCGATTCATCTGAAGATCACTTTGTTGCCGAACTTGAGAGTCTGGGCCATAGCTGTAATTCCCTTTCAGCAACAGAGCGCGAAGTTCTCGTCGATAACGTCGCCGATGCCGAGGTAATTATCGTCCGTAGCACGGTGATCTCCGCTGATGCTATTGCGGCGGCACCACACCTTGGCTTGATCGTTCGGGCCGGCGCAGGCACCGACACTATTGACGTCAACGCCGCAAGTGCAGCCGGTATTTATGTGTGTAACGTCCCCGGACAGAACGCTGTCGCTGTGGCTGAGTTGACGATGGGACTCATGATTGCAATCGATCGTCGGATCCCCGCAGCTAACGCTGATTTCGCTGACGGCGTGTGGGACAAGACCGGTTACTCCAATGCACGAGGGCTAAAGGGGCAGGCCCTGGCGATCCTCGGACTTGGAAATATTGGCTTTGAGGTAGCCAGCCGCGCTAAAGGATTCGGCCTTTCCCTTCACGCCCTACAGGCTTCAGACAGAAGCGCAACCGCAACTCAGAGGATCGACGAGTTGGATATTCAGATCCACGAGACTCAGCGAGAGCTTCTGGGCGCTGCGGACATCGTGACCATTCACCTGCCTCTCAACCCTGACACGCAGAACCTCGTCAACACCGATTTCCTAAGCCTTATGCAGCCTGGAGCGATGTTGATCAATACCTCTCGAGGAGCTCTTGTAAACGAACAGGACCTCCTGAAAGCGATGAACGAGCGTGGTATCCGTGTTGGCTTAGACGTCTATACATCGGAGCCCAAAAGTGGCACCGCGCAATGGACATCGCCCTTTAGTGGTCACACTAATTTTGTGGGAACCCACCACATTGGAGCCTCGACCGCCCAAGCTCAGAATGCAATAGAAAATGGTGTTTTGCAGACCATTAAAGAATACGAACTTGGCCTTCCTCCCAACTGCGTCAACATCGCTAGCCGGCCGTTAGGGGAGTGCGCCTTAGCTGTACGCCATCGCGACGAGGTCGGCGTC
>CEOQ01038992.1_pt1 | contig 18984 bp, 21 predicted proteins | sample 361351 | NCBI WGS metagenome assembly CEOQ01 (sample SAMEA2619907, study PRJEB7988) | marine metagenome | biome: marine biome (ENVO:00000447); feature: deep chlorophyll maximum layer (ENVO:xxxxxxxx); material: "saline water (ENVO:00002010), including plankton (ENVO:xxxxxxxx)" | depth 60 m | reverse complement strand
CTTTTGGAGCTTTCTCTTCTACTTTCTCCTCGGCTTTTTTAGTCTGTCTTTTGGAAGCCTCAGCCTGAGCTTTATTTCTTGCTTCTTGCTCTTGTCTTTCAAGTTCAGCTTCTTCTGCTAACTGATCTTCTTGTCTCTTACGACTTATTTCTTGCCCTGAAATTATAGAATCTGTAACTAAGTCAGTAATAATCTGTATAGATCTTAGACCATCATCATTTGATGGTATTGGATATTCAATTTCTTCTGGGTTTGAGTTTGTATCAACCATACCTACAACTGGAATTCCTAATTTTTTTGCTTCGGCAACTGCAATATTTTCTCTATGAATATCAACTACAAACAAAACAGATGGTAACTCACTCATTTCCTTTATACCTGAGAAAAATTTGTTTAAACGCCCTCTTTCAGCATCAAGCTTTTGTGACTCTCGCTTTGTTTGAGATATGACTAATCCTTTAGCAAAAGATTCTTCTAACTCTACTAATCTTTCAAGCCTTTTCTCTATAGTCTTGAAATTAGTCATTAAGCCTCCAAGCCACCTTTGATTTATGTAGTATGAATCTGATCTTTCTGCGCTAGATTTTATGATACTTTGAGCATGTTTCTTTGTCCCTACGAACAAACATTTTCCACCATTAGAAATCACATCTTCTATAAAGCTTAGTGCTTCTTCAAGTTTTACCAAAGTTTTAGATAAGTCTATGATGTGTGATCCATTCCTCTTTGTAAAGATGTACTTAGTCATTTTTGGATTCCATCTTCTAGAAGGGTGTCCAAAATGAGAACCTGCATCAAATAGATCTTGAATGGTTATAGACTTTGTATGTTTTGTAGTCAAATTTATTCCTTATTCTTGTTTAACATAAATTAAAGTTATTCCAGTAGACTATTATAACAATTATTGTTCTAATTTCACACTAATTTCAGTAGAAAAAGGAATAATGGAAAATTATAACTAAAACTCGCTCATCCAATAGAGAATCAAATATGATCCACTAAGAATCAAAATTACAGAAGCAAGATAATTATAAATTTTGAAAAATATTTTTATCTTTTCTATGACAACTTTTAGAAATAATAAACTTATTGATACGATTATAAGAGAAATCCAAGATCCCATAGAAAAAAGTGCAAAGTCCAAAAATAAATTACCAATTGACGAAGTATTTGAAAAACTGAACACAATTGACATAAATACGGGCAAAGAACAAGAAAGAGATGTTAATCCAAATGAAATTCCATAATAAAAATAAAATTTCAAATTTTTATCGTCAGATGATCCCATAGAATTTGCTAATTTATTTAATCCTGAGAAATAAACTGTTCTTCCTGAAAGCATATAAAATCCATAAGCAAGTAGAATAACTGAAATAAATAATCCTAGGTATGAAAAGATATTTTTAAGAGCATAAAATCCACTTGATATCAAAAGTCCAAAAAGGAAAAATATTACTATAAATCCAATAGTAACTGTGGTTGAAATCAGAATGGATTCAGAGATTTTTTTCACATTAGAATTCAAATTTTTAGAATCTTTTCTAGTTATGAAATATGAAAGATACACTGAAAGTAATGCAAAGCCACAAGGATTGAACACAGCAACTAGACCTGCGCTAAAAGCAATACCTGATCTTAGCAATGTAGATAGATTTGAAAAAAAAGTGCTGGTATTAGCTGAAATTTCAAAACCAAAAAACAATATATTTGATATATTTTCACTCTCAAGGAAAAAACCTAATAAAACTAAAAATATTAGATACAAAGAGAATAAAAATATATAACCTGTCTTAAGTATTTTTACAGCAACCATACGTACAAATATTTCCCAGAATTTTGGGAAAAAAACTTTTCCCTAGTTTGCATTTTCAAGTTTTGATATTTATGACCTATTATATTTTTTAGGACTTAAAAAAATTGTATCACTCTATAACTAGAACAGTATGTACAACTTAGAAAATATTAAGACGACTGAACAAGAAATTGAAATACTAGAACTTTTATCAAATGGGCTCAGAGCATTTGATATAGCCCAAAGAATGAATCTAGCTGAACAAACTATAAAAAACAAAGTTCAAGTTATTTGCATCAAACTAGATTCCTCTAATCGAACTCAAGCAGTAGCAAAGGCTATAAGGTTGGGAATAATTTAGGCAGCCTCTACTGGGTTTTCAAGAACCCCCACTCCCTCTATCTCGATTCTTACAGAGTCTCCTGGGTTAATTGGAGGAGTTTTTCCAGATGTTCCTGTCCAAAGCATATCTCCAGGTAATAATGTTGCATACTTACTGATAAAACTGATTGCTTTTGCTGTTGAGAATATCATCTCAGATGAATGACAACTTTGACCTTCAACGCCATTAACAAAACCCTTAATTGATACATTTTGAGGATCAATATCTGTAATAATATATGGTCCTAAAGGTCCAAAAGTATCAGCAGACTTAGCTCTCCACCATTGGTTATCAGCATCATCTCCACCTTGCCACTCTCTAGCAGATACATCATTTCCACAAGTGTAACCAAAAACATAATCTAATGCTTCTTCTTCAGAAACATTTTTGGTAACTTTTCCAATAATAGCTACAAGCTCAGACTCACATGCTACCAAACCCGCTTCAGGATGTATTTTTATAGGATCTCCAGGTCCAATAAGTGCTGTAGATGTTTTATAAAAAGGTTCAGGTCTAGTCGGTGCATCTCTTTCTGCCAAATGCGAGCCATAGTTTAATGCCAAACATAAACTTTTTGATGGGTTAGGATTTGGACATAAAATCTTTACGTCAGATTCTTTATAAGTATTTCCTGTTTTATTATATGTTCCTAATATAGGATTTGAGTCTATTTCAATAATATCTTCGTTTTCTACAATTCCATAAGAAATATTTCCGGAATTTTCAAATCTTGCAAACTTCATTTTTTTCTCCATTTTTTGATTTAAATCATTCTTTTACAAATGTTGTTATAAGTGTAATCTACAATTGTATAACGTCAAGAAAAAAGAAATATTTTTATGGTTAAATCATTTATTGAAGTTGAAAAGCTATCAAAAACCTTTGATGAAAAAAAAGTTCTAGACAATTTATCCTTTACTATAGCTAAGGGTGAAATAGTAAAAATTTCTGGGAATAATGGGTCAGGTAAATCAACTTTACTAAAAATAATTGCAAGAATTTATTCTCAAGATACTGGGCAAATAAAAATTGAAGATGAAAAAATAAGCTCATCTTCACTTTCAAAGAGTAGAGTCTCATATGTTTCATCAGACTTTATTTATTACAAAGACCTTACAGTTAAAAAAAATTTATTGTTTTTTTTAAGCCTAATTGGAGAAGACAATAACATTTATGAAAATAATAAAACTTTTCTTGATATAGATAAATTTGAAAATTTATATCCTGATACCCTGTCAAATGGTCAAAAAAAGAAAATGAATCTTTTCAGATGTCTAATTCCTAAATATGAAATATATCTTCTTGATGAACCTGAAAATGGTTTGGACGATAAATCAAAGAAAGATCTTGATAATAAATTAATTGAATTATCAAAAAACTCCACAATTATTTATACCTCTCATAATATTGGTTTATTATCTATTTACGACAAAACAAGTAAAGAAATAAAACTATGAAAAATTTCAAAAAAATTTTTTTTATTATAAAAACTATAGTTTTCAAAGATTTTATCGAAGAAATCAAATCAAAAGAAATTTTTATATCAATCATTTCTTATTCAACATTGGTGCTGGTTGTTGTAGCTACAACTTCAAGTGTCAATAAATCAACAGAATTCTTCTCTACTATATTTTGGATATCTATAAGTTTTTCAATTATATTAGGTATAAATAAATCAATGTCAAAAGAATTTGAAAATAGAGGGATAGAATTATTACTTACAGCTCCAATTGATAAAGAATTGATCATAATCTCTAAATTTATTTCAAACTTTATTTTCATAAATCTATCAAGTTTATTCATTCTTTTATTTAATACAGTAATCCTAAATTATGATCTTTTTGAAATACAATTTCTTTTATTAGTTCTTATTGTGAATTTAGGATTTAGCATAATTGGAACTATTACTTTCTTACTATTTTCTAAAGTTAGGGGTAAAGAAATACTTTCACCCATGTTATTTATTCCTCTTATTAGCCCATTACTTATGGGCGGATCAATACTTACAAATCAAATAATTCAGAATGATATAAAAAACATAAGTTGGTTTGGATTGATCATAGCTTATGATTTATTATTTTTTCTTGTTGGTTTATTAATTTCAAATATCATTTTTGAAGAGTAAAATAATAATAACAAGTAAATTAATAAGAATTGTCAACTAAAATAGGATACAATTTAATTACACAAGAAATCAAATGATTAAACTACTTTATACATCAATCACTGCAATAATGTTTATTTTCATGCTTTGGATGGTTTTTTGGTGGATACCAATAGATATTTCACAAGGACCAGTAGCAAAAACTGTATTTATTCATGTCCCACTAGCTTGGTGCTCTATGGTTGCAATTATTTTAGTATCTATTGCCTCAATAATTTATCTTCTGAGAAAAAATCTTTTTTGGGATCAGGTTGCTCAATCAACAGCCGAAATTGGTGTTATTTTTGGAATAGCTGCACTAGTTAGTGGAATAATCTGGGCGAAACCTATTTGGGGAGTTTGGTGGACTGGTGAAGCAAAGTTAACAACAACTCTAATTTTAATACTAATTTACATAGCTTATATTTTATTTAGATCTTTATATAAAAATAGTTTTCAAATGAAAAAAATAGCTGCTGTTATTGCTGTCATCGGAGCGATAGACAGCCCTATTATTTATTTTGCAGCAAACTTATGGCAAGAGGCTCATCCTGTCACAGTTATTGGCCCTCTTGCAGAAAGTGAATCATCTTTTGGAGCAGATTATGGTATAACATTATTAGTTTCAGTAATTGCTTTTACATTACTATTTGTTTTGCTTACAAATATCCGATACAAAATAATTAAATTAGAAAATCTCACAAAGGAAAAACTGTCATGAAGAAATATTTTTTTATACTAATTTTTGTTCTATCGTCTTTCATATCGTTTAGTGGAATCAATGCTCAAAGTAATGAAGAATTAGTTAATGGTTTCATTAAGAATATTAATTCAGAGAATGAAAAAATTGTTATACATGTAGTTGATAATTTTGGAAACGACTTCAAATTAAATATAACTACAGAATCAGAGATCGGAATAGAGACTCAATCAGGCGAAAGATGGGTTGGAACGATAAATAATGATCAAGAATATGTAGTTTTTTTGCTTGAAGAAGCACAACACAGCCTTGAGCCAATTTCAATAAAATATTCAGGAGAATCGATAAATTCTTTAGTTAGTTACGAATCTTCAAATATTAAAAATAATCTAGGGTATCTAGCAGGAAGTTTTATTTTTCTTGCATTACTATTTTTCGGATATATCTTTATAATTAACAATAAGATAAAAATAATTTCATCTAAAAATTAATGCCAGAAAATTCTAACCAAAGAGTAGTTGAATTACGAAATAAAAAAATCACATTTATATCTATAATTGTTGTTGTTGTTATATCGTTACTATTTTTTGGATTTCAAGCTTTTTCAGAAGCTACTTATAAATATTATTCTGTTGAGGAATTAGTTAGTTCCAAAACATTAAATAGTCAATCAAAAATAGGACTAAAAGCTGTTTTGGTACAGAACACCTATGTAAGATCTCCAGATGGATTATCTGCTAACTTTGTAGTTACAGATGAAAATGCTTTAAATGATAATAACTTAAACGTTGAGTACTCAGGGGAGATAGGGAGTGTTTTCTTTAATGAATATTCGGAACTAATTATGATTGGACAAATTAATTCTGAAGGAACTTTTGTTGCATCTAATCTATCTGTAAGGTGCCCATCAAAATATATGACTGAAGAAGACTATACCTAAATAGAATAGCTGTTTAATATATCAGCAACTTCTTTAGATTTATTTGCTATTATTTTATCTTGCAAATCATTAATAGTAGGTGGAGCTTTTTTGTATATAAGACCTAATGGAACCCCTCCTTTATTTATTAGATCAACAGCAGCATTATAGTCGCTTGGGTCGTGATCCTCATCTACAATAAATGCAGTCCCAGGTATGTTATTTTTCTTATCTCCTCTTAGGATGTCATATGTATTATTGTATGTTGTACAAGGTGACTGTACATGTATTATTGACATACCAGGATGCTTCATTCCCTCTACTATAAATTCAGCAAGTACTTTTGGTTTACTTGAATAATGAGAAGCTATATAACTTACTCCATATGACAAGTATAGCTCTAATGGCTTCATTTGAGACTCCATCTTTCCGAAAGGAGTTGAGGTTGTTATTTGTCCTGTTGATGATGTAGGTGAACTTTGTCCTTTTGTTAATCCATAAACACCATTATCCATAATTATGCATGTCATATTTGGATTTCTTGAAGCCGCAGATGGAATATGTTCAGCTCCTATAGAAAGAAAATCTCCGTCACCAGCTACTACAATTGTATTTAAATCAGGCCTTGAAGTTGCAACTCCAAAGGCAATTGGTAAAGTTCTTCCATGAATTCCATGGATTCCAAACGGTTGTTCACCCTCCATCAAATGAACCATATTTCCCGAGCAACCAATTCCAGCAACTATTACATTAGATGTTCTAGGAATTTCAAACTCTTCTGTATAAGTTCCTATGGCTTGCTCAAGTGCTCTCTTAACTCCAAAATCACCGCATCCTGGACACCACTTAAAATCATACTCCTGATTTCTATCGCTCAAATCAAACTCCTGCTTCTTTAATCTTTTCTTGAATCATTTCAGACAACTCAGTTGGTTTGAAAGGAAGTCCAGTGTATTGAGTTACTGAAACTGCATTAATTCCTTCCATTCTTAGAATAGATGACCATTGTCCTTGATAATTTAACTCTGGAACTATAACTAATTTTTTACTTTTGAGTTGTTCAATAATTTCTTCAGGCAAAGGATTTAATGCAACTGAGTATATCCAGCTTATTTTTTCTCCTTTATCAGCCAATTTGTCATATGCTTCTCTAGCGACACCTTTACTTGAACCCCATGGCATTATAGCTATGTCAGAATCAGGATTCTCTATTTCATAAGGGGCATCATTGAGAAGACTTAGTTTAGCAAATCTTCTTTCTGTTAGTCTTATATGATGTTTTGGAAGATGAGTAGTATCACCAATTTCATCATGCTCAGAACCATTAGCTACATATGCTACTTCTCCACCAGGTATTGGCATAGGAGAAAGTTCACCCTCCCATGATTGATACCTTTTATAACCATTAGAACCAGTGTTTGAATTACGTCTCTCATCAGTTACTTTGGATAAATCAGGTTTTTTAATATTTTCAGACCTCTCAGCTAGACTAAATTCTCCCATTACCATTACAGGACCTTGATATCTCTCCGCCCAATTTACAGAAAGTTCACCAACATAAAAACATTCTTCAACCGATCCAGGAGCCAAAACAGGCAATCTTACATCTCCATGAGCAGGAAACATACATGCAAAAAGATCAGATTGTTCAGACTTAGTAGGAAGACCTGTTGCTGGGCCTCCTCTTTGAATGTCTACTACTACACATGGTATTTCAGCCATCCAGGCTAAACCTAATCCTTCCGACATTAGCGCAATACCAGGACCAGCAGTTGCGGTCATCGCCTTTTTGCCTGAAAAGCCTGCACCTACGATATTATTAATAGCTTCAATTTCAGAAGCAACTTGAAATACGAATTTACCTTTATTAATCAAATTCTGTTCCATCCAGATCAAAATTGTTGTAGCAGGTGATATTGGGTAGCCGTAGTAACTATCCAGTCCTGCAGAAGTTGCCCCCAAAGATAATGCTGCATTTCCTGTAATCATAATTTGTTCATAATCGGGAGGAATAGGGTCATCAAGAGAACCTACACTAAACCCACTTTTTTTAGCGACATCTACACCAAGACCAATAGCCACAATATTAGAAGAAATTATCTCTTCATCATTATCTCTACCTCTAGAGAATCTTTCTTTAACGAAATTTTCTATACTTTCTATTTTAAAATCAATTAAAGTAGCTACTGCACCAAGAATTACCATATTAGCAGCTCTTGTATTTCCCGATTCTTTAGCTAATTCGTCAGCATTTATTCCAAAATAATTACCTTCTCCTGAAGGTTCACAATCCTGTGCATTATATATACATACTCCATTTTCACTTAGATCTTGAATATGATTATCAAATGCGTATTGGTTTAATACAACAAGGACATCTACCGCATCTCCATTAGAAAGTACTGGAGTTGTAGAAATTCTAACTTGTGATGATGCTGGACCTCCCATAATTTGAGATGGGAATGTTGAAAATGTCTGACAATAGAAGCCAGCACCTGTAGCTGCTCTTGCCATAGCATCAGCAGATGTGACTAGTCCTTGACCGCCTTCACCTGCAAATCTTATTACAAAATCCTTAGATTTTATTTTTTGAGTCATAATAGTAGTAAATCTCTTTTTTATATCTGTTTATTGAATAAATAATAAAAAAATTTTCAACCAATTTGATCATATTTTAAAATTGAAAGAATATCAATTGGATACTAAGTAAAATTTCAATATTATATTTATATGAAGATTTAAAGTTTTTAAGGATTTATATGGATGAAAAAGTAGTTTGGTCTGCTGGCGGGGTAATTATAGAGAATAATAAAGCCTTAATTTGTTATAGAAAAAAAGAAAATTTATTTTGCTTACCAAAAGGTACTCCAGAAAAAAATGAATCTATACAAGAGACAGCTATTAGAGAAGTCTCAGAAGAAACAGGTATTTATCCTAAAATCATAAAAGATCTTGGACAAATAAATTATGAGTTTGTTGGATTAGATAACCAATCTAGATATTTGAAAAAAACGATTTATAAAAAAACTGTATATTTTTTTTTGATGACCCAAAATGGTGGATCAATAGAAAATCATGATGAAGAGTTTGATGAAGTCGTTTGGATGTCTATACAAAATGCAAAAGAAAAACTAACATATAAAGATGAATTCTCAATCTTGGAAAAGGCTTTTCACGCCAAATATAAGAAGTAAACCAGATAGTAAGATTTCTATTTTGGGAAATAAAACAATTATCAGACCAAAAAAAAGAAAAGATATAGAAAATGATTTTCAATGGCGTACTGATACTGAATTATCTGATTTAGATGCTACAGTTCCTATCAATTTATCATACGAACAATTTGAAAGAATATCTGTAAATGAACTTTCTAAATCATCTCAATGGTCAGAAAAATTTTCTATAGAAAATCATGAAAAAAAACATATTGGTAATTGTATGTATTATGACGTAAATAGATGGGAAAAATCCTGTGAATTCGGAATTATGATTGGAGATAAGTCTTTTTGGAACGGAGGATATGGAACCGATGCCACAATAAACCTACTTTACTATATATACACTGAAACTGAAATAGAGAATGTCTTTTTACACACTTTGCAAACAAATATCAGAGCACAAAAAGCTTTTTCTAAATCAGGATTTTCTTCTCCAAAAGAAGTAAAAAAAGGAAGATACGAGTTCTTCAAAATGACAACTAATAAAGAAGACTGGTTAAATAAATTTAGTGAAGTTGATATTAAAATTATTCCTGAGGAGGAGAAGGATTAATTAGTTCTGGCCCAAATGTTTCTGGTACTACATTAGCCAACTCCTCAACAGTCCATCTCCCAGCCTTTCTTACAGACCTTCTTGTTTCATAACCATTAAATAGACTAATTCGATTTCCTACAGCATGAACTATCTCTCCATTGATATGGGAAGCTGCATCAGTACATAACCATGCAACAACTGGAGCTACATCTTCAGGATCATAGATAAAATGATCTTCCTCTGCAGGCTTAAACACTCCTGCTCTCATAGCTCTTGTAGAATCTGGTACTGACTGAGTCATTCTGGTATTTGCCCCTGGTGAAATAGCATTCGCAGTAACTCCATATTTACCTAATTCTTTTGCAACAACTCTTGTGAATCCTGCAATTCCATCTTTTGCTGCACCATAATTTGATTGTCCACTATATCCAATTAGTCCTGATACACTGGAGAATGTTATTATTCTTCCAAATTTTTGTTCTCTAAATATTTTAGAAGCTGGAGCTACAACAGAAAAAGTACCAGTAAGATGTACATCAATAACGTCTTGCCACTCTTCTTTTGTCATATTAAATATCATTCTGTCACGTAAAATTCCCGCAGGAGTAATTACTATATCTAACCTTCCAAACTCTTCAATTGCTTTGTCAACAATTTCTTGCCCTCCAGCAACTGATGCTACTGAGCTGGTTGATGCTACTGCATTGCCACCTAATTCTGATATTTCCTCAACAACACTCTGAGCAGGTCCAGTATCTTTTCCACTACCGTCTAAACTGGCTCCAACGTCATTTACAACAATTTTTGCTCCTAATTTTGCTAATTCTAAAGCTATGCCTCTACCTATACCTCTACCCGATCCAGTTACTATAGCTACTTTTCCATCAAGAGGCTTTTGAGACTCATTATTTTTTTCTCCAAAACCAAATAGCAATCCTCTTCCTTCCAAATCAAAATCTTCCTGCTTGAACCTACCTTTAGAAAGAGGATTAAATAGGGTGACTTTTCTTCTAAGTTCCATCAAGTGATCAATGGTTCCTCCATGTACATGAAATATTTGAGAATTAATTTGAGCTGAATAATCACTAGCTAGGTAAGTGACAAATGGGGCTATATCCCTTGCATCTCTAGATTGTTTATATGGATTATCACGTACAGTCTTAAATTCCTCAGGAACTGAAGCTGTCATTCGAGTATCTGCGCTTGGAGCAATACTATTTGCTGTAACTCCATATTTTCCAAGATCTTTTCCAACAACTTTGGTAAAACCTGCTATACCAGATTTTGCTGCACCGTAATTAGCTTGCCCAGGATTACCCCAAAGACCAGACGTTGATGAAAAAGTTATAATTCTTCCAGATTTTTGAGCTCTAAAAATAGGAGCTGCATGCCTAACAATTGAAAACGTCCCTGTTAGGTGAACATCAATAACATCATGCCATTCATCTTCTGTCATATTGAAAATCATGCGGTCTCTTAAGATCCCAGCCACAGTTACTACAATGTCTAATCTTCCAAAGGTATCAATTGCATCTTTAACTATTTCTTCGCCAGCCTCAAAAGAAGCTACAGACATCTTATTTGCTTTTGCCTGCCCACCTGCTTTTATAATTCCTTCAACAACCTCATCTGCTAATGAAGCATTTTCAACATTACCATCTAGAGATAATCCTGGATCAACAACTAAAATTTTTGCTCCATGTGCTGCTAGATCTTCAGCAACAGCACGTCCAATACCCTGACCTGAGCCAGTTACTATAGCTACTTTATCTTTTAAAATTTCTGACATAACATAACCTCATTTATTTTTTTTTGGCAACTCAATTAAAGCTGAGGCAGGAGTTGTTTTCTTACCTTCAGCATTTTCCAATGCTAATTCTACTTCAGCAAAACCAGAAGATTCATTAGCATAAATTTTTGTGATTTCCCCATAATATTTCAATTCTTCATATGGGAAATCAACTCCTCTATATGATACATTAAATTTTTTCAATTTCCCTTCAATACCAATAAATTCAATTAGTAATTGTGCAAGCCAAGCACTTTTTAATGCCCCATGTATGATTATTCCTTTGTGACCAGCTTTCTTAGCGACTTCATCGTCGTAATGAAACTCATTAAAATCTTGTGAAGCACCTGCATACATTACAAGTTGTTTTCTATCTACTAATATTTTTTTTGGACCAATTATCTGCCCAATATTTATATCTTCATAATAAATTTGATCTATTGATTTCATATCTTAACTCAAAAACGTTTTTTCTCCTTTTCCATAAAGAATGGTTGTGATTTCTTGTTCTGCAACGAGTATATTTTTTTGATTTGTATAAGTTGTTAGTGAAATCTTAAACATCATATCTCCAAAGCTACCAGACTTAATAAATAAATCTTTTAATTTTGACACTACGGTAATTTGATCTCCCACAAAAATTTTTTCATGAAATGTATATGATGATCCACCATCAACAAGATTTGAGAAAGAATCAGGGAACTGTTTTTCTAATCTTTTGGGTCTAAACAATCTTATAAATGTTGGAGGAGCAATTATTCCGCCGACATTATCTTTGGCAAACTGTTCATCAAAATATATTGGATTACTTTCTCCTATAGCCCGAGCAAAGTGTTCTATACTATGTTTCTCTACAACATAAGTTACAGGATCGCTTTCAAGACCAATAAATGATCTCATTTCATCAGTAATAATTTCTTTAGATGACATTATTTGTGCTTTTTATATTTGAATTCAAATATAAAAGAAGTGACTGATGAAGACAATAGAAAAGTTGCACTAATGAGATAAAAAAAAGCATAATTTCCTACAAGATTAAACATTGCCAACTCAAAATAAAATAAAAGCAACGAACCTATAAACAAAGTCACAGGGATATAAAATTTTGAAACATTTTTTCTTCTGCTGGAGTACAAACATACTGTACCAATTAAGAAAGGAACAAATAAAGGGAAAATCACTTTTGATGAATGTAATTCAATCAAAGTTTTATCATCATCAAACTTCAAAAATAAAAGAATTATTCCTGAAATAAAACTTATAAAAATTGATATATAAATAAAAGTTTTAATTATCCTTATAAATCTATATTCCATAATAATCCTCCAAATCCATACTTTCTCCAGGAGTTGAAATTGTTATAGGAGCTTTATTCTTTAATATTTTCTTCATACCAAATGGGGAATTAAATTTTATTGCTAGTTCAATATCGTTAGCAAGTATTCTATAAGATGTAAGCCTACCTACACCAAAGTGTGTGTGAATGACCTTATCTCCTATAGAAAAATCAACTTCAATATCATCATCAATTTCATCCTTTGAATTAATGTTTTTCTTCTCAAAGTTTCTTTTCCAAGAATGATCTATATTTTTAATTTTGCTTGTTTTTTCAAGAACTTTATCTGGTATTTCATCTAAAAATCTTGATTTTATTGCATTATCATAAATTCCTTGAAATCTTCTTCTAGTTGATGATGATAAATATAAATTTTCTTTTGCTCTTGTAATCCCAACATAGCAAAGTCTTCGTTCTTCTTCTAATTCATCTTCTGAATCCATTGATCTAGAATGTGGTAATAAACCTTCTTCCATTCCAACAATGAAAACATTCTTATACTCTAGTCCTTTGGCTTGATGAAGAGTTATTAAAGTTATAGCTTCATCATTCTCGTCGATTGAATCAACATTTGAATTCAAAGATGAGTTTTCTATAAAATCAATTAATGATTCCGTATTGTCAGCATCATTAACTACTGAAAATTCTTCAGCAGAATATTTCAATTCATTTATATTCTCAAGTCTTTCAACTCCATCTTCATCATTTCTTAGATAGTCATCATAATTAGTTATTGAAATTATTGAGTTTATTATCTCATGAGGTTCTTGAATTGAGATTTGAACTAATAATTTTTCGTAAATTCCCAGAAACTCATTTATAGAATCACATAGTCTTTTTGAAAGAAGCGAGCTTAAATCATCTTTGGATGCATTCCTTAAGTAGCTTAAATAACTCACATTATTTATATTTTTTTCTATAGAAATTTTATTTATTGTTCTTAGTCCAATTCCTCTTGGTGGACAATTAATAATTCTTTCAAATGCTGAATCATCATTTGGATTCACTAGAAGTTTACAATAAGCTAAAATATCTTTGATCTCTTTACGATCATAAAATCTTACACCTCCTACCAATCTATATTTTAATCCTAGAGAATTTAGTGCTACCTCAAATGCCCTGCTCTGAGCATTTACCCTATACATAACTGCAATTTCATTTAATGAATCTTTGGATTTTGTTAATTTTGTAATACTTTTTCCAACCGAAACTGCTTCTTCTTCTTCATCAAAATAGGAATTATACTTAACTAAACTGCCTTCTTTATTTTTAGTCCATAATTTTCTTTTAAATCTATTTGTATTATTTGCTATTATTGAATCTGCAGCTTCTAATATTGGTTTAGTAGATCTATAACTTTCGTCTAAATTAACCACTAAACAATCCTTATAAATTTTTCTGAATTCCAAAATATTTGTTGGAACTGCATGTCTCCAAGAATAAATAGATTGATCGGGATCTCCAACTACAGAAATTGAATTTTGCTCATTTGTAATTAGATTAGAAATTTCGAATTGCAAAGGATTAGTATCCTGAAACTCATCAATAATAACATGCTTGTATCTTCTTGACCATTTTTTACGAACATCCAAATTTTCTTTCAGAATATTGTTAGTCTTAAGGAGCAGATCGTCGAAATCGCAGGCATTAGAATTCTCAAGTATTTCATCGTATCTGCTATAAACTCTTGATACTATTTCTTCAAAATAAGAATTTGACTTTTGTTTGTACATAACTGAAGTTGTAGCAAGATTTTTTGCTTTAGAAATTTCAGAAATTATTACTCTAGGATTATTTTTTTTAATGTTAATATCTAATTCTTCAAAAATATTTTTTATTATTCTTAACTGGTCAGAATCATCATAGATAGAAAAACCTCTATCTAATCCTGCATAATGACCTTCAATTCTAAGAAAATAAGATGCAAAACCATGAAATGTTTTAACCACAGCATTAGATGAATTTGGCAAAAAAGATTTTGTTCTATTCATCAATTCCTTAGCTGCTTTATTAGTGAATGTTACTGCTAAAATTTCATATGGATTTACATCATAATTATTGATTATCCATGGGATTCTATGAGACATGACTCTAGTTTTTCCAGAACCTGGACCTGCAATTATAAGCAGAGGTTTTAAGGGATGAGTTACTGCCTCTTTTTGTTTTTCTGACAATCCATCAAGTATATTATGGTTTAGATCAGCCATACTATTTACTTTGTAATAGGCATAGAAAATATTTCAAATAATAAATCAAAATTTATATTATCAACAAGAACATTGTTGGCGTAATTTACTTTTTCCATACTGTCAAAATCAAAATCTTCTATAAAATCTGAGAGTTTGTCTACAATATCCATTGTTGAATCATTCACTACTACAACAGGTATGTCAAATTTTTTGGCTTCATTCAATACATACTCAACTGGAGTTTTAGAAGAAGTTGCAATTATCAAATTGACAGTACCAGACTGTATTGCAGAAAGCTGAACATCAGGCCTATCACCTCTTGCAATTAATGCAACATTGTTTTTTGTAGAAAAATATTCAGGGCCCCAATCAAGTACAAATCCTCCAATTAAGAAATTCTCTATAAAATTATCAGACTCTTTATCTCCAATAATTTTTATTGGATCTAGATAATCAATAATTTTCTTAGCATTATTACCCATAAGTGACCTTGATTGTTCAAGAACAGCTAGAATTTTAGAATCATTTATTTCTTTATTTGAAGAGATATTATTTTTTTTATATTTCCACACACCATTAATTATGAAGCCAACAAGTCTTTCTCCATAAAAATCAATTTCAGGTCCAATATCTTGATATGAATCTTCAATTAAAATAATTCTTGCATCATTTTTATTAATGAAATTAAGTGTCTCATCATTAGAAAGATCATTTAACTCAACCAGAGTCAACTCTGATTTTTCAATATCGACTTTTTTATGTTCAGGGTCATAAATATTATAAAATTTTTCATTGGTAATAATTTTTCCATTCTCGTATGAACCCACAAAAGTTCTTAAACCTCTTTTTATTGATTCGTGAGCTATTCCTGAAAGTATAGTTGTCTTACCAACTTTATTTTTTGATGATGAAATACAAATAACTGACATAATTAGTAATAATAATTAATAAATGCTTTATTTTGTACCTTTTTTAGTCATTCATTAATAAATTTTTCTGTAAAAATTAAAGACTAATAGTTAAATTGTGCCTGGGTAGCTCAGGGGTAGAGCACTGCGCTGAAAACGCAGGTGTCGACAGTTCGAATCTGTCCCTAGGCACCACTATTGATTAATAATCTCCCAAAGATTATATTATTAGCATGGTTACTTCTGTAGATAAAAAAATACAAATCGCTCATCTAATGAGAAGAGCAGGTTTTGGTTCAAATTATGATCAGATTCAAGAACTTTCTAAGTTAGAATATAATGAAGTCGTAGACTTATTATTGAATCCCGATTTTGGACCACTTGATGATCAAGATTTATTAGATAGATACTTTATAGCATCTGTTGAAGCTCGAACAGCAAGGCATGCTGATCCGCAATGGACTTGGAGACTAGCCAAGTCAGAAAAACAACTAGAAGAAAAAATTTCTCTATTTTGGCATGGGCTGCTAGCAGTAGGAGGAATAAAACTTGACCATGGTTTAGCAATGCTGACTGAAATTGACCTATTTAGAAAATATGGTTTAGGTAAATTTGAGACACTGCTGTTAAAAATTTCTCAGGATCCCGGAATGATGTACTGGTTGGATAACCAAAACAGCCATAAGGATGCTCCAAACGAAAATTACGGGAGAGAATTATTAGAGCTTTTCTCTATGGGAATTGATGAAAATGGAGAAGGTGCATATACAGAAGATGATGTAAAATCTGCAGCGAGAGCATTTACTGGATGGGCTTCAAAGCCTACCCCTCCCCCATTCTTTTTGGGACCTTTCCCTATGGAATTTAACTTTGATAAAAACGATCATGACGAATCCGAAAAATCATTTCTTGGCAAAAAAGGAAATTTTAATGGTGAAGATATAGTAAAAATGGTCGCAACTCATCCAGCAACAGCTAATTTTATTTGTAAAAGGCTTTATTTGTATTTTGCTTCTGAAGAAATAAACGATGATGAAATAAAAAAACTTTCTAATATTTATTTAGAAAATGAAGGAGAAATCAAAAAAGTTTTAGAGTATTTGTTCAAGTCAGAACATTTCAAATCCGAGTCTATGAGATTTAAGAAAGTAAAAAGTCCATCTGATCTAGTTTTTGGTATAGTGAGAATTGCTGATAAATATGAAATTCCAGACCTAGATTCAGCCGAACTTGCAGTTAATACGTTACTAATGGGACAATTTTTACTTAATCCCCCAAGCGTTGAAGGCTGGCATGAAGGAGAAGAATGGATTGATAGTGGCTCACTTATTGAAAGAATAAATTTTGCAAGTAACGAAATATCAAATCTTTCATCTAAAGGTGTACAAAGAATTATTGAAATTGCTAAAAAAAGTAGCCACTCATCGAATACTGATTTCTTGAATAATTTACTTGAAATTATGGGGTATTTAGAAATAACCGAAAACACAAAAAATATAATAAAAGAACATCTAGAAAAAAATAAATATGAAAATCTGGAAGAAAAAATAATAGATACACTAAAATTAATTGTTTCAACTCCTGATTTTCAGTACTGTTAGTTTGGAGAAATTCATATGAAAAATAAGAATTTGGTAGTAATTCAACTCAGTGGAGGAAATGATTACCTGAATACAATCGTACCCTACGAAAGTGGTTTATATTATGATTACAGACCAAATATGGGATTGAAAGATGATTCAATAATACCAGTTGATAATAAGGTTGCTTTTAATTCAAATATGGATGTTTTTAAGAAAAGTTTTGATGAAAAAAATCTGGCTGTAATGATGGGAATTGGGTATCCGGAACCAAATAGATCCCATTTTCGATCAATGGATATCTGGCATACCGCTGAACCTTTTGAAAGCAGTTCAATTGGTTGGCTTGGAAAAACTGTAAAAAACTTAGACCCAGAAAGCAAAAATCCTGTCACTGCAGTAAGTTTTGGCAAAGGTCTACCAAGAGCTTTAGCTTGTCCAGGAGTATCAGTTGCTTCAGTAGGAGCTTTAGAATCTTATGGACTTTTCACAGGAGTTTCTGGATCAAAAAATAGAGAAATTTTATTAGATACAGTCGATAGAATTTACCAACCCATGAATCCTGATGGAATTCCTTCATTAAGATTATTTGAAACTGGTAGAGGCGCCCTTGATGGTGCAGATTTATTAAGTGAAGCTCCAAAATCTTATTCTTCTGATATAGAATATCCTGAGGATAATCCAATAGCTCAGTCACTAAAAGGAATAGCACAAGTTGCAAGTGCTGGACTTGGAACAAGAATCTTTTATGCGCAACATGGAAGTTTTGATACGCATACAGATGAGCTAAAAAATCATTCTTTATTATGGAGTCAATTATCTGTAGCAATAGATTGTTTCCAAAAAGATCTAAAAAAACAAAACTTAGACGATGAAACTGTTATTTGGATTTTTTCAGAGTTTGGGAGAAGAATTGCTGATAATGGGACAGGAACAGATCATGGTTCAGGAGGAGTTGCGTTTTTATTAGGGAATTCTGTAAAAGGTGGTTTGTATGGAGAATATCCAAATCTAGAACCATCTGCTCAACTTGAAGGAGATATTCACTACAATACTGATTTTAGAAGTCTTTATTCTACAATTTTAGAAGATATTTTAGATGTTGATTCTGAAAAAATTCTTAATGAAAAATTTTCTAAACAATCACTGATGAAATAATGGTCACTACTAAATTAAGTTATAGCCACACTATCGGTATAGCATCTTTTGAGGGTCGAGGATTTATGAATCCAATAGATGTAAAATTCAAAAATGATCTTCTTTTTGTTCTAAGTAGATCTAACGCTAGTAATAAAAATAATAGAATAAGTGCAGTTTCTATAGACTCAGATCATAAATTTGAATTTGCTAACTGGGGAGAAGAAGATGGCAAATCAATTTTACCTACTTCCATAGCTTTTGATAACAATAATCTAATTTATCTCAGTGATGAGCATTTAAACAGAATTTCTGTATTCAATATAGATGGTGATTTCATTAGAAGCTGGGGAACG
>CEOQ01109415.1_pt1 | contig 18994 bp, 16 predicted proteins | sample 361351 | NCBI WGS metagenome assembly CEOQ01 (sample SAMEA2619907, study PRJEB7988) | marine metagenome | biome: marine biome (ENVO:00000447); feature: deep chlorophyll maximum layer (ENVO:xxxxxxxx); material: "saline water (ENVO:00002010), including plankton (ENVO:xxxxxxxx)" | depth 60 m | reverse complement strand
TTTTTGTACAATGTAATTATGACAAATTTCATCCAATAACCCTGTTGTTACACCTGGAACAACATGCTCTTCAATCATTTCTAGGACTTCGGATGCAAGTCTGCCAGCAACCCTCATTTTTCTAATATCGCTCTCTGATTTGATATCAACCATAATTTATAACTCAAATGACACTTTTTAGCTCAAATTATCAGATTTTTATTGTTGAATCCATGTAAATGTGATAAAAACTTCCTATAATAATCATGATAAATTTTGAAGCAATTATAAATAAGATTAAAGAAGGGTTAATTATCTTTTATGGCTGATATCTCTATAAAAGAAATGTTTGAGGCTGGAGTCCATTTTGGTCATCAATCCAAGTACTGGAATCCAAAAATGCAGCCCTATATTTATACGACTCATAAAAAGCTACATATTATTAATCTTGAAAAGACCGCAGATAGCTTCACTAAGGCTCTTGGGTTTATAACAGAACTGGCAGCTAAAAACTCAAAAATACTTTTTGTTGGTACCAAAAGAGCAGCTAAAGAAATTATAATGAAATATGCAAAAGAAGCAAAAATGCCATACGTGAATAATCGTTGGTTGGGAGGAATGCTTACAAACTTTAATACGGTAAAAAAATCAATTTCTAAGCTAGATAACCTTAAAAAACAATTAGACTTGGAACATACTAATAATCTTACAAAAAAAGAATCACTAAAAATAAAAAAATTAATTGTCAAACTTAATAAAAATTTAGAAGGAATAAAGGATTTAGATAAAACTCCTGATGCTTTATTTGTAGTTGATACAAGATATGAAAGAATTGCAATTCAAGAAGCAAATAAATTAAATATCCCTGTAATAGCTTTAGTAGATAGTAATAACTCCTATGAAGGTGTTGATTATATGATACCTGCAAATGATGATTCAATGAAATCAATAGAGTTATTTATAAGATTAATTTCAGAGAAGATTGCTAATACAACTAAAAACATAGTTAAAACGCCTATTAAATCAAATGTAACAGACAAAAATAATGCTAATAAAAAAAGCGTTAGAAAAAAACAAGTTGTAAAGGTTGATGCTAAGAAGAATCAATCAACAGCTCACAAAAAAAAGCCACAGAAAAAAATAGTTAAAGCAGAAACAGAAGAAAAGAAAAAATAGGTATAACAATGAAAGAAGATTTGAATCTTTTAAAACAGCTTAGAGATATCACAGGGGCTGGAATTTTAGATTGTAAAAAATATTTAAATAAAACTGATGGCGATTTAGATGAAGCTGTCAAATTAATGAGATCAGAAGAAGGCGTAAAAGCAGATAAAAAATCTGTTCGGACAGCTGCAGAAGGATTAGTATATTTGCTTATAGAAAATAATCAATCGCTCTTAATTGAGGTAAATTCAGAAACAGACTTTGTTGCTCGTAGTGATGATTTTAAAAAATTTGTAAATGATATAGCTTCAAAAATTATATTATCCAGTACAGCTAATTATGATGACTTTAATTCAGATAAAACCACTGATCTCTATAATGATATAGAAACTATGAGGAAGAATATCATAACAAAGCTAGGTGAAAATATACTTATAAGAAGATATATTATGAAAAAGCAGACTGACAATAATTATGTTGGTGGATATGTGCATAACGGGAAAATAGGAGCAGTCGTTATTTTAGAAAATAAGGATGAATCGCTTTGTAAAGATATTGCTATGCAAATAGTTGCATCACATCCATTAGCAATTGATCATGACTCGGTAGATAAAAAAATACTAGCCACTGAAAAAGATATCTATAAATCTGAGTTAGATAAAATAAATAAAAAAGATGATATTAAAAGAAATATACTTGATGGAAAAGTTAAAAAATTTTTAGACAGTAATACTCTCCTTAATCAACCATTTATAAAAGATGACACCACAACATTAAAAAAAATAATAAAAAATAATAAAATAATTGGCTTTGTTCGCTATGAATTAGGAGAGGGAATTGATAAAGAAAAAGATGATTTTGCGCAAGAAGTCTATAATCAAATTAAATAATACTAAATTATTAAATACCCTATAAAAACTTAGAAAAATACCCTATGATGATATTATAGGTGGCAATGGTAATATAAGTATGTTTGAAGAAATAAAAAAAGAGACTGATAATTTAATGATCAAATCAATTGATTCTCTGCATCAATCATTAGGAAAAATTAGAGCAGGAAGACCAAATCCGAGCATGTTAGATCAAGTGGAGGCTGATTATTTTGATGCAAAAACTCCATTAAAACAATTAGCAAATATTAGTGTAACTGATGGCTCAACAATAACTCTAAATGTATGGGATAAGAATGCGATACAGTCTATTGAAAAAGCAATACATGAATCAGGATTAGGATTAACTCCTACTGTTAATGGAACAAATATACACATAAAGATACCGCCTCTTACACAAGACAGAAGAGAAGAGCTAATAAAAGTTGTAAAAAAAGAAGCAGAAAATACAAAAATTGTCCTTAGAAACATAAGAAGAAATACTAATACTTCTATTAGCAATCTAGAAAAAGATAAAAAGATTTCAAAAGATTTTGAAAGAGATTATACAATTGAAATTCAGGAAATGACTGATAAATACATCAAAATATCTGAAGAAGTTATATCCAAAAAAATAACTGAAATCAGCGAAGTCTAAGCATGTCAAATAAACTCCTTAAACATATTTCAATAATTATGGATGGCAATGGAAGATGGGCTCAACAAAAAAGTATGCCAAGAGCATATGGACATAGAGCAGGAGTAAAAGTAATTACCAAAATTGTACGAGCTTGCTCATTAAGGCAAATATCAGAATTGACTCTTTTTGCATTCAGCAGTGAAAATTGGAAAAGACCTAATTATGAAGTAGATTTTTTGATGAGCTTATTTAAGAAATCGATAGATGAATATATTTCTGAATTAGATGAAAACAATATTAAAATTAGATTTATCGGAAATTATGAAGGGTTTTCAAAGACATTAATAAAAAGAATAGATAATGCTGAGAAATTAACAAGGGCTAATACTGGCATGACCCTAAATCTAGCTGTGAACTATGGAGGCCGATGGGACTTATTAAATGCTTTTAAAAAATTAGCTGAAGAAAATAATTATAAAATTGATATAAATAGTTTAACAGAAGAGAATATTGAAAAATATCTGTCAACCTATTCAAATTGTCCAGATCTGTTAATTAGAACAGGTGGAGAATATAGGTTAAGTAATTTTTTATTATGGCAGCATGCCTATACAGAATTATATTTTACTGAATGCTTATGGCCAGATTTTGATATTTCTGATTTAGATAAGGCTATAAAGTGGTTTCAAGAAAGGGAAAGAAAATTTGGAGCACTTACCGAATCTAGACCGTCAAAAAAAAGTGATGTTTAATAGAATAATAACTGCACTTTTTTTGGCTAGTTTCTTTATTTTATTACTAGTCTTTTTTAATCCCATAATATTAGGTTTAGTTCTTACCATGATAGCCATATTGGCATTTAATGAATGGATTAATCTCATGGATATTGCGAATTCAAGGAAAAAGATTGTATTAATCCTATTTTTTCTTGCGATGATTGCATTACTCTATTTTAGCAATTATACATTAACAAATTATATTAATAAGATTTATCTTATGTTTTGGGTTTTTATTTCATTAGATATCCTATTAAGATTAGGGCTTATTAAAGTAGTTTTGCAAAGACTCCCTGTGGTATTGGCTTTTTTTGTGATGTTATCCTCATGGTATCTTTTGCTTTCTTTTAATATTTCTGACGCAACCCTTATGTCAAATACCCAAGGTTTAATTTTTTCTTACAATGTCATAGAAGATAATCTGAAGTATTATTTTATATTTTTATTTGTATTAGTCTCTTTTTCAGATACTGCAGCATATTTAATAGGAAAAAACTTTGGCTCAATACTGCTTTGTCCCACAATAAGTCCAAAAAAGACAGTTGAAGGATTTCTTTCATCAATATTTTTTCCTATAATTATCTCTTATATTATCTTTATATATTTTCTGAGTTTTGAAGCTCTATTTAGTGACTTCTTGTTTATTTTGCTCTGCTGTATTTTTGCAAGCTTTGGAGACCTATTTATAAGTGCGATAAAAAGATTTTATGATGTTAAAGATAGTGGCAATATTTTACCTGGACATGGAGGAATATTGGATAGAATTGATAGTTATTTAGCTGTAATACCTGTATTTCAATTATGGATGTTTTTATAATGAATATAACAATACTAGGATCAACAAGCACAATCGGCATAAATACTTTATCAGTAATTTCCAATAGCACAAAAAAATTTCAAATATTTGCTCTCACCGCCAAATCTAATTATAAATTATTATTTCAACAAATTAAGTTATATAAACCAAAATTTGCTGTGTTGATATGTCCAGTGAGTAGCGAGAAGCTTAATAATCTATGTAAGAAAAATAAATATAAAACTAGAATCCTATGTGGAGAAAAAGAATTAATCTATGTAGCAACCCACACAAAATGTGACTGTATAATGTCTGCTATTGTAGGATCAGCTGCTTTAAAACCAACTTATTATGCTACTAAAGCAGGAAAAAAAATATTTTTAGCAAATAAAGAGTCATTAATCATGTCTGGTGATTTACTTATTAGAACTGCAAAAAAATCTGGTTCACTTATAATACCTGTTGATAGTGAGCATAACTCTATACTGCAAATACTTCTTGCATCAGGGTTGGATTATAAGATAGGAAATAAACTATATTATGAAAGAAATATAGATAAAGTTTTATTGACAGCATCAGGTGGCCCTTTTCTAAACTCTAGCCTCTCTAAATTAAAGAATGTTACACCTAGTCAAGCTACCAAACACCCAAATTGGCGTATGGGAAAAAAAATTTCTGTAGACTCAGCCACAATGATGAACAAAGGTTTGGAATTAATAGAAGCAAACCTCTTATTTGGTATTGGATCTAAAAAAATTGAAGTGTTAATTCATGAGCAAAGTATTATTCATGCAATGGTCATGTTTAAGGATGGCGCTGTTATTTCTCACATGAGTAACCATGATATGAAAATACCTATAAGTTATGCATTATCATATCCTTCTAGACTTAACTCTTCTATTAATAAATTAGACTTAATAAAAGTTAAGAATTTAACCTTCAAGAAAGTTGATAGAAAGAGATTTAAGTGTTTGGACTTGGCGCATAAAGCTATGAAAGTTGGAAAAAATGCGCCAACAATACTTAATGCTGCCAATGAAATAAGTGTGAACAATTTTCTTAAAAATAAGATAAAATTTACTGATATACCAGTTATAATTGAGAAAGCACTAAGCGGAGTTTCTATAAGAAAAAGTAGCTCTATAGATAAAATTATTGAAGATGATAAAATAACCCGTGAATTTGTAACTGAATTAATCAATAGTAGAAAATGATGGAAGTTTTAGTAAGTATAGTTGGATTCATTATTGCAATTGGAATATTGGTAACTTTCCATGAGTTTGGTCATTATTATGTTGCACGACTATGCAACGTAAAAGTTCTTAATTTCTCTATTGGATTTGGAAAGAATATTTATACAAAAAAATTTAAAGGGAATGACACTGAATATAGCATTGGCTTAATACCTTTAGGAGGCTATGTCAAAATGTTAGAATCTAGTGAATTAACAGAGAAGCATTCTGATCTTAAATTTTGTTTTGACAAACAAAACGTATACAAAAGATTCCTTATCGTTGCCGCTGGACCAATTTTTAATTTAATACTTGCTATAATTTTTTTTACCTTTGTGCATTTCAAAGGGATTTCTGGAATTAAACCAATAGTTACTTCTATAGATTCTATACATAATTCTGGTACAGATTTACAAGTAGATAATATGGAAATATATAAGGTCAATGATGAATATACAAAAAGGTGGCAAGATGTAAGAATACAGATTTTAAATAGTGCAGTGGATAAAGAGCCAATAACTTTATATTTGAGAGATAATTCTAATAAAGATTTTTCTGTAAATTTATCTATAAATTATAATGAGATTCTAAAAAAAGAGGGAGACATAATTAGAAATCTTGGCATACAACCAAGACAACCAAATTTACCACCAATAATTGGGAGTGTTCAAACAAATTCCCCAGCATCTCTAGCAGGACTTGAGGCAGGAGATATTATCAAGACCATTAATGATAAGACTATAGAGTCATGGTTGGAGTGGGTACAAATTATAAAAAATAACCCCAACCAAGAATTAGAAATTGTCCTGTTGCGTAACAATCAGGAGCAAAAGACTTTGCTTATACCTGTAGCCAAAGAAGTAAATAAAACAACATTTGGTTTTGCTGGAGTTAGTGCTGACACTGATAATTTAGATCAACATAGAGTAATAGTTTCATATCCTTTTTTTAGTTCAATACATCATTCATTTATTTTAACTTATCAATATTCATTATTAACTTTGAAGATGATTTATAAATTGTTTACTGGGCAAGCTAATTTAAAAAATATTAGTGGGCCAATAAGTATTGCTGAATATACTGGAAAATCATTAAGTATGGGATTAGTATATTTTGCTTATATTTTAGCAATCTTAAGTATCAGTCTTGGTGTCCTAAATTTACTACCAATCCCTATGTTAGATGGCGGGCATTTAATGTTTTATCTTTTTGAAATTGTAACCGGCAATCCTATTTCAGAAAGAATTCAATTAGCAGGCCAACAAATAGGCATAATAATTCTGTTTGGAATTATGATATTAGCTTTTTATAATGATTTTTTGAGGTTACTTTCATGAGCAGATCTAAAATCTGCTTGATTTCTATATTCTTGTTATTAATTTTCAGCCCAATTTTATCTAATGCTGAAAATGGTACAACTATTAATAAGATTGTTATCAAAGGAAATGAGAGAGTCAGCACTAACACTATATTTTCTTATGCAGAAGTGGAAGAAGGAGATATTTTTTCTAGCACCTTAACAGGGAACATTATTAAAAAATTATATGCAACTAAATATTTTGATGACATAGACGTAACTTTAGAATTTAATACTTTAATAATAAGAGTAAAAGAAAAACCTATAATCTCGGAAATAAAACTTGAAGGGAATAAAATTGTTGAAAGTGCTGATGTGATAGAAGCTTTAGAAAATGTTGGGATATCGAGAGCTAGGCCTTTTGACAAAAATATCTTTGATAAAGTAGAACAAGAGTTAGTTCGGTTATACTATGACAGGGGAAGATATGATGCAAGAATAGACACTTCTGTAATTACGCTTGAACGTAACAGAGTAACCTTAGCCTTATTGATAGACGAAGGAGAGGCTTCCACAATACAAGGAATAAATATTATAGGAAATAAAGTTTTTAATTATAATGAAATCACTAGGCTAATGGATTCTGGCGTAGCACCATTTTATGATTTTTGGTCAGACAGCGATGTATACTCAGGCCCTAAATTACAATCTGACTTAGATAAAATTAGAGAGTTTTATCTAAATCAAGGTTATGTTCGCTTCCAGATTCTCTCACATCAAGTAAACCTATCAAATAATAATAAGGATATATATATTACAATTAGTTTGGATGAGGGAGATTCTTATGAGTTTGGTGATTTAAAATTATTTGGTAATACAATAATCCCTCCTGAAGATGCAAAATTAGCTGTAAAGAGCGTTGTTAAACCAGGTCAACTTTTCTCTAGAGCAAAAATTGAAGTAACTAAGAATAGACTATCCTACTTACTGGGTGATGAGGGTTATGCCTTTCCTGAAATTGTTGCCGTACCTATTATAGATGACCAGACCAAGATTGTAGATGTTGAATTTAGAGTAAATCCTGGCGCTAGGACTACGGTTAGAAGAATTAATATAACTGGGAATGAAAATACAAATGATGAGGTTTATCGTCGTGAAATTAGACAATTTGAATCATCATTGCATTCAAATAGTAAAATTGAAAGATCTAAAGTTAGATTGCAAAGACTGAAGTATGTAGAAAATGTAGAAGTCAAAAAGATAAAAGTATTTGATAGTGATGATCAAGTCGATATAACCTTTAATATTAGTGAAAGAGCATCAGGAGAATTTAAAATTGGTGCTGGTTGGTCAGATACTAATGGAACACTTTTTAATGTTAAGGTTCAACAAGATAATTTTCTAGGCACAGGTAATAATATTACTCTGGATGCAGCACAAAGTAATGTAACTCAAAAACTTACACTTTATTACACAGATCCTTATTACACTCCAGATGGAATCTCAAAAACTAATAATCTTGTTTATGCAGAAACAGACGTTAGTTCAACATCTACTGCAACATATATAGCAGACACGTTTGGAGGAGGTGTTTTTTACAGTACACCAATATCTGAAACAGACTCATTTGGTCTTGGCTATGACATACTCTATACAAGTTATACGACAACCTTAGGTTCTCCTATTGTTGTAACACATCACATAGATGAATGGGGAAAGACATCTTTGGGAGCAAAATTAAAAGCTACATATACTCATGATACTCGGGATAGGACTATTTTTGCTAGGACAGGTGTACTAAATTCTTACAATGCAGATTTTTTTATACCAGCAACAGGAGCGGCATACGCTACTGCGATGTATACTGGAGAATATAATTTTCCATATTTATTTGAAACGTTTGGCCTCTTCGACTGGGATACAGTTTTCAGAATTAATACGCAATTAGGTGTAGGAGCAGGTTTATTTGGAGCCACTTCTATCCCATTTCACTCAAAGTTTTTTGCAGGAGGAACTAAATCAGTAAGGGGTTTTAAAGCTGCTAGCCTAGGTCCTCTAACATATAATGATCCAAGTGCTACTCATGGTTGTACAGCAAAAACATGTGACTCAATTGGTGGTGACTTTCTTGCGGTAGCGCAATTCAATTGGGTTTTTCCACCTCCACCGATGTTTGGAATTGATTCAAGAACAATGCGATTATCATTATTTACAGATATAGGAAATGTATTTGAAAAAGTAAATGATTTTGAATATGATGAACTTAGAGCGAGTTATGGAATACAGGTTGATTTCATTACACCAGTAGGGGCTGTCACATTTGGATTTGTAGATGTATTCAAAAAGAAAACAGGTGATGATACACAACCAGTAGTGTTTCAATTGGGAGGAAGTTTCTAGATGTATATAAATAAAAAAATGCTTTCTATGTTATTTATTATTCTTTTAACATTTATAGCTAAACCAACATTATCAGAAGAATTAAAAATTGGTCTTGTCAATTTAGGTGTAATTCTAAAAGAAATACCAATGTGGAGAGAGTCACAAGCTAAAATTAAAAAGCAATTTGATCCAAGACAGAGAGAATTAAAGACTATGGAAACTGAGCTTACTTCACTTAACAATAAATATTTAAAAAATGAAAAAATAATGGCGAAAGATGAAAAAGAATCACTAATAAAACAGATTCAAAAATCTGAATTAAAATTACGCTCTGAAGCTGAAAGTTTTGGCAAGGACTTTGAAAAAGTTAGAGCGTCAGAATTAGATAAGATTAAAGTTACTGTAGAAAATGCCATAAACGCCTACGCAAAGGAAAATAATTTTGATTTGATAATTCGATCAGACGGAACAACTCTTTATAGGAAAAATCATTTAGATATAACTCAGGATATTATATCTGAACTAGAATAATGAAACTTAAAAAAGAATATTCAATTCAGGAACTTTCTGAAAAATATAACTGTACTGTAAATACTAAAAATATTGTCAAAGTTAACTGCATTTGTAGTCTTACAAACTTAAAAAAGAATGGGCTTTCATATATTTCAAATTCTAGTTTTTTAAATAAATTAGATAAAACTCATTTATCAGCAGTTTTATCGACCACAGAATTATCTGCACAGATAAATATTCCATGTATTATAACTGATGAACCTTTATATATTTTTTCTAGAATCATTAATGATTGTGCAGATCTAACAAATAGCGCTTTACTTGAAACTAAAAAAGTAATAGACAACTCTATTGATCAATCAGCAATAATAGCTGAAAATGTTCAAATTGGCAGAGGGGTTCATATTGGAAAGAACACTAAGATTTATCCCAATGTTGTAATCAATGATTATACATTTATTGGTGACAATGTAATTATACACCCAGGAGCTATTATTGGTTCTGATGGATTTGGATTAGTAATGCATGAAAAAAAATGGGAGAAAGTTCCTCAAATAGGTAATGTTATTATTGAATCTGGAGTTGAAATAGGTTCATCAACAACAATTGATAGGGCCGCAATAGATAGTACTATTATCAAAAGTAATGTAAAAATAGATAACCAAGTACATATAGCCCATAATGTCATAATTGGTGAAAATACAGCTATAGCTGCATGCGTTGGAATAGCAGGGAGTACAGTGATAGGTAAAAACTGCACAATTGGCGGTGGAGCAGGATTAAATGGTCATATCACAATAGCAGATGATGTTCATATTAATGGAATGGCTATGGTAACATGTTCCATAAATAAGTCCGGACAATATGCTTCTGGCACAACAGTTGAAGCTGCTTCTTCATGGAGAAAAAATCAAGCAAGGTTTAAAAAACTTGATGAATTAGCAAAGTTAATAAGGAAAGGTAACAAAGGAGAAAATAATGAATAATGATGATGTTAGAAATTATCTGCCACACCGATATCCATTTTTATTAATTGATAAAGTTATAAGCTTTAAAGAACATAAATCTTTAATTGCTCAAAAAAATGTATCTAATAATGAACCATTTTTCCAGGGCCACTTTCCAGACCATCCAGTTTTTCCAGGTGTCCTTTTACTTGAGACAATGGCGCAGGCTACAGCTATCCTTGATTTCAAGAGCAACAAAAGAAATCAAAATGAACTATTATATTATCTCGTTGGAATTGATAAAGCACGATTTAAGAAACAAGTTGTTCCTGGAGATGTACTTATAATTCAAGTAGATCTAATTCAAAGCAAGCAAGATGTGCACAAATTCTCAGCAAATTGCAAAGTTGATGATGAAATAGTATGTTCAGCTGAACTTTTAGGTGCTGTAAAAGGAAAATGATACACAAAACTGCAATTGTTAGCTCGAAAGCAGAAATTGATTCAAGTGTTATCGTTGGGCCATATTCAATCATAGATGATGATGTTCAAATTGCTTCTGATACAGTAATTGAAAGCCATGTTGTAATAAAAAAAAATACAGTTATTGGAAAGAATAATCATATTTTTCAATTTGCCTCAATAGGTGAAATTCCTCAAGACCTTAAATTTGCAGGAGAAGAATCTTTTCTAATAATAGGTGACAATAATACAATACGTGAATACTGCACTTTAAATCGAGGAACTGAAAAAGGTATTAATAAAACAGTAATTGGCAATGACAACTTGTTCATGTCATATACACATGTTGCGCATGATTGCATAGTTAGCAATAATTGTATTTTTTCAAATGCTGCTTCACTCGCAGGACATGTTCAAGTATCTAATAATGTAACATTGGGAGGATTCACGCTTGTGCATCAGTACTGTGTATTAGGTGAGTATGCTTTTTCGGGGTTAGGAACCGTAATAGCAATGGATGTTACGCCTTTTACTCTTGTTGCTGGCAATCATGCTCAAGCATACAAAATAAATAGTGCTGGACTTAAAAGAAAAGGATTTGACAATAAAGTTATTTCAGCTCTAGAAAAAACATTTAAAATTTTTATTAAATCCAAACATAGTAGAGATGAGGCAATGAAAGCTTATAATGAGCTTGAATTAAACTGCCAAGAAGCTGAAAATTTTATTAAATTCATCGAAAGCAGTAAAAGGGGAGTAACTAGATAGTTAATTAATCATTCTCTCTGCTATTATGGCTACATTTTTTGATGCACCTGGTTTTAGCAGTTTTCTAATTTGGTTATACCCATCTATAAAATCCTCAGACTTAAGACTTTTTAAAGCAGTTGATGCACTCTTGTCATTCATCTTGGGTTGAATAAATTCTTTAACTATAGGTTTTGATCCAAGACTATCTCCGAGGATTAAATTTACAAGACCAATATACTTTAATCTAACCAATTGTTTCATAATAAAATAAGTAATAGGTGATAGTCTGTACATTATAATCATTGGAATATTCAAAAGAGCAAGCTCCAGTGTAATAGTACCTGATGCAGTTATAGCACGCTTGCATTCCTTAATTTTGTTTGTATCCTTACCACTAAATAAACATCTTGTAAGTTCAGGATACAATTTCTGAATAAACCTTTTTGATGTTTGATTTGAATAAAATATATTAATATTGGTACTTAAAGAGTTAGCTGTATTAATCATAAACCTAATATTATTTTTTATTTCAGATTCACGACTACCCGGAAATATCCCTACATCAATTGGTTTTTTATCATTAATATTTTGAGGAGAAAAAAATCTCTTATCATCAGCAAGTGGGTGTCCAACATATGTAACATTTGGCATATAGTCTTTAAACAAATTCTCTTCAAACGGAAACACAACTGCAAGGTGATTGACTAAATTCATAATTGTTTTAATTCTTTTCTTTCTCCAAGCCCAAACTTGTGGTGCAATATAAAATAAAACTGGAATGTTTCTATGTTTAGCAAATTTTGCAATTTTTAAATTAAATTCAACATAATCAACAAGTACAATTAAGTCTGGTTTATTTTTAATAATGTGATTATATGCAGTATCTAATGCTTTTTTAATCTTACTATATTTAGAAATTACTTCTATGATTCCAACTACAGATATGCTTTCTGAATTAAAAATTATATCAGCGCCCGAATCTTTTAATTCTTGTTGTCCAATTGCTGAAAAATAATGATTAGAGTTTAATTTTTTATGTTCTTTAACATAATTTGCTGCATGTTGATCGCCTGATGATTCACCTGCAATAATAAATATATGTTTTTTGTTCATTGTTTATATTTATTTATTATTTCTGAAATATATTCAACTGATTTATTCTCTAATTCAGGGTAAATTGGAATCGATATACATTGATTTGTAACTTTTTCAGTTATAGGCATCTTCTTTAAAGAACAAAGACTTTTTAAGGCTTTTTGTTTATATAGTGGTTTTGGATAATAAATGCCATAGGGCACCTTATATTTATTTAGGTGTTTAATAAATTTTTCTCTGTTATTAACACATAAGGTAAATTGATGGAATACATGATAACTATCTTCGTGTTTATATGGCAATCTAATAAATTTATTTTGAATCATTGAATTATAAAGTTTTGCTATATGATTCCTCTTACGGTTGAAAATTTCTAGATATTTTAGCTTTATACCTAAAACAGCTGCTTGAATTTCATCCATTCTACTATTATAACCAAGCATTTCATGCTCATTTCTCAATAATCCGCCATGGTTACGTAATTTTTTAAGCTTTTCTGCATATTTTTTATTTGGTGTAATCGTAATTCCAGCATCGCCTATTGCTCCTAAGTTTTTTGTTGGGAAAAAACTAAAGCACCCAAAATCACCAAAGGTACCAGTATAAAGCTTTTTAAAAGTTGCGCCAATTGATTGTGCGCAATCTTCAATTATTTTGAGCCTATATTTTCTTGCTATTTTTTTTATAGTAATCATATCAGAAGATTGTCCAAAAATATGAACTGGAAGAATTGCTTTTGTTTTATTAGTTATAGCATTTTCTATTAGGTCTGCATCAATATTATAAGTTAATGGATCAATATCAACAAAAATAGGTTTTGCTCCACATTGAACAATTGCCTCAGCTGTAGAGAAATAAGTAAAAGGGCTTGTTATGACTTCATCTCCAGCACCTATATCTAGCACTTTTAAAGCAAAAATTAATGAATCAGTTCCAGAATTACATGTAATTGCATATTTAGTAGAAAATTTATTTGAAAATTTTTTTTCAAAGTCATTAACATTTGGGCCTAAAATATACTGTCCATCACGAAGTACTTTTATAATTTTACTATTAATCTCTTTAGATATAGTTTTATACTGTTTAGTTAGATCAAAAAGCTTAATTTCTTTTTTCATTATTTTAAAATTTTAGATATTTTCGATGCTGTAATAATAGCATTTTTTCCATCAGTTCCAGTAACTAAAGGATTTTCAGATCCATTACATGAATTCAAAAAATTATTAATTTCAGATTGGAGAGAGTCTTTTTTAGAAAATGAAAAATTTTCTTTTTTAAAAATATATTTTTTATTTTTCAGAACTTTGGAATATTTATTTATTTTATGATTCATAAAATCAACTGACCAATATTTATTCTTTTCAAAAACCCTAATCTTTCTTTCATTTTTCTGACTTATTCTACTTGCAGTTAAATTAGCTATACAACCACCAGAAAACTCTAATCTAACATTTGCAATATCAGTTGAAGATGTAATTATCTTCTTTCCAAAAGCTGAAATTTTATTAATTTTAGTTTTAACAATATTAGAGATGATATCTATATCATGAATCATTAAATCAAAAATAACATTTATATCTGTTGATCTTGTATTAAATTCAGATAATCGGTGTCCTTCAATAAAAACAGGGTCTTTTATTTCGCTTTCTAGTTTCTTCATCACTGGGTTAAATCTTTCAAGGTGTCCAATTTGCAAAATAATTTTGTTCTTTCTCGCTATTTTAATTAATTCATTAGCTTGGGATGCATTTTCAGTCATTGGTTTTTCTAACAATACATGTTTCTTGTTTTTTAAAAAAAATTTGGCTATATCATAATGTGTTTTCGTGGGAGTTATAATAGAAACTGCATCTACCTCATCAACTATTTTATGAAAATCCTTACCTTTTTTTATTTTTTTGTCCTTAATCTTCTTGTATGTTTTTGTATCGTTATCAATCACCCATTTTATGGTACATAAAGAACTATTATGAAATTTTTGATAGTGAAAATTACCAAGATATCCAAGCCCAATAATCCCTATATTAATTTTTTTATTGATCATTTTAACAGCATCGGTTCAAGAATTTTGATATATTTATATAAAGCTCAATTATATAGTGAATTACTGATGACAATCAAATTTTTAGCTGGAGTCGATGAAGTGGGACGCGGTTGCCTTGCGGGGCCAGTTATGTCAGCAGCCATTATATTGAACAAGAAAATTGATAGATCTCTGTTAGTAGACTCTAAAACTATCTCTCACAATAAGCGTTGTAAATTAGCAGATTATATTATAAGTAATTCATATTCTATTGGAATTGGTATTGCCACCAATTTTGAAATTGATAATTTAAATATCCATAATGCAACATTATTGTCGATGAAAAGAGCAATTGAAAATTTATCTGTAAAACCAAGTCTTGTTTATGTTGACGGTATTTTTGCTCCTGAAACTGGTATTAAATCTAGATGTTTTGTTAAAGGAGATTCTAAAATCCCAGAAATATCAGCAGCTTCAATTGTTGCAAAAGTTATAAGGGATAATGAAATGATTTACTTAGATAGAAGAGCAAGAGTTTATAATTTTTATAAAAATAAAGGTTATCCAACAAAGGATCATAAAATGGCATTAGAAAGATTTGGACCATCTATCTATCATAGACAATCATTTAGCCCTATTTGTGACATGATGGCAACTTAGAATTATGAATAAAGAATTTACTCAGCTTCATTTACATACAGCATATTCTATAAATACAGGATCTGCTAATATTGATAAGCTAATCAATTATGCAATCAAAAACAATATAAGAAACTTAGCAATCACTGATCATTTAAACTTATTTGCAGCAGTAAAATTTTATCAAAAATGTTTAGAAAATAATATTAAACCAATTATAGGTTGTGAGATTCCAATACGAAATATTCTTAAGAATCAAAACCCAAATATTGTTCTTCTCTGCCAAAATTTAGTTGGATATAAGAATTTGATAAAACTAATTTCTGACGCATACTTTGAAAAAGCTATTAATGAGAATGCAACAACTAATATTTCTCAGATAGAAAAATATAATGAAGGACTAATTTTATTGACTGGAGGCAGAAATGGTGTGTTGGGCAAAAACCTGTTATTGGATCAAACAAAAATCTTTCAACAATCATTTAAAAAAATCACAGAAATATTTAAATCCCGAATGTACATTCAAATTGAAAGGACTCAGAGAAAATTTGAAAAAGAATATAATAACCAATCTGTTCTTTTAGCAGAAAAATATGAATTACCTTTGGTTGCAACAAATGACGTTCAATTCCTTTCAAAAAATGAATTTGAATCTCATGAAATAAGAGTTTGCATTAATAAAAAAATTAAGCTTGAAGATAGAATAAATCAAAGCCAATTCACTGAAGAACAATTTTTCAAATCACAGGAAGTTATGCAAGAACTATTCTCTGATATGCCTGATGCTCTAGAAAATATTTCTGAGATTATTAAAAGATGCAATCTTCATTTAGATAATCAAGACTATCAACTTCCAAAATTTAAAACACCTAATAATGAGGAAGTTGATGATTATTTTAAACAACTAGTATCTGAAGGGTTAAAAGACATTTTAGAAAATGATAAATCATTAGATAAACAAATATATTCAAATCGATTAAATAAAGAAATGGAAACAATTTTTGAAATGGGGTTTGCTAGTTATTTTTTAATTGTACATGAATTTATTTCTTGGGCGAAAATAAACTCTATACCAGTTGGGCCGGGCAGAGGTTCTGGAGCAGGATCCTTAGTTGCATATGTCTTGAATATCACATCAATTGATCCGATAAAATATAACCTTTTATTCGAAAGATTTCTTAATCTTGAGAGAATATCATTGCCTGACTTTGATATTGATTTTTGTGTTAATAATAGACAAAAAGTAATTGATCATATTGTTGATATTTATGGTGAAGATAAAGTTTCTCAAATAATTACCTATGGATCAATGACTGCTAGAGCAGTTATACGTGATGTAGGAAGAGTTCTGGGCTTAGCTTATGGCTTTGTAGATAAAATAGCAAAACAAATACCATTCATACCTGGAATAACTATTGATGAGTCATTGGCTCAGAATTCAGAACTAAAAAAACAATATAAAAATAATGATGATATTAGAACTTTGATTGACTTTTCAAAGGAATTAGAAGGTCTCCCTAGAAATATTAGTAAACATGCAGCAGGCATTGTTATCGCACCTAGCAATATTACAAACTACATGCCTATATACAGAGTAGATGAGAGTAATGAGTTAGTAACACAATTTGACAAAGATGATATAGAAAATCTAGGTTTAATAAAATTTGATATTCTTGGGTTGAGGACATTAACGATTATTGATAAAGCTATTAAAACAATAACGAAGAAATCAAAAGTAGATGAATTTGATTTTGAGAATAAGGATTTAGATGATAATAAAGTTTTTAAACTATTACAAAATAAATTAACAACGGGTGTTTTTCAACTAGAATCATTTGGCATGAAGCGATATATGGGTAAATTAAAACCTGATTGTTTTAATGATATAGTTGCACTTGTTGCTTTATATAGACCTGGGCCATTAGGTACAAATATGGTCGATGACTTCATTAATAACAAACATGGAAGAGAAGTCCATTATGAACATCCACTTTTAGAAGATATATTGTCAGATACTTACGGACTTATACTTTACCAAGAGCAAGTAATGGAAATATCTAGATCACTTGCTAATTATACTTTAGGTGAAGCTGATCTGTTACGAAGAGCAATGGGTAAAAAGAAGAAGAAAGAAATGGAATTGCATAGAAAAAAATTCTTAGTTGGGTCAGAAGAGAATGGAATAAATAAACATATTGCAAATTCTATTTTCTCAAAAATGGAAAAATTTGCTGGATATGGTTTTAATAAATCACACTCTGTAGCTTATGCTAACATAGCTTATCAAACTGCATATCTAAAATCCTACTATCCATCTGAATTTCTTGCTGCTGCAATGTCATCTGATATGGATAAAACTGAAAAAATAATTACACTAAATGATGCTTGCAAGGAGATGGGAATAAATATTCTAATTCCTAATATCAATACATCTAATGTGTACTTTGAATCCATAGACAGAAACAATATATTATTTGGATTAGCTGCGATCAAAGGTGTTGGAAATGCTGCATCAGAACACATAATTAATGAAAGAGAGAAAAACGGACCATATGAAAATCTTTATAATTTTTGCGAAAGAGTTCCTCACAATGTTGTCAATATAGGAACATTAGAATCTTTAGTATACTCAGGCTCTTTTGATGAATTTGGTGAAAAGAGAAGTTATTTAATAGAATCGTTGAATAAAGCAATAGCATATGGTTCGCAACGACAGTCAGCTGTTTCTATGGGCCAAAAAGAATTATTTAGTAATGATTCAACAACAGTTATGAAAGATGATGGAAAACAGAATAGTTTGCATGCCCTTAATGGTAAAAATACTAAATATAGTAAACATGAAATTTTAACTCAAGAAAGAAATATGATTGGTTTCTATATTTCAGGTCATCCTATGAAAGAATACCAGAATGAAATAAGCAATATGTCTATACCAAATATTTACTCGTATTATAATGAATTTTATTCCAACAGCAGAGGAAACCAAGGAGTTGATAATACTGTTGTTTGTGGAGTGATAATTAATGTTAGACAACAAAGGGCAGGTAAAGAAAAATTTATTTACATTATTACTGTTGATGATTCTACTGGAAGGATTCAGATAATATTATATGATGAAATATATTTTAAATATAGATCCTTAATAACAGAAAATAAAATATTATTTTTTCGTGGAAAAATAGCCATAGATGATTTTGATTCACAATTAACACTTAGGGCTACAACAATATTTGATTATGAAGAAGCAATAAACAAATTCTCGAAAAAGATTGAACTTACTCTAGATTCAGAAAAATCTAATCCTCAACTTCTAAATAATATTGACCAAATCTTAAAACCTTGTAAAAGCGGCAATTGTGAGTTAACAATTAAATGTGAAACTAAAGGTCACACAATGCCATTAGTAATGGATAAACAATGGCATATATTG
>CEOQ01152328.1_pt1 | contig 19001 bp, 12 predicted proteins | sample 361351 | NCBI WGS metagenome assembly CEOQ01 (sample SAMEA2619907, study PRJEB7988) | marine metagenome | biome: marine biome (ENVO:00000447); feature: deep chlorophyll maximum layer (ENVO:xxxxxxxx); material: "saline water (ENVO:00002010), including plankton (ENVO:xxxxxxxx)" | depth 60 m | reverse complement strand
TTCCCGGTGGCCGGCCCACATTAACCTGTCTGTCTTGCCACTCGATGCACCAGAAGGAGACAGATGCCCGCCCCTCCCTGGACTGGGCGAATGACCAGCTGAAACCAGACCACTTGGGCAATCAGGCTTGTGTGCAGTGCCACGATGAGCCTCTATTTGCCGCACGTCTCTCGGAACACACACACCACGGTCCTGAGTCGGCGGGGAGTCTTTGTTACAACTGCCACATGCCCCATACGACCTACGCCTTGTTTACAGCGATGCGTTCTCACCGCATTGATTCTCCCCGCGCCCTGTCCAGCACCCAGAGTGATCGGCCCAACGCGTGCAATCTGTGTCACGTTGACCGCACGCTGCAGTGGACTTCGGAGCATCTCACCAGTTGGTACGGCGCTCCCGAGGCAGAGCTGACCGCAGACGAACAGCAGATCGCGGCAAGTCTGTTGTGGTTGTTGCGCGGTGACGCCGTGCAACGTGTGTTTGCCGCCTGGCATTTAGGCTGGCAGCCTGCCCAACAGGCGTCGGGCAGGGGCTGGCAGGCAGCGCTGCTGGCACAGCTCCTGGACGATCCCTATTCGATCGTTCGTTGGATGGCCCACCGTTCTCTGATGAGCCTCCCGGAATTTGCAGACTTTGAGTATGATTTCATCGGTACGAAAGCCCAGCAGACGCAGGCCAGGCGCGAGGCGCTGCGAATCAGTCGCCAGATGTCGCCCCAACGCGACGTCGAAACCTGGTCGCACCTGCTGCGCACGCCTGGCGGTACGATCGATCAACTACGGATCGATCGCCTGATGGGTGAACGCGACAATCGACCTCTGTCTATTCCAGAATAGTGACGACGCATCAAGAAGATCGGATCGCCGAACTCTTGGGAACTCCCCAGCAACGGGTGGAGGCTTTTCGTTTTGCGCGATTCCATGTCATGGTTGGCTGGTGGCTCTTGTTGTTCTTCTTGAGCCTGGGCGTGGTGCTGGAGGTAATGCATGGGCTCAAGATAGGCTGGTACCTGTCTGAGGAAACGCGCCGTATGTTGTGGACATTGGCGCATGCGCACGGAACTCTGCTGGCAATCGTGCATATTGTTTTTGGCACGACGGTCGCTACGTTTCCCCAGTGGTCAACTTCCTCGCGGTCGTTGGCGTCACGCGCCTTGCTGGGTGCGGCGGTTCTGATCCCGGGCGGTTTTTTCCTGGGCGGATTCTTCTTTGTTGGTGGTGATCCGGGTCTGGGGATTCTGGTGCTTCCGGCAGGCGCGCTCTTGTTGTTTCTGGCCGTTCTGTACACGGCCCGTGCCATTTCCAAAGTGCGCTACGACGAAGCTCCCACCAATCAGGCCAAGTGACAATCGACATTGGATTCACCGGTGTGGAAACACGAAGTCTGTGGTTGCCGCTGGTCATTCCTTGCTTGATGCAGCTGGTCGCGGAGCAATGGTACGGTGTCTTTACCGTGTCCTGCTGCAGCCGCAGAAAAGTGTTAGTTTGCCCACCTCAGAACAAACGGCTGGCTTGCCACTGCGGATTGCTGAGGGGATGGATATGCTGTGATCCCGACGGTGTATCCTGGCGGCACAACGGTATCCCAGCGCCGCTTATGCTTCAAAAAAGAACTTTTCTTCGCCGAAAGCAGGCCGGAGCTGATCCAGCCAGGTTGCTTGCGGATCGTATTTGGCGAAAAACGGCTGCTGGACCCACTCTGGATTGCGGGCCTGTATAAAGCGCAGTACGAAGACACGTTCACCCCGGACGTGGGCCACACCCTGGAGTTCGACTTTACCCGGGTTGGCACTCATGGAGGGTCCCCGCGCGGTGCGGCCCAGGCCCGACACGCGCTGGATTGCCTGCTGGTAAATTTCCCAGGCACGTTTCAGAGGCAACTCGAAATAGCGTCGCGCTCCGGTGTCTCTTTCGACAAACATGTAGTACGGGATCATTCCCATTTCCACCTGGCGTTGCCACATGGAGGCCCACACCACAGGGTCGTCATTGATATGGCGCAGCACGGGGGCCTGGGTGCGAATGATGGCCCCTGTGTCGCGGATACGACGAACCGCTTTGTGCACGAGATCATTTTCCATCTCCCGTCCGTGTTCAAAGTGCGCCATCAGGGCCAGGTGTTTGCCGGCCTTGACGAGTTCATCAAAGAGCCTCAATACGTCGTCCGCATCTTTGTCAGTGACAAAACGATGTGGCCAGAAGGTCAAGGACTTTGTGCCAATGCGAATCGTCTGTAGATGCGCGAATGCGGGAGCCGTCAGTGGCCGCAGGTATTCACCCAGTCGGGCACTGCTCATGACCATGGGATCCCCACCCGTCACCAGCAAATCGGTCACCTCGGTGTGGCTCTGAAGATATTCATGCAGTGTAGCTACTTCACGTGAGGAAATACGAAAGGCTTCATTTTGAACGAACTGGGGCCAGCGAAAACAGAAGCTACAGTAGGAATGGCAGGTTTGACCCTGGCTCGGGAAGAAAAGCAGGGTTTCACGGTATTTGTGCTGGGCACCCTCAAGGTACTCGTTGCCGATACGGGGTACGTTTTGCGTTGTCTGGCCAGCCGGGTGGGGATTCAGTTCGCGGTGAATTTCTGCGGCCGCATGCTTCAGGACGGACTGCTCAGCATTGGCTCGCAACAGGTCCGCGATCTGTGAAAAATGCGCCGGGTCAAGCATTTCGCGCTGTGGGAAGACCAACCGAAAGATGGGATCGTTGGGAACATCTTCCCAGGCGATCAGCTCGTCGATCACATACTGATTGACCCGAAAGGGAAGGACTTGCGCGACGACCCGGATGTCGAACCGTAGCTCCTCAGAGAGACACTGTAATTGTTGAATCTGATCGAGGTTGCGCTGGGTGTAGACCTGAAAGCGCGGCGGTGCCTGAGAAGCTGGTGAGAGGTTCACGTCTGGTTGCTGTAGTGGGAGCTTGGTCATCTGGAAATCCAACCTGGCAAAAGCTTGTGAGTTTTCAGTGATCAAGACAGCGTCAAGCCAACACGAGCCTTGGTTCATTCGAGAGGAGAGATCGGCACGAGACGCGCTTGACGGTCATTTTACCCCGTCCGGTACCACTTCAACCAGTACGCCACGAAGTCTTGTTGATATGAGAACTTGCGTCCTTGGGGGAGATTCTGCGGATGCTTCATCAGGGTGGACTTTCGCCCCGTGTCTGGCGGCGAGGGCTCTGCAAAGCGGACCGGCAGCAGGTAGCCCACCTCGCGCGATTTGGTTGACGCTGTGAAATCGCGTTTTCTAGAATGTCCGGCCACCAGCGTCATACTCGGGTGCCAACCGTCCCGGTCCAATGTGCCGCTGCGACGGTGGTTGCGACGCGTTTTCTCCCCTGCCAGCGGAAGGTAATACCATGGAGCACCTGTTTGTCGTGGATCGGCTTGCCGAGCTACAAACCGTACCACCTGACTCGGGGCAATACGTACAAGTGGCCGGTTATCGTCAACCGGGAGACGGCGGCGGCGGTTTATTTCGCTGGACATCCCAGCCGGCGGTCGCCAATCTGGGAACGGTACTGGCCAGTGATCATTCTGAGGCAGGCCACTGGCAACGACTCTATTCGGGTGCGATCAACGTCCGCTGGTTCGGTGCATCAGGTGACGGCCGCGATGATACCGCTGCGCTTCAATCAGCGCTTGATACAGCGGCAGGGGGTGCGACCGTGGTTGTGCCGTCCGGGGTGTATCGAGTGGGGCGGCCTTTGAAATTGCATCAGGGCGTCGCACTCATCGGGGACGGATTAGGTTCGGTGTTGCAGTATGACGGTCCGGCTGCTACCGGCTGTCTGCAATCCCACCAGCCAGCCAAAAGCTGGGCTTTTCACGTAGCCCGTTTGAATATTGAAGTCCGGACAAAAGCGGCCTACGGGATTGACCTTCGCGGTATGAGCTACAGTCGGTTCGACGATCTGCACCTCCATTTGCGGGCCAGCAACACTTCCGGATTTTTTGGACCAGGAAATGGTGTGTCACCCTACTACAACTTGTTTACTGCGTGCCACATTGCCGGGACTTCTGACTGGTCGACCAACCAGTGTGTTGGTTTTGATTTCTGCTCTGACGCGAAGGAACAGCGTCAATCGGCAAATTCCAATTCGGTAATCGGCGGTCGGATTAGTACCTGCCAGATCGCTGTACGCTGCCTGGGGACGGGGAACATGTTTTATGGCCAGGTCCTCGAAAGTGGTGCGGATGGTTACGTGTTTGATGTTCCACCCGGCCGCCTACAGGATGCCCAATTAGGCACCAGTAACGACATCATCGGTTGCTACAGTGAACATGTAGAACGGGTGATTGTGCAGAAACACCGGAGTTGCTTCGTCAATGCGTTGTTGACCATGGTGACCGGCTACCGACAAGTCTTCGAAGCGATCGACACAACGAACTGTATTGTGATCACCTCGCACGATGGGAGTTTGCCCCAATCGAGAAGTTTCGTTGATCGCCGGATCGATTTCCGTCAACTGGAGAAAGGCCGCAGTCCCTAGATGCTCCAGCGCGGACCAGGGTATTTACAGCGCCCCATCTTTCCAGGGTCCGGTGATCGCGAGTGTGACCCCTGGGGTCTGAATGTTGACGAACAACCACTGGCCATCTTTGCTGAAGCAGGCACCCGCCCACTCGCTTTTCGAGAAGTCGCCGGCAAACGACGTTTTGTAACCACCCTCGGCGCGGCGGTAGGGTTTTTCGAATACGCAGCGATTTTCTGCGAACGGAAACACGTTACCGTCCGGAGCCATCCCCAGGAGCCGTTGTGGCATGGTTGACTTGTCTGGCAGATGGTCTTCGCAGAGCAAAAAGCCACCACCGGGTGTGATCGTAAAATTGTCTGGATAGTCGGCAACGTTTTCAGCGAGCGCATCGAAAATAATGGTCAGTTTCTGCTCCTGGACGTCATAGCAGAAGATCTGCCCTTTGGAGGCGACGCCGCCGTCGGTTGAAAGAAAGAAAATCTGTTTGAAGTCATCACTGGCCCAACAACCTTCCAGGCGTGTGAATCGAGCGCCGCCCCGCTTGGAAGTGCGACTGAAGGTACCCAATTCATGCGGTGCCGGCACATCGACCCAATCGATCTCCCAGCTATTGGGGACGTTGAAAGGCTGATCAAAATTAAAGCATCTGTTGTTCTTGCCCGCGACCGTGAGCATCTGCAAGCGGCCGCCGGCGGCCACATTACCGAGTACCCAGGGCAAGTAACGATAGAAGCCGGCATAGCGCGCGTCTTCGGTGAGGTAAATCGTGCCCGCTTCGTCGACGGCGGTGGCTTCATGCTTGAACCGACCCATGCCCAGAATAGGCTTGGGCACACCACCAGCGGGGGCGACCTCAAAGACGTAGCCGTGCTTGGATCCCTTTGTTCCCGTGGCGTATGTTTCTTCGCAGGTTAACCAGGTGCCCCATGGTGTCACGCCACCTGCGCAGTTACGTAGTGTTCCGCCCATACTGGCAAACTGGGATTCCACGGTATGTGTCTCGGCATTCCAGATGAGCGTGGTGGTGCCTCCGCCCGCGATGCTGGAATAGGTGGTCGATTTGTCGGCAAAACTGCCGGCTTCTTCGGACACCTCGTGGTTGCGCACCAGAACCGTGCGCGATCCAAATTGATCAATCACACCCATGCCGTCGTGCATGTTGGGTGTCGGTCTGGCCGGGACGTCGCTGGCCCCGTCCAAGTAATCATCGGTCCAGCCGAAGCTCCAGTATTGGAATCCTTCAGGAAGCGCGCACAAGGTGCATCCAGTACTTTGGTCTTTCTGTGGAGTCAACGGCCCCCACGGGCTGACCGCCTGGTGCGCGTCACCCCGCGCGTGTCGTGCGGTCGACTCCAATAGCGGGGCTGCCATGACTGCGCCACTGAGTGCTGCCGTGCTGCGCTGCAGAAAGCTCCGGCGAGACAGTTGCGCAGTGTCCTTAAGCGCCGTGTCCTTAAGCGCCGTGTCCTTGAGCGCAGTTTCACCACGCGCAGGGTCCTGCTGTGACTGTAACCAATGCGCCCTGGTGACTTCCGTTTGCAGTGCCAGTTGATCGCGGATGGACTGACGAGAGCTGAAATCGGTGCCATGACTGATGGAAGTCTGCGGAAGGATGAGGTTGCCTGTATTGACCATCTTTCTGAATCCCTGTGTCTGATGTTCCGATCCGGTGGCCACCACTGTTGAGATTGCAGTGGCTGGAAACCCCGGATGTGAGCAGTGGAAAAAAACTGCTGGTCTCATCCCAGCAGCAGTCTGGAAAATGGCTGAAAGACGTGAAGATCGCATCAAGGAAAAGTGAATCCTGGGTGATGATTCAAACAGGCAGGATGCGTCGGGTCCGCTGCATGCCGGTTCATTGCTGGACCGCAGCTGGCCCAGGCGGGATGATTCGTGCTCTCTGGGCGCGGATTGTTGCTTGCCGGCGTAGATTCGCCATACTGGTGCTACTTCGTCCCGTTCTGGTGCGGTTTTGATTGCAGCTTTTCCCATTTTGACTCCAGGGAGTCCCGGATGCGTTTTCTGCCTCTTCCACTGCTGGTACTGTCGCTTCTGCAACTCACGATGACTGAGGGGGCAGTGGCTGCCGATCAACTCCCAGGGTCCCGGCCTTTAAAGCTGGAAGGTGATATCCCTTCCCAGCTGGTGGCGGGTGTCGACCGCTTTCTACTGCGCCATTTGGAGGCGTCGATTGAGCGCCGGGCTGCGCACTGGAAGCGCGACCTCGCTTCGCCAGCCGCCTACATCAAATCAGTGGCCGCTAACCGAGCGCGGTTGGCTGAGATTACCGGGGTTGTAGATGCACGGGTAAACCCGCAGGGACTGGCAGATCAACAATTGCTGTTTGTGCGCGGAAAACGATTTCCGGTAAGTGGTGTGGGAAAGGGATTTCGAGCCATGAATATCCGCTGGCCCTCGATCCGCAATATGCACGGTGAAGGCCTGGCGCTCTTTTGTACGAATGAGCAGCAGCAGAACGACCGATTTGTGATTGTCATTCCCGATGCCGACCAGACGCCCGAGATGCTGTGTGGTGTGAGTCCGGGGTTGCCACCCGCGCAGCAGTACGCCCGCCGACTGGCGGAAAGCGGCTGCACCGTTTTTGTCCCCTCAATCATCAGTCGTAACTACGGCCCGCGTAATGGCCGAGCCAAGATGACGACCCGGGAATTTCTTTACCGGAGTGCTTACGAGTTGGGCCGGCACCTGATTGGCTACGAGGTGCAAAAAATCCTGGCTTTGATCGATGGTATCGATCGTCAATATGGTGACCAGAAGAACCGTGTCGCCGTGATGGGCTGGGGCGAGGGCGGTATGCTGGCTTTGTACGCAGCAGCGCTCGACCAGCGGATCGATGCGACTTGTGTGAGTGGTTATTTCGATTCCCGTCAGGACATCTGGCAGGAACCCATTTCGCGGAATGTCTTTGGCTTGTTGGACCAGTTCGGGGATGCGGAACTTGCCACGCTGATCGCCCCGCGGACATTAATCATCGAAGCGGCCCGGGGGCCCGAATTCAAATTAGCGGGTGGGGGTGGTGCTCCGGCCGTCTTGGATACACCACGACCCGAAGTGGTCAAAGGGGAACTGGACCGCGCCGCGAAACTGCTCGCGGACAAACCCGAATTGTGCCAGTTTCAGTTGATACGAAGTGGTGACGGGACAGGGCCGTTTGCGACGGAAGAGACGTTACAGTCCCTGCTCAGTGCGCTTGACCCGCAGCTCAAACTGGCTGGTCCGGGTGAACCGCCGAATCCGAATGGTGTGGTGGATGAGGTAGCCCGCCAGGCCCGCCAGGTGCAGGAGATAGACGACCACAACCAGTGGCTGTTGCGTGAGAGCCCGTTTGTCCGCAAGCAGTTCATGAGCAAACTTGATACCAGCAATCTAGCGGCCTATGAAAAGTCGGTGGAGTCGTATCGCGACTATTTTCGACACGAAGTAATTGGTCACTTCGACTTGGAGCTATTGCCGGCGGATCCCCGTAGTCGGATGACCGAGGAAACGGACAAGTGGACCCGCTACGAAGTGGTGCTGGACGTGTTCGAAGATGTCATCGCCTATGGATTGCTGACGATTCCCAAGGGGATGCAGGAGGGCGAGCGGCGTCCGGTCGTCGTTTGTCAGCACGGCCTGGAAGGCCGACCACAGAGTACAATCGGAGCGAAAGATGAGTATGCGTACTCTCGCTTTGCTACTGTACTTGCCGAGCGGGGGTTCATTACCTTTGCGCCCCAGAATCTCTATATCTTTGGCGACCGTTTTCGTACGCTGCAACGGAAGAGCTACGTGCTCAAGAAAACGTTGTTTTCAACGATCGTGCCGCAGCACCAGCAGATTGTCAATTGGCTCGGGGGCTTGCCGTTTGTCGACTCCCAGCGGATTGCCTTCTACGGACTCTCCTACGGTGGCAAAAGTGCCATGCGGATTCCGCCGCTGGTAAGTGGTTACTGTTTGTCCATTTGTTCGGCTGACTTTAATGAGTGGGTTCGCAAGAATGCTTCCACGCGACATAGTTTCAGCTACGTGTGGACAGGCGAGTACGAGATCTTTGAATGGAATCTGGGTAGTACCTTCAACTATGCAGAAATGGCCTATCTGATCTGTCCCCGCCCATTCATGGTCGAACGCGGTCATTTTGACGGAGTCGGCGTCGACGAATGGGTGGCCTACGAGTTCGGCAAAGTGCGATTTCTCTACCAAGGAAAACTGAAAATCGGTGACCGGACAGAAATCGAGTGGTTTGATGGACCCCATACGATCAACGGGGTAGGGACCTACAAGTTTCTGCATAAACATCTCGATTGGCCGGTACCCGGTTCGTAGTTACAGGATATTGAAAAGAGAGCGCGGACCGGTGCCCGCTGATGTTCCCGCCGTGATGCGTGTTGAAGGTTCTAGTGCGCGGACGAATTGGCACCGGGGTTGCTCTCTACCCAGGGATTTCGCAAGCGTACACGTACCACGGCACCAACACTCCAGTTGCCCGGTGCCAGGCAGCGGGCTTGCACCAGCGGCCCTTGCGACAACTGCACACTAATTAGCGTCGTGCCACCCTCGGGTTCGATGGTGCGGACGATCCCGTGGCTGTCCGCAGTCGCATTGGGCGCGGGTTCCAGCGCAATGCATTCGGGACGCAATAGTGCGGTTTCGTTCAAATTGTCCAATGCGACAAGGCCGGGCAAAGACCCCAGCGTTGTGACGTGCTGGCTACCCTCCTGGCGTACCTTGAGCGTGTTGACAGGGCCGAACGTTTCAGCCGTCTCTCGATCTGCCGGAAAGAAATAGAGGTCCTGGGGTGTGGCCGTTTGGATGATTTGTCCAGCCCGGATTACGCTGACCAGATCGGCACAGCGCATCGATTCCTGTGGATCGTGAGTTACCATCAGTGTGGCCGTATTGAATTCCCTTAATACTCTTAGCGTTGTTTCACGGACCTCGGCTCGGAGTCGTACATCGAGGCTGGAAAACGGCTCATCCAACAACATCACAGCGGGTTCGCGTGCGAGTGCCCGCGCCAGCGCGACACGCTGCTGCTCGCCCCCGCTGAGGGTGTGCGGCATGGCACTTGCCGCGTCAGCCAGCTCGACTCGTTCCAGTAGTGATTTCACCTTGCCATGACGTTCAGCCCGGGTGCCACGGGGCATGCCATAAAGAATATTGCGTTGCACATTAAGATGTGGAAATAGCGCGTAATCCTGGAACACAAAGCCGATGGCCCGTTGTTCCGGACGTACGGAGATGTGTTTTCCCGTGACTTGCACACTCCCAATGGAAACGGCGCCGCTGTCCGGAGTCTCCAGTCCGGCGATAATGCGCAGTAGTGTCGACTTTCCACTGCCTGATGGTCCCAAGAGGCAGTGGACTTGACCCGCTTCCACATCCAGACTGACGTCCCGCACCACGGTGGTGCGCCCATACGAATGCGTCACCTGTTCGACGCACAGTTGATTGACTGGAGAAGTACCGCTCATGAAATCACCTCGCTGCCGCTCTTTCCGGGACGCGCCCGCGCCATCAGCTGGGACAGGACAATCACTGGAATCAGCCCGGCGACAATCATTGCCAGGCCGCCGGTGGAAGCCTCGTTCAATCGTTCGTCTGAAGCCAGTTGATACACGCGCACTGCCAGTGTCTCAAAATCGAATGGCCGCAAGATCAGCGTGACAGGTAATTCCTTGAGCGCATCGACAAAAACCAGCAACAACGCACACAACATACTGCCCCGCAGCAGTGGCGCATGGACGCGCACCAGGGTTCGTCTGGGTGAGGCTCCCAGTGTCGTCGCTGCGTCATCGAGTGAGGTTCGAATACGCGTCAATCCTGCCTGAATCAGGTTGAGCGCGACTGCCAGGAACCGAGTTTGATATCCCACTAAGACTCCCAGGATTGTACCTGTGAACAGAAATCCAGGGGTCCAACCAAACAGGTGTTCACAAAGTTCATTGAAACCCAATTCGACCGATAGCAAAGGTCCCAGCAGCCCGATCGCGATGACGCCGCCAGGAATGGCGTAACCCAGGCTGGCTACCCGCGTGGCGATTTGAACGATTCGATGTGGTTGCAGACGACGGCTGTAGGCGGCGAGCAGCGCCAGCCACATCGCGAGGACTCCTGCGATGCCTGCCAGGATCACACTATTGCGACCCAGTTCGAGAAAGGTCTCGGTGGCCCGTTCGTCGCCATAGTGCCAGCTCTTGAACAAGAACAGGCACGTGGGCAGGACAAAGCCCAGCAGAATCGGTAACGCACAGCCGATCACCGCCAGGGTCGCAGTCCACTTGACCAGCCGAAAGGGACTGAGTTGCCGATAGCGATTGGTCGTGTGGTGAAACCGGGCAGACCGACGTGAAACCGATTCCAGCAATAGCAAGAACAAGATAAAAGCCAGGAGGCATGCGGAGAGTTGCGCCGCAGCAGTGATCGACCCGAGGGCGAACCACGTTCGGTAGATGCCAGTCGCAAAGGTATCCACTGCGCAGTAATCGACTGCGCCAAACTCAGCAAATGTTTCCATCAGTGCCAGGGAAAGTCCTGCTGCAATGGAGGGCCGAGCCAGTGGCATCGCCACGCGCCAGAAACTGGTCCAAGCGCCGACACCGAGGGTGCGGCTGACTTCCAGCACGCAAAGTGATTGTTCGAGGAACGCGGATCGAGCAGCCAGATAGACATACGGATAAAGGCCCAGGGTGAGGATGACGATGGCGCCTGGCAGTGATCTCACGTTGGGAAACCAGTAATCGTTGCGGGTCCAATTGAACGTGCCACGGAGTGCCGTTTGAATCGGACCGGCAAATTGCAGTAGATCGGTTGCCGCATAGGCGAGCAGATAGGTCGGGATTGCCAGCGGTAGCAGCAGCGCCCAGCGAAAAATCGTGTGGCCAGGAAAACGGCACATCGTGACAACCCACGCCGCTGGAACTCCGATTACCAGTGTACCGATTGCCACCCCCCCACCGAGTAACAGCGTATTGCTGACGTAGTTGGTCAGCACCGTTTCTGTCAGGTGCTGCCACGTTCCCTCGGAGTCCTGCCCGATGTGCAGCAGAATATCTGCGAGTGGTACCACCACGAGCGCAGCAATGGCCAGGCTGGCGCAAGTCCAGGCCCAGCGACCAAGCCATTTCCGGATCACTTGAATCACATCTGTTTCCGTGGGGTAGCAAGACCGAGGGAGAATGGACAGACGCGTCCGTTGAATGCCCTCGCAGTCACCCACAGGATCACGTTCAACGCCAGCCCGCCCGATCCATCATACGAATGGCCTTCAGAGTATTTTTCCCGAAGACCGAAGCATTTTGAACATCTTCTTTGAAGGAGCCGAGCTTTTCCAGGACAGGTACCGATTTGACACCACTGACGACGGGGTACTCATTGTTTCCCGCGGCGAACCGGACCTGGGAAAAATCGCTGGCGAGAAATTCAATTAACTTCACTGCGTTTGCCTGGTTGGGTGCCGTGGCGACGACCCCGGCACCACACAAGTTCACGTGCGTACCGCGTCCGGACTGGTTTGGGAAGACGACTCTGACTTTCGCCGCCGCACTGCGTTCCTCTGGAGTTCCTCCCAGCATCCGTGCGAAATAGTAGGAGTTGGCCACCGCGACGTCGCCTTCACCGGCAGCCACGCCTTTGATTTGATCACGGTCACCACCTTGCGGCTTGCGAGCCATGTTCTTGACCAGGTCTTGGCACCACTGTTCGGCGGCTTTCTCACCGTGGGCTTGGATTATCGATCCCACCAGTGACTGGTTGTAGACATTCGAGGAACTGCGGATCAAGACGCGCCCTTTGAGGGCCGGCTTGGCAAGGTCTTCATAGCTCGTAATCTGACCTGGTTTTACGCGCTCTTTCGAGACCAGCAGAATACGGGCACGCTTCGTCAGTCCGAACCAGAGCCCCCGGGGATGGCGCAGATGGGCGGGAATGCGTTTGTTCAGCGTGGCTGACGTCGTGGATTGGAAGACACCCTGTTGTTCGGCTTTGTAGAGACGGGCCGAATCGACGGTGATGAACACATCCGCGGGGCTCCGCTTTCCCTCGCGTTTCAACCGCGCCAATAATGCGTCAGACCCGCCTTCAATGAGCCGTACCTTGATGCCGGTGGTCTCTTCAAATTTCTGGTAGATCTGATCATCCGTGTCGTAGTGTCGTGCGGAGTAGACGTTTACGACTTGCGCCGGCACGGCACTGGTGCCCCACACCGTCAGGATGAGAATCAGGGAGAGTTTCCAGGGTTTCATAGGGTTAATCACCTTTTTTGAGCTGCGTTGCAGTACCGCTGCGGCTGGTGCCGCGAGCGGGCGGAAGCCGGATTGCCACACCCTTTTCCACCTGCAGAAGTTGTAATGAGACTTAATCTCATTATGCTAAGCAGGTCATAGCTGAATCGCAAGTACCCTGTTTCAAATCGCTTGCGAAGATTCTATCCCCCTCAATTGCCCTGTTTTCGCGTTCTGGTAAAGCGGTCGGGATGAATATGCCTGATCGGGATCGAAATCGAGAAACCGCTGCGGTGCTAGTCGATACCACCACGCCAGCCAGCGACCTTAACTTGGCGGCCAGACCGTGGCGGGGATGGTCGCCTGGGCATCGCCAGTCCCGCAGCGAACCGAGCTGCGCAGGAACCGTCTGCTAGGGCGGGCTCTCCGACGATGGAATTCGTTTCCTGCCATGGGTCCACGCGTCACGTTTCCAGGGACCCGCACGGCCTGCCAGATCTTGTGTGTGCGATCCCGCAGCGGGCTTTATATTGATGAAGTCTCTAGCTTCTGGTCTGAAAGGGCTCGCTCATGAAACGCCTGCTCGCAGCGGCTTGGTTGGTGCTGTCGCGCGCCGAGTGCGCTGATCCGGTTACCGAACTGAAAAAGTTGGGGAGATCGATCGATCGGAACGCAGCGGGTGACGTTCTCGGACTTTCCTTCCATTAACCTCGCGCGACCGATGCGGGACTTGTTCACCTGCACCGTATACCCAAAGCTACGGACGTTGATGCTGGCCGCAGTGCCAGATTGTCTTGTAAAACAAAACCGGCGGTTGGAGTACCTTCGAACTGGGTTCCCGGAATCCGGTGACTGTGCGCGGCGTGCGGACGGAGGTGCCCGCGCTCTTGGTTGAATCAGGAGTCCACGTCGAGCAGGATTCCGAAGGCACCGTCATGGAAGTCAATCTGAACGACACTCGAATTACGGACCGGGTTTGCAATAGCTTCAGCTGTTAACCGGTTTGCAGACATTAACATCTTGAGCGCACTGCGATTACCGACCATGGGATATTGCAATTGCCAGGTCTGGGTGCACTTCAAGATCTTCGCCTGGGTGGCACTCAAATTACTGACGGCGGTCTGCAGCATCTGTCTGTGATGGCCCATTTACACGAACTCAGTCTGAACAAAACGCAGATTGCGGATGCCGGGCTGCTCCACCTAGTCGGCCTGACCAATTTAAGGCGATTTGTGCTGGGCAGTAATGCGCTGACGCACCAGGGTCTGGTACACCTCAAGGGTCTCACGCAACTGCAGAGACTGTCACTCGACAATACCCAGGTTCAAGATGGCGGATTAATCCATTTGCAACCGCTGATGCACTTACAGAATCTGACGTTGACCGGTACCCCGTTTAGTGCTGCCGGTCTGGGCCACCCCAAAACGAATGGCGCATTTACGCGCGCTTAATTTACTGGGTACCAGGGTTTCCGCGTCAGCCGTTGGAAAATTGCAGGAAGCGCTGCCGGACTGCGAGATCTACAAGTAACTTTGATGTCTGCCGGCAAGCTGCCGGGCTGGAACCGACGAACGTCGTGAGCCGGCGGTCCAGTCGGCCTCAGAAACCTGATATTCTCGTACCAGTAGTGCTGTTTGCGCTAAGACCTGGCGTGTGTTTACGCTAAGATAAGACCGTGGTCCGTCCCAGTAGCGAGCTTCCCCGACTGGAAGTCGGTGGGCGCATGGGCGCTGCGAGTCGGTATTGGATAGTGAAAAAAAACGGGTTTGATGAAGGCTTGTGATGAATATCTGTAACGTGTGGTTTTTCCGTAGTTCGGTAAGTACGGCGGTCGCCTGGTTCGTTTTGCTGACATGCGGTCGGAGTGTTTCAGCGGCGGAGGACTCGGAGGCCGAACAGCAATTGCCGGCCGAGCAGATTGAGTTCTTTGAGCAAAAAATTCGTCCCGTTCTGGTCAAGCACTGTTACCAATGTCATTCAGCCGATGCCAAGAAAGTCCAAGGTGGTCTCTTACTCGATTCCCGCGCTGCCACGCGCAAGGGAGGTGATTCGGGCCCTGCGGTAGTGCCCAGGCAGGTCGCAGAAAGCCTGTTGATCGATGCGCTGCGACAAGAAAATTTTGAAATGCCACCCCAGGGCAAGCTTCCCGACGCGGTGGTGGCGGACTTCGTAAAGTGGGTCGAGATGGGGGCCCCAGACCCACGTGCTGGTGAGGTTGCCGCGCCTACCGCGATCGACTTTGCCGCGGCGCGACAGAACTGGCCCTTTCGGCCCGTTGTTTCACCGCCACTGCCTACGGTCAAGCAGGCGGATTGGCCACAGGGGACGATCGATTATTTCACACTTGCGAAAATGGAATCGGCCGGCGTCAGCCCAGTCGATCCGGCCGGGAAACAGGAGCTCATTCGACGGGCGACGTACGATTTGATCGGACTTCCTCCGCAGCCGGCGGAGGTCGCCGATTTTCTTGAAGATACGTCTCCTGCAGCATTCGCCAAGGTAGTCGATCGGTTACTGTCATCACAGCATTACGGTGAGCGCTGGGGTCGCTATTGGCTTGATGTGGCCCGTTACGCCGAGGACCAGGCACACACCTTTGCCGTGACGCCAAATACCAGCGGATTTCGGTACCGGGATTGGGTGATATCTGCGTTCAACTCGGACATGGCTTACGATCGATTCGTCAAGCTCCAGATTGCCGGGGACTTGCTGGGGCCGGTGGCCGATCAATCGTACGATCACCTGGTCGCACTCGGGTTTTTTGGGCTCGGCGCGCAGTATTACAAGAACAGTGACGCGGCCAAGGCGGCTGCAGATGAGCTCGACGACCGTGTCGATACACTGACGCGCGCTTTCCTAGGTTTAACCGTTTCCTGCGCCCGTTGTCACGATCATAAATTTGACCCCATTCCGACCCAGGACTACTACTCGCTGGCCGGGATCTTCAAGAGTTCCAAACTCCATAACGCGCCACTTTGCGATCCGGCAGAAGTTGCCACGTATAACACTGGCCAGCAGGAGGTGAAAAACCGGGATGGGGCTGTCAAAAAGTACCTCGCGGCACAAAAAACGATCGCCGCGGAGGCGAAAAGAGAAGACGTTGCCAGGTACATCAAGGCGGTCTGGCAGCTGCGCGTCGCCCAGCAATCGGGTCAACCCGTGAAGATTGGTGGAGTGGCCAAAAAAGCAGGCTTGCCGGCATTTCTGTTGAAACGCTGGGTTGAGTTTCTAGATCCGAAGAACAAGGGGAAAGTGCCCGCCTTCGATTCCTGGTTTGCCCTGCTGCCTGCGGCGGCGGAGGAGGGAACCGATGAGGTGCCTGCAGCGGTTGCGGAGGTCGCGTTGCAGCTGGAGAACTATTTGCAGCGCTTGTTGGATCAGCGTGATGGCAAACAGCCATCGCCAACGACCGATCCGCAGGTGCAGGTCAAACACATGCCCGGTAGTCCGCGATTCGCCAGTGATGTGATCACCAAAGCCAGGCCAGCGGTCAAAATCAACATCGATATTCGCGGCGCCAAGGAACTCTATTTGGTGGTGACCGATGCTGGCAATGGAAAGAGTTGCGACCATGCCGACTGGCCCGACCCGCAGCTCATCGGGCCGGACGGTACGACCCGTTTGACCGATTTGAAATGGAAGTCGGCCCAGACAGGTTTCGGCAAGATTCAAATCGACAAGAGTGTGGGAGGAGTGCCACTGAAGGTGGGCGGCAAGAATTACCCTCATGGGATTGGGACCCATGCGCCGTCGGTCATCGTTTACGATTTGCCTCCCGGCTACGAGAGATTTCAGGTGACCGGTGGCCTCGACCACAGCGGGAGTGACCAGGGTGCCTGTGGTGCCAACGCCAGTATTCAATTTCGTGTTTATACCGAAGCGCCGGCGGATACCCGGCTGGGTGGTGCGGAGTTATTGACGGCCGTGTTTGGCGATAAAGGTCTATTTGCGATTCCCGACAAACAACTGGAAGCGCATTTACCGGAAGAGAGTCGTAGCGAACTGAAGAAATTGCGCGATCAGCTGGCCGCCGCCCGCCAGGCAGCGCCCGCGATGTATCCGATTGCGCACACGATCGCCGAGGGCAAAATTGAGGATATGAAAGTCTTTGCCCGTGGTAATCCCGCTAATCAACGTGAGCTGGCACCGCGCCGTTTTCTCCGGGTACTGGCCGGCGACGATCGGCCTCTCTTTACCCAGGGAAGTGGACGACGGGAATTGGCCGACGCCATCGCCAGCCCGGAAAATCCGCTCACCCCGCGACTGATGGTCAACCGCATCTGGCAGCATCACTTCGGACGTGGAATCGTGGCGACCCCCAGTAACTTTGGCAAATTAGGGGAGGCGCCGACCCACCCTGAATTGTTGGACTATCTGGCAGACCGCTTTCTCAAATCGGGCTGGTCGATCCGCTCGATTCATCGCGAGATTATGTTGTCTGCAACCTACCGCTCCAGTACCCAGGCCGCTGAGGCCAACGCCAACATCGACGCGGATAATCGCTGGTTGTGGCGGATGAATCGCCGTCGTCTGGATGTCGAAGCGTGGCGCGATGCGTTACTGGACGTATCCGGAAGACTTGATCGAGCGATGGGTGGCGCGTCGACAAACCTCGCCGACGCGGGAAATGTGCGGCGCACTGTCTATGCAAAAATCAGTCGACATGAACTCGATAGCCTGTTGCGTCTGTTCGATTTTCCGGATGCGAATATCACCAGTTCCAAGCGCAGCCAGACGACCGTTCCCCAGCAGCAGTTGTTCGTGCTGAACAGCCCTTTTATGATCGAGCAGGCGAAGTCATTCGCGGCCCGCTTGCATCGCGAGGAACCGACGACGGACCGAGCGCGGATTCAACGTGCTTTTGCGCTGGCCTTTGGCCGCGCTCCCAGCGCGCTGGAAATGGAACTCGGATTGGCGTACCTTGCTGCTGCGGACGGCGCTGCTGCGGACAGTTCCGCCGCGGACGACGCTGCTGCCAACGGCGAACAGAACAAAATGACACGCTGGGAACGCTATACCCAAATCTTGCTGGGCGGCAATGAATTCATGTATCTCGATTGAGATACGAGCTGCCCGAGCCGATCTTTATCCATAGAAACACCGTTGTTTTGGGAATACACAATGCATCACAATCGACCACCTTTGGGTGTCACGCGCCGCCAGTCACTGCAGACGATGGGCACCGGCCTGGGAGTCCTTGGACTGGCGGGCATTTTGTCGCGTGAAGGGGCCTTGGCGGATGCGCCCCAGCCGGTGGAGCAATTGAGTCCGTTGGCTCCTAAAGTGGCGCATTTCGCCCCCCGCGCTAAACGGGTAATCCACTTGTTCATGAATGGCGGTCCTTCGCAGGTTGATACGTTTGATCCCAAGCCGGAACTTGATAAGTACAACGGCAAGCGACCGCCGTCGGCGAATCTGAAAACCGAACGCAAGACCGGTGGTTTGATGAAATCACCGTTCAAATTTGCGAAGTATGGTGAATCCGGGATTGAAGTCAGCGAACTGTTTCCGCAGGTTGCCACCTGTATCGACGACATCTGCGTAGTCCGTTCGATGCACACCAATATCCCGAACCACGAACCTTCCTTGCTGATGATGAACAGCGGCGAAACGCAGCCCACGCGCCCGGCCATGGGGTCGTGGCTGCTGTACGGCTTGGGTACCGAAAACCAGAATTTGCCAGGTTACATGGTGCTCTGTCCTGGAAAGCCGGTGGTCGGACCGCAGCTCTGGAGTAACAGTTTCCTGCCCGGCATTTTTCAAGGGACCCACATTAATCATTCGAATATCGATCCCAAGAAAGTCATCCGTCATATTAACAATGGTTATTTGACGCGGGCTTCCCAGCGCGAGCAACTTGACCTGCTGAAACGGATGAATGAACTCCACCTCGAGCGACGTGGTGGTCGTGACAATCCGCTGGAGGCGCGGATCGAGTCGCTGGAGATGGCATTCCGCATGCAAACCGAGGCGCAAGAAGTCTTCGATCTGAATCAGGAAACCAAAGGCACGCGGAGCGACTACGGATCGGGGCAGTTTGCCAATGCCTGTCTGGCCGCCCGCCGCCTGGTGGAACGCGGGGTGCGGATGGTGCAGGTCTACTATGGTAACGGTCAGCCGTGGGACGACCATGGAAACATCAAGTTGCACAGAGACAAAGCCAAGAACGTTGATCAGCCGATCGCTGCGTTGCTGCGCGATTTGAAGGCCCGTGACCTGCTGGATGACACGCTGGTGATTTGGGGTGGGGAGTTTGGCCGCACTCCGGTGGCGGAAAATTCCAACGGACGCGATC
>CEOQ01051093.1_pt1 | contig 19072 bp, 7 predicted proteins | sample 361351 | NCBI WGS metagenome assembly CEOQ01 (sample SAMEA2619907, study PRJEB7988) | marine metagenome | biome: marine biome (ENVO:00000447); feature: deep chlorophyll maximum layer (ENVO:xxxxxxxx); material: "saline water (ENVO:00002010), including plankton (ENVO:xxxxxxxx)" | depth 60 m | reverse complement strand
TTTCCTCAGTGTCGTACACTGTCAGCGACCCTCCTGCTCCCTCGGGTGCCCGTATGCACCATATGGGAAGAACCCACCGGATTGCATAGGGCAACCATGATGCACGTCCGAACCCTCCGAGGCCCATGTTCGGCGTCGAAGAACTCAAGCAGAAGGCAGGCATTCAGGCCTGCCGATTCGTTGAAGACGGAATGGTACTGGGACTTGGCACTGGTTCAACAGTGCGGTACTCCATTATCGAGATAGCTCGGATGATTGACGACGAGGGAATAACGGTGTCCGGTGTACCGACCAGCGAGTCCACCAGGGAACTCGCCGAGTCACTGGGGATCCCACTGGTTACCATCGATAAGGCCGAAGAAATTGATCTTACAATCGACGGAGCGGACGAGTTCGATACTCGCTTCGATCTGATAAAGGGAGGTGGCGGGGCATTAACCAGGGAGAAGATAGTCGCACTGGCCTCAAGGGCCATGGTGGTGGTGGCCGATGACACGAAACGCGTCGAAACACTAGGTGGGTTCGACCTTCCTATCGAGGTCGATGAATCGATGTGGGAGGCGGCTAGGCAGAGGATCTCTTTGATTTGCCCCGGTGAAGTGCAACTTAGAGGGGGTCGTGACTCCGCATACGTGACTGACAACGGCGGCAACATTCTCGACTGCGCCTTCGGCCCGACAATATACGACCCAAAGGCACTGGAGATGGAACTTAGGGGAATTGAGGGCGTCGTCGAAGTGGGGCTGTTTGTGGGGATATGCGATGCAGTAGTGGTTGCTTCGAATGATGGGGTGACGACCCTGGTCAAGCCCGATGGCCGACTCTAGGCATCCGTTGTCGTTAAAGGGAACCTGCCAATGCGAGGCTGGGTCTGTAGCTTAGTCAGGTAGAGCACCCGGCTCTTAACCGGGCGGTCGCGGGTTCGAACCCCGTCAGACCCGCCATTTGGGGTCACCAAACGGTCTAGGTTTCATAACCGATAGGCTACCGTCGGGCAGTCGCGGGATAGCCATGGCTAAGCAATACTGGATTGGTGACGTGAGGTCAGGGGTCCACGATGGCGAGGAAGTGGAACTCAAAGGCTGGGTCCACCGGACTAGGGGGGGCGGCAAAAAAATCCAGTTTGTGGTCCTAAGGGACTCCACTGGGATAGTGCAATGCGTAGTCAAGAGGGATGTAGTGGGGGACTCCTGCTTCGATGATGTCGCAAATGCATTGATCGAGTCTAGCATGATCGTCCGAGGTCGAGTGGAGTCCACAGACAGGGAGCACGGCCATGAGCTGCAGGTCGAGTCTGCCGAGGTAGTAGGCCCAGTGAACCCCGACAGGCCATTTCCAATCACCGAGTCCGCTATGACCGAGGCCGACGGTGGCGAGACAGAGTTCCTTCTGGACAACCGCCACCTGTACCTCCGAACAAGCCGGATGACAACGATGCTGAAACTGAGGAGCACAGTATTTGGCGCTATACACTCGTACTTTCGAGACCGGGATTTCATCGAGTATCAGGCCCCAAACTTCGTAGCCGGGGCCGTTGAGGGCGGCAGCACTCTATTCGAGGTGCCATACTTCGGTCGCAAGGCGTACCTTACACAGTCTTGGCAACTCTACGCTGAGGCCGCGATGCCAGCCCTTGAGAGGCTCTACACAATGGCCCCTTCATTCCGAGCCGAGAAGAGTCGAACAAGGAGGCATCTGACGGAATTCTGGCATGCCGAGATGGAGATTGCATGGGCTTCCAACGAAGAAGTAATGGAACATGGGGAGGGCGTTGTCAGGCACATCGCTAGGAAAATGCTAGACGAGAGGTCCGAGGAGCTGAGCGAATTAGGAAGGGACCTGGAAGTTATTGCCGGTTTTGCTGACTCCCCATACCCTAGAATGAGGTATGACGAAGCCGTCGATGCACTACAGTCCAAGGGCGTCGAAATCGAGTGGGGCCAAGACCTAGACTACTCCAAGGAGAAGATCCTCACAGATGACTTCGAGGTGCCCCACTTCCTTACTCACTACCCCCGAATCGCCAAGCCATTCTACCATCGTCCCGACCCGGAGGACCCGAAGTACGTCCTATGCCACGACCTACTTGCCCCCGAGGGTTACGGTGAGATTATCGGCGGGGGCGAGAGGACGTGGTCCGAAGACGAGATTCTAGAGCGAATCGACGAGGAAGGGACTCCGAGGGAGCCATACGAGTTCTACATCGACATTCGCAGGTATGGGGGGGTACCGCACGGTGGGTTCGGTCTGGGCGTTGATCGCGTTTGCACTTGGCTAGCAGGAGCCGATCACATTAGAGAGGCTATACCGTTCCCCAGGGACAGCCGACGAGTCACGCCATAGGTGCTATCATGTCCGAAGACAACAAGCCCCTGGCTGCGATAGCCACGGCCTCGGCCCTCACTGCAAGCATGTGCTGCCTTCCTTCGGTAATCTGGGTCCTCTTCGCAGGCTCTTCGGCTATCGTGGCTGCAAACGAACTGTCCAACGATCTGTACTACTCGTGGGTGAGGCTCGCCCTGTACGCAGTCTCCCTGTGCATGCTCATTATCGGTTTGGTAATCTACTTCAGGAACCGTGGCATTTGCGATATAGACGACCTGAGGAGGGAGAGGAGGAGAGTCGTAAATACCAGCCTGGCCCTATTCGCAGTCACTGTGCTGGGCTATCTAGTTTGGAACTACGTGGTCTTGGAGGTCGTCGGGATAGCCCTCGGGCTCCCATGGGAAGAGTCGGCATTCTGGAAATGAAGCCCCAATCGACGAATCCCTCATACGAAAGTCACACTTGGGCTTGCCATGGATGGAGACTGGCGAGGCCTGGATCTTTCCAATCCCACGGAGGAGCACTCCATGCTCAGGAGCATGGTCCGCGACTTCGCCCTCGAGGAGCTAGAGCCACAGGCTCTGGAGCATGACAGGGATGAGCGGTTCAACTTGGCACTGTTCCGGAAACTCGGTGAAATGGGTCTCCTGGGGCTCACGGTACCCCCAGAATACGGTGGAGCGGGGATGGACGCAACCTCAGTAGTGATAGTGAACGAGGAACTCTCATACTCCGACCCAGGGTTCTGCCTAGCATTCCTGGCCCACGACCAGCTATTCGTGAACAACCTCGCAAGAAGCGGCTCTGCGGAGCAGAAGGAGCGAATCCTTCCCAAAGTGTGCAGCGGCGAATGGATAGGCTGCTTGGGAATGAGCGAACCGGACTATGGCACGGATGTACTCGGAATGCAGACAACCGCCGAGCAGAATTCCGATGGTTCTTGGGTGATCAATGGGAGAAAGATGTGGATTACCAATGGAATTCTGGATGAGGACGGGACGCCCGCAGATGTTGTCTGGCTCTACGCACGAACGGGGACCGACGACAAAGGCCGAGCCCAGCTAACCACTTTCCTTGTTGAGAGGGGCACTGAAGGTTACTCCGCGGGACAGAAGATTCACGATAAACTTGGGATGAGGGCCAGCACTACAGCAGAGCTAGTTTTCGAGGATTGCGTCGTACCCCCGGAGAATGTGGTTGGGACCCCCGGGGAGTCCATGATCCACCTAATGAGGAATCTGGAACACGAACGAATAGGTCTAGCAGCCATGAGTGTCGGAATTGCCAGACGCTGCCTCAATGACATGAACAATTACGCAAGCGAGAGGGAGGCCTTCGGAAAGCAGATTAGGGACTTCGGGCAGATTCAACGCCACATCGGCGAATCGTGGTCAGAGTACAGGGCGATGCGCGCTTACGTTTACGACACAGCTCGACAGATCGACCTCTCTGAGGCAGGTCACCGGCTCGACTCGGATGGGGTCAAGTTGTTCGCAACCACGGCCGCCAAGAACATCGCCGACCGCGCCATCCAGGTGATGGGGGGGTATGGGTACGTGGGCGAGTACGTGGTGGAGAGGATGTGGCGTGACGCCAAGCTCCTGGAGATTGGTGGGGGGACTTTGGAGAGCCACCAGAAGAACATTACAAAGGACCTATCCCGCGATCCCACTGTCATCGGAGAGTGACCACTTCTGCAATACTGGGTGGTAGTCCCGCCCGGATTCGAACCAGGGTCCCCGGGACCAAAACCCGAGATGATGGACCACTACACTACGGGACTCCGCTCCTTGCCTAGTGTCCCGACTCTTGTATTTGACGGGACCCGGAGCCGTCAATATCAAGCCTAGTTCCACTACCGTTCGTACGTGCGAGCCAGGTTGGTACTAGTTTCCCTTGCAATGCTCCTCGCCTCGACATTTCCATCCTACGCAATAGAAAGTCCCGAGGACCCCCACATGCCTCCTCTTGGTGCAAACTCGAGTGACCAGTCACCAGAACTTGGTAGTGGGATTCCTTGGATAGACGAGTCTCTTTCCGAGAGGGCTTCTTCCGGGCAGGACAGCCTCTGGGTCACTGCAATTACTCGTTCACTGGGGGACCTAGATACATGGCAAAGGAAAGTGGGTGCAATGGAGAGGCAGGCACCATCCGGACCGGGAGAGAAATTATTGCATCACGACCATGTACCCAAGGGCATCCAACACCGGACCTTCTGGGTCCCCTCGATACTACTTCAGAAACTATCCGGAGTCGAGGGGGTAATCGCACTTATCGATGCGCAGAGGTCTCCAGAGCCATATGGGATAGGCCCCATGGGCCCGGCACCAGATTCAGTTAGGGCCGGAGAAATACATGGGGCAAACGATGCCTGGGAGATGGGGTACTCGGGAGACGGCCTAATTGTCGCAGTCGCCGACACCGGGGTGGATTTCGGCCACCCAGATCTGAACGGTACCCAGGCTAGGGTCGAGTTCGAGGACTCCAACTACTCGGGATGGCCTTTGATGTTGGACCACAACAGCATGTACACCTGGATGGTAGATGGGGGGGCTTACCCCCAGTCAAACTCTTGGTATGCCGATACATCGACCATAGACTTCGACAATGACAGCGATGGCATCCTAGACGACTCAGGCCTCAACATCACAGGGGTCAACGCATCATTGTCCGGGGAGTACCATCTGGGTGAGCACCCCGACTCTAGGCTGAGGGACAAAGTGGGTGGCGATGTCCCAATCTTGGTGGTTGATGACATTGTACCCGGTCGCTATGATACGGTTTGGCCCGATGTAGATCGGGATGGATGGTTCGGAAACGAGACCCCAATGAGGCCCGGTGAGGAGACGTCCGGAAGGGATACGGACGGCGATGGCCTGTGGGATATCTCGGCGGGACTCGTGTACTGGGTCTCTGATGGGGTGCACGGCGTCCCCTACGGGAAAACCTACTCCGCTAGGCACGGCTACTCTGACAGGGTCGCAGGACCCGGAAATCTTACCCTATTCATGCTTGAATCGGGGAGTCATGGGACCCTATGCGCAAGCGCTGTGTCTGCGCAGGGTGTTATCGACGACGGTCGAGTCCTCGGAATGGCACCCAACGCTACAATCTCATCGATAGGGAACCATTACTCAGGAGGCCATGCCCTGGATGCTTGGAGGTTCATTGCCGAAGGGTACGACGGGGACCCCTCAACCCCAGATCAGCCACATATAGGGTCTTTCTCGTTCGGATACTCGTCAGTGGACGACTCGGGCTCAGATGGATACTCCCTGTACCTGGACTGGCTAACTAGGGTCTACAACTCCAATGCCTCATATGCGGTGGCTATAGGAAATGGGGGGCACGGCTTCGGGACGACCAAGGTTCCCGGGGCATCTCACGGGGTCTTCTCCGTCGGAGCTTTCAGTAGCAGGTCCTCTGACTCCTGGGGCCAGAGCGCGCCCTGGTCAAACAGGGGCCCTAACGTCGTAGGGAGGATGGATCCTGACATCGTCTCAGTCGGCTGGTCCGCTACTGGTGACATGCCTCTGAACAGCTACGATAACGCAAACGACGCTTGGACTACCTGGGGGGGTACCAGCCTCGCTACCCCGGTTGTCGCCGGGCTACTGGCCATAGTGGAGGAGGCGTGGCATGAGAATCGGGGAAACCATCCCGGTTCCCAGGAACTAAGGGACTTCGTGCTATCTACAGCCGACGACAGGGGCTACGAGCCCTTCGTCCAAGGAGGGGGGTGGATGAACGCATCCAGAGCAGTGAGGACCCTTGAGGGCGAAGGCGGAACATGGTCGCTATCTCCCGCGCAATGGAACACCGGATGGTTCCACGGCGTTCACAGGGACGCAAACTTGAACTCGATCCTCCCCGGCCAGTCCCAGACATTCGATATTAGCATCAATAATCCCGGGGAATCGATAGTGGAGGCGAACCTGACTCCCGTGAAATTCCAGCCTCTAGAGCACTCTGTCCTGGTTTGGAATAGCACTGGAAATGGAACCGGAAGCGGCGAAAACGAAACGTGGGACGGTTACCAAAGCGACAGGCCCGACCTCCTAATCCCCATCCACATCTCCGATGATCCCTCCAATCGCCTACCTCCTGAGACGGTCCAGTTCAGGGCTAGAGCCACCATTCAGTACGAAGCCTTCGACCACGATCTCGATCGCTCTTCAATGGAGAGGGTGTACTTGGAGGTCTTCCGTTGGTCGGACTTCGATGGCGATGGCCAGTACCACAACGACTCTGACGGAGATGGGATGGTCGACGAGTCAGAGTGGAGCGAGTCGGAAGAGCTGGAGGAGGTCACCTACTGGTGGTCCCATGGCCCACAGGCCGAAGTAAGGGTCGGGATGCCCTTCGAAGACGCCAGAGACGGACTCCTGCTAGGCGTATGGAGGTACGAGGGCGAACCATCTGGCCTAGATCCAGTCCGCATTGAGGTCGACTGGACTGCATTTGGCATTCAGAACGACGAGTGGATTTCAGTCCCCGACACGGTCCAGGTACAAGCGAATTCAGATATCTCCGTCCAAGTGGGCATCAGCGTCCCAAGCGATGCAGATCCCGGCTTGCACCAGCATGGCATCAGAATCGAAACATTCTCCGACGGCGAATCCAACTCCAGCAGAACATGGACTCTGCCGGTTGTAACTAACGTGCCTTGGACCGGCCCCTTCTCCCTTGTTCCCAAGCCACTGGATGGAAATGTCTCCAATCAGACCCTATACACCGAGTCATGGATCAGTGGGGCAATGCGGTGGTCTTGGAGGCCCGAGAGCGGAGACTGGCGCTTCCTAACGGTGGAGTGGCCCGAGGACCTCGGCGATGATGGCGCAATAATTCTGGATGTAGATTGGGATGACAATCCATTCACGGATATCGACGTTCTTTGGCTCTCCGAGACTCCTCACGAGTATTCCGAAGAAGACCCCGATTCATACGGGCCCTCAACATTCTACATCGAGGAGAGATCAGTCAACAACCACGCTGGAAGCGGTAGACACGACTGGGGGACATACACTGGGACCTCGAGGGAGACATTCGTAGTCCCATCCACTCCCGGGACACATCAGATGGTCCTCCATACGGCACTGCATGGGGTAGACTCCAACGACAACCCCCTTAACATCTCAGTTGGATATATCGCCGCCGAGTCTTCCGGATTCAGCAGGACAGTCACCGACTGGGAAGAGTCCGAGGGAACAGACAACGCACTTGTCGTCTCGACAATGCCCCTCCCGGTCGACTCCGTAACCGCGCACGGCTGGGTAATGCCCCTGTATATGGACAACCAGACAGCGTTCCAGAATGACCCAAACGACAAGATGACTGCATCGTGGTGGCACAACTTCTCTGTCGAAGAAGCCTCAGAGCTCAGCATCAGCATGGATTCTTACGAAAGCGTTGATCTCGACCTGTTCCTGTTCCGAGACGACGATGGAGATGGAAACTTCTCCTCCGGGGAGGAGGTAACTAGGTCCTGGAGCAGCACTTCGTCCGAGTCAATATCACTTTCACTACCCGAAGACGGATTGTACGGGGTGGCTGTCCATGGTTGGTCGGTAGATGGGGGGTCGGCCAGATTCTGGATCGACATTGAGGTCATAGCCGGTACATCGCTTAATGTCTCAGACTTCCAAAACCTCAACCAGACCAGAATCAATAGCATCTGGCCTTCTGGTTCCCAGGTCCTAGGTGGTTCGGTTCCAGAGGGGGCTCTAGAGTTGAATATCAGCTTTCAAAGGCCCCCTGGGGAGGGCTCATGGACGGGTTTCATTGACTTGGTGCTGGAAGGCGGGGCACTGATCAGGCTTCCATACGAATACGAACTCATCGAACTAGACCCAGAGATTGCATTCACAAGCCCGGAAAACCTCACGGAGACCAACACGCAGATACCGATCAACCTCCATGTACGCGATATCGGGGCCGGCTTCCTCCTATCCGATCTTTCATGGCCGGGAACCGCAAACAACTCATCCCAACCAATCGACTCGATATGGGCCCTAGACACGAACGGAACGGCACTGAACCTCACATCTGCATGGAATGAAAGCGGCAACTCGTCTTCTACTACCATGCTGAGGGAGGCCTGGCTGAACACGACCCTCCCAGAAATAGAGCAGCGCTCAGACTTCCACGCCTCGGTGACGGACGCATCGGGAAGGAGCTCCGAGGCGTACCTATCGGTCACCTACGACGTGACAGCACCCAGCCTGCTGGTCTCCGGAGTTCCCTGGATTTCAAGCCTACAGGTAATCAACTTCACAATACAGACAGAGCCGGGTTCAGTAGTAACTGTCGATGGCCTTGAGATTGTCGTGGAAAAGGGCGGATTCGCAAACCACTCGATCATTCTTGATACGTCCCAGCCCGGCATTCACCAGGGCCCCAATGGGAGCGAGTTCTTCTACTACAACAGCGTTCAGAACGTCTTCACGGTAAACTCAACCGACCCTGCCGGAAACACCGCCCAATCATCCTTCCAGGTAGCATTTGACCCCGATCCACCCTCCCAAACCGAACTGTTGTCGCTGGTCGACCAGGTTGGATTCATCTACAGCCCCGAGGACACAAACCACCCTGCGAACATCACCAGGGGGGAGATAATTTTCGAAATGCCCGCCGACGTCAGGGAATGGTGCATTTCTGTGGAAGGGACCGATAATGACGACATCTTCGTCGAGTGCATTACTTCGGCCACCAGCCCATCCATCCTCAACCAGAGCACAGGATTCCCAATTCAGGGGGTGCCGTACTACCCCAACACCACCATCACCTCGATACCCCTCGATTTCACCCTAGTGGGAGATGGAAACTACTCCGCGACACTGCAGCTGACCGACTGGGCCGAAAACACCCACGCCTCTTCCTGGCCCCTGTACCTAGACAGGACCCTCCCACAGATTTCGTGGGCCCTGACGCCTGAATTAGATGGGCTCCTCCAAGAGCATAGGCAGAACCTTTCCTGGTGGTCCTCCGAGGAGGTCACCGTAGTCGCCACAGTCGACGGCGAGGCGCTGCCAGCATCGCTCGGGCCCTCGGGATCGTTCGAGTTCGAGTTGAACACCACAGGGCCACACGAGTTCTGCCTGCATGCGACGGACTCCACGATTCATCAGGAGAACACAAATCGATTCTTCGAGTGCAGGACACTGCTACTGCCAGAGAGCACGTACGACACCGCGGTCATAGACAGCAACGGCGCCCTTGTCTCCCTCGACAGCATAGAAATTGTCATCGTGAGGCACGAGACTCAGGAGATTCGGTGGTCACGGGCGGGATCGGAAGATTACCATATAATTGAGCCAGGTAACGGCACGGTAACCCTGAGCATGGGGCTGATCGAGGGCCTGAACGACTTCATTATCGAGGTGGACTCGCTGAATAGCACAGACTCCTACACTGTCACACTGGAAAGAGACTCGACGCCCCCGATACTGGAGTTCACTGAGGATAGCTACAGAGAGGCCCCACTTTCCACGCACAGGGGAGTTTCGGGGACCTGCGAGCCCGGCCTACTGGTGAACATCCAGAGCCAATCTTCGTCGAGAGACTTCATCTGCCCCGCCTCGGGCCAGTTCTACATCAATATCACAATTCCCACGGAGCCTGGCAAGCACTTGGTTCAGGGAAGTAGCACCGACCCCGCGAAGAACACCCAAACTTACTCCATCGAGATTCTGAAGCAGGACTGGTCCGAATGGGCACTTGAGGATGCCAGAAGCTCAGGGCCCATGCTCTGGTGGCTAGTGGGGGCGGGAATATCCTCAATCTCCATTTTTGCCTTGGCCGTAGCACGAATCTTCAGTCCCAAGAACGACGATTAGTCACCGATGCCGACTCCCCAAAACTCATTTCCGAGCCTTCACTGGGGCGCACATGGAAATCTCCAGCATAGGGGTCGTCGGCTCGGGGCAGATGGGCAACGGAATTGCCCAAGTCGCTGCCTGCAGCGGATTCTCTGTGATCATGGTCGACGTCGAGCAGGAATTCCTGGACAAGGGAATGTCCTCGATCAGGCACTCCCTCGAGAGGCTGGTCGGAAAGGGCCGAATGTCTGATGAGGAGTCAACTGAAGCGCAGTCCCGCATCTCTACTGCTATTGGCCTGGAGAAACTCTCTGCATGCGACCTAATCGTAGAGGCGATCCCCGAGATCCCCGAACTGAAGTACTCTACATTTTCGCAATTGGACGGAATTTGTATGCCGGAGTCAATTCTCGCCAGCAATACCTCGAGCATCTCGATAAACGACATCGCGAGCCATACCTCGAGGCCTGATAGGGTAATTGGGATGCACTTCATGAACCCAGTTCCAATTATGAAGCTGGTCGAGATAATCAATGGCAGCGAAACCTCCCGGGAGGTCACCTCATCGGTGATCGAGGCCTCGGAGAGGATGGGCAAAACCCCCCTCTCCTGCATGGACTCTCCCGGCTTCGTGAGTAACCGGATATTGTGCCCCATGATAAACGAGGCAATCCTGACATTGGAAGAGGGCGTGGCCGAACCCGCTGCCATTGATGGAATAATGAAACTGGGAATGAATCACCCAATAGGTCCGCTTGCCCTGGCTGACCTGATAGGCCTGGACACCGTCCTCCACATCATGGGGGTACTGCACGAAGGATTCGGTGACGACAAGTACGAACCCGCCCGATTGCTGAAGGACATGGTCGATCAGGGCAAACTGGGGAGGAAGTCGGGCTCCGGCTTCTACGACTACTAGATTGCCGGCCCAAACCGATGCACTCGCGCGCGGTGCATTTTTTACACCATTTTTCACCAACCTTCAAGTCTTGCGCACGTACGGACACAACACAATGGCACGCGAAAGTGGGGCAAGATTTGTTGTGGCGATATTGGTTCTGAGCCTCCTGTCCACTCCCTCATTGGCAGACGATGACGCTGGGACGGGCGGTGATGCAGGGGACTCCAGCACCGCAGCCACCTCACTGCCAGCATCAAACGCCACATACTACGGAAACCTGACCAGCGGCGACGAGGACTGGTACTCGATACAGATGCCGAATGGTACCGCTCTGGCGGCGAGCCTACACGGATACAGTACTTCTAACGACTTCGACTTGTACCTGTATGACTCCTCTGGAGCAGCAATAGACTACTCTTGGTACGCTGACCCGAACGAGAATGTATCCTCCAACGGCACCAGCATCGGTGGGACCACAGTCACCCTTTGGGTGGACGCATTCACCGGATCGGGTGGCTACACGCTTGATATCTGGGTATTCGCGGAACCGCAGGGTCCTCCGCAGGACGATGCAGGCACCGGAGGAGATGCCGGTGACTCGTCTTCCACAGCCACATACCTGACCAGCACGAACCAAACCGTATCCGGATGGATTTCCGAGTCATGGGACAATCAGGACTGGTACAACATTTCAATCCCAGCCGACCATGGGATTTACGCATCGATGAGCTTCCCCAACGGAACCTCCTCCAATACCCAACTCGCCCTCATCGAGTCAACGGCGACTTACTACATCACCAACGACTACTCGGCACCATACGAGGTAACCAGCAATGGGACCACCGTGGCAGGGGACAGTGTGTTCATCCGAATCATCACCCCCTCTCCCACCTCCTCGACTGGTGACGAGGGATACTACAACCTGACCATCTCTCTATTCTCTACTTCCGGACAGCCCGGCTCATCCCAGGACGATGCGGGCTCCGGCGGGGATGCCGGTGACACCCTGGGTACGGCGCTGGCCCTAAACATGACTGGAAACCAGTCGACCTTCTCTGGTTGGGTAGACGAGAACTGGGACTCTACGGACTACTACTCCGTGGACGTCCCCGCAAACTGGACTTCGTGGGCGTCCCTGTCATGGGGAAACTCATCGGCCGACCTCGACCTTTACCTGTACTCTTCATCGGGAAGCATCCTGGACAGCGGCGCTGGATACGACAACCCCGAGACGGCATCCGGAAACTCCTCTTCCGTAGGGGGTTCCACTGTATACTACCGAGTTAACGACTATTCGGGTTTCGATGTCTACTACAACCTGACAATCAGCCTAGCCAACCTTTCGGACACCCCTGCCTACAATCAGAACGACGCCAACTCCGGAGGGGACGCTGGCAACGACTTCGCCACGGCACTGAACCTCACTATGGCCAACCAGACTAACTCAACGTTCCATGGGTGGATTTCCGACTCTTCAGACTACAACGACTACTATGCGATCCAGGTCCCCCCTTCGTACGCAATTCAGGTCAACCTCTCGTGGAACAACTCCGCCAACGACTTCGACCTCATGCTCTACGACTCGAGCCAGAGCCTGATCGACTACTCTTACTACGACAACCCGGAATCAGTCCAGAGTGGCTCTACAAATGTCAGCAACTCGACGGTGTTCATCAAGGTCGAATCTTACCAGGTATCGATTTGGGGATCAGGAGGGGGCGAAGGAAACTACACCCTGGATATCACCTTGCTAAACCAGTCTGAAGTCCCCGGGCTAAACCAGAACGACGCATACTCCGGCGGGGATGCGGGAGACTCCATCGGCGAGGCAACACTGATCAACGCAACCCCGGTGCTGTCATACTGGCCGGGATACGCGGACTCCACCGATGACGAATACGACTACTATGTGATATACGTGCCCGTCGACCACGGCATCACCGTCGAGCTAGACCCCGGGTACACCAGCGGCACATGGTTCACCCTCTCGCTGTACGACAACTCGAACAACCAGGTGGACTACGACTACTACTCCAACCCCCAGTCTGTTTCCGACAACGGGACGGGCACTCTCCTCGGAGGTACCGACGCCTACATCGAGGTATGGGCCTATAGCGGCGACGGAGAGTACAACCTGTCTGTTTGGCTATTCTCGCTAGATGCCGATGGCGACGGATACTACGACGAGGAGGAGTACTCGTGCGGTTCAGACCCGTTCGACAACACGAGCATCCCCGCAGACACGGACGCCGATGGAATCTGCGATGGCCTCGACGAGGACATAGACGGAGACGGCGTGGACAACGCGAACGACACTTTCCCAGAGGACCCATCTGAGACAAGCGACAACGATGGCGATGGAACCGGTGACAACTCAGACACGGACGACGACAACGACGGCTGGGAGGACTATGACGAGAACTCCTGCGGAACCGACCCAATGGACCCCGGGTCAGTTCCGAGCGACATCGACTCGGACGGTCTCTGCGACCAAGTCGACGATGACATGGACGGTGACGGCTACGACAACAACGTAGACGCCTTCGACCAAGACCCGAGCGAGTGGAACGACACCGATGGGGACGACATCGGGGACAACTCCGATGACGATGACGATGGCGATGGATTCTACGACGGAGTAGAAGAGGAGTGCCTATCTGACCCCCTCGACCCTTCCTCGGTGCCCCCAGACACGGATTCCGACGGAGTCTGCGACGAGCTGGATGACGACGTCGACGGCGACGGCACAACGAATGACCTGGACTCCTCGCCCTTCGACCCGACGGAAACCACCGACACGGACGGCGACGGAATCGGGGACAACGCAGACCCGGACGACGACAACGACGGCTTCCAGGACTACGTCGACGCATTCCCACTCGACGTAACAGAGTGGTACGACAACGACGAGGACGGAATCGGGGACAACGCAGACACGGACGACGACAACGACGGGTGGAACGACACCTCGGAGGAGGACTGCAACACAAACCAGTTCTCGGCCTCCTCCGTACCCGTCGACTTCGACAATGACCGGATTTGCGATATCGTCGATCCCGACGACGACAACGACGGGTGGAACGACACCATCGACTCATTCCAGTTCGACCCAACAGAGTGGGATGACCTGGACTCCGACGGCAAAGGCTCCAACTACATGGACGACGACGACGACGGGGACGGATGGGACGACCTAGAGGAGCTAAGCATCTGCGGAACCGACCCGAGGGACGAGTTCTCCGTGCCCGACGATCTAGATGGCGATCGCATCTGCGACAACGAGGACGATGACGATGATGGCGATGGGGTGGACGATGTAGACGACCCGTTCCCCCGCGACCCGAATGAGAGCAAGGACACCGATCTGGACGAAATAGGAAACAACGCAGACCCCGACGACGACAACGACGACTGGTCGGACACGGCCGAGGTCGTTTGCGAGACCTCGCCCCTGGACGGCTCCGATTTCCCGTCCGACAACGACCTAGACGGCACATGCGACCTCATCGACCCAGACGACGACAACGACGGGTGGTTCGACGCAGAGGACGCATTCCCCCTAGACGGTACTGAGTGGGTCGACAGGAATGGTGACGGCATAGGGGATAACGGAAAGCCCCTGACTACCATGGACCACATGAGGCTGAACCCCGAGATCACCATTGTGGGGCTGGGAATGGCCCTTTCACTGGTCTCCGCTGCAGTTGCATTCACCGTGGGGAGGAGGCGATTCGGCGACGAATACTTCGAAGACCACGAAGATAGCGAGTACGACGAATACGAATCCTACGGCGATTGGGACGACCAGTACTGAGAATGTGGTGCGTTTTTTACACCTCGTGTAAATTATTTACCTAAATATTCCAAAATAGCATTACCAAGTAATTTCCGCTTTACGGTAAAAAATATAAAATTATTAACATATTACGATTAATTTTTCCTGATTATGCATATTTTTACATTAATTTTTCCGGAATAGAGAAAATACAGCGAAACGAGCATTTTGAGAGATGTTTATAGCCGATACAAGTCCTCATCGTCACTAAGTGACGCCCATGAATGATAACGCAACACTATCAGTAAATCTGACAATGCTAATGATTGTCTCGGTATGCCTGCCGATGATGGGGGCCTTCGACGCCCCTGCCGAGCTCGAGATGGAGCCGGCTCGCAGCGAGACGCCACCAAGCCCGTGCCTGGGGCACGACGCTTGCCGTGGTTCGGACGCCGGCAACGATCATGCCACTGCCATCAACCTGACGGGGGACTTTGCCTTCGACGGTGAGGAGACCAACGTGTATTGGGGGTCAACCCCCAACGTGACGGGGTACTCCAGCGGTGCGACCTCTGACGACCACAACGACGTGTATCTCCTCGATATGCAGCCCGGGTACGGTTACACCGTAGAGGTGAACTGGAACATCTCTGGCGCCTCGATGGAGCAGTACGCCTACGCCGTGGCCATAGGGCCCGGGGACGGCTCGATGTCCTGGATCGCATGGGGCGGCTCAGGTTCGTGGGGCAGGTCGTACTACGCGGCATCCGGACACCTCGCCATGTCTTCCGACGGAGACACTTCGTACACGGACGGGTACACCTACTGGTACGATGTAGGCGACGGCGAACCACCAATCGACATCATGGGCGAATCTGTCCTAGCATGGGTCTGGTGCTACTACTGCTACTACACGGGCGTAGCGCAGGAGTACCAGATGAACATCACAATTTGGCCAGCTGACGGGGGGGTCAAGGGCGACACTACTACCACCCAGTACAGCCAGCTGCTTTCCATGCCAGACGACCCAGCGTCTTGGAGCTACCAATCCGACACGTTCGACCTGGATGGGAACACTAACGCCTCAGTCGTGATCACATCCTGCGACTCGTGGTGCACCTCGGAGTCCTCCGTGGACATCACAAAGCCAGACGGCACCCAGGACACATTCAACCTGGCAAACTTCTTCACCGGCGAGATAGCCTCATACAGCGACGCCGGGACATACACGGTCGAGAAGATAGACACCTACGGAGACGGTGGCTTCGGCCTCACCGTGGGCTCCCTGCTGGGGAACTTCAGCGGGCTGCTCTCCGTGGACGACTACGTCTTCGAGGACGCGGCATCGGGGCATGTAGACCAAACTGACTCGTCAGATATCTATGCGATCTACCTGCCCGAGAACTACAAGGCCAACCTTACCCTTCACTGGGAGTCGAGCGCGGACCTGGACCTCCAGCTCTACACCGACTACGACGAAGCAACGGGCCTTTCGGGAATGTTCGACTACTCCTGGTTCGACCAGCCAGAGTACATCGACATCGGACAACTCGGCGACGCAACGACGATATTCGCCGAGATCGTCCACTACTCCGGCCCAGCGGCCGGTTACATCCTAGAGCTCCAGACGGAGCCAGGAGCACCACCACCATGCTTCTTCCAGGACGACGGACATGCCCCAGGAGCCGGATCATTCACCGGCGGCGGGGCCGACGCATCCGATGGCGCATACTCGCCCGACGATGACCCAATAGACGTCTCCGGGCACATGGACGCAGACGGCAACGGGGTCTTCTCCGGAATGGTCTGCGCTGGGTACGACGACGTCGACTGGTACAAGGTCACCGTACCAGCATACCACGGAATGTGGGCAATGCTGGAGTGGCCAACGGGCTTCGACAGCGTCTTCAACGACACCATCGAAGGGGACATATCCTTCGCCCAGTACATGATAACCCCAACGGGTTACCAGTACTCTGTCAGCTCCTCCTACGGGTTCCACCCGCAGGCAGTGGCCACCAACGAGTCCTACTACTGGAACACATATCTGACCGAGGACTCCGACGTCTACCTGAGGCTGACGGTCAACGACATGACCGAGGACTACGAGAGCAACTACACCATACACTTCTCGGTGTACAATGCAACCGTCGAGCCATACGAGAGCGTCTACCAGAACGACGCCGGCCAGGCCATTGACGCCGGAGACGGGTACTTGGACTCGTTGAACCTCACTACGATGAACCAGACTTTCGACGGCTACGGCCACGACAGCTGGGACACCTACGACTACTACAAGGTGTACGTGCCGACCAACTACGCGATGGAGGTCTGCGTTTCGTTCCCAGCACAGAACGACGTCGACCTGAACCTATTCGCGGTGCACCCCACGTACGGGTACATGATGTTCGTCGACTCGTCGTACAACGACAACCCCGAGTGCGCATACGCGCAGTACGACGACGCAAACCAGGACATCTGGATCAGGATCCACACCGACCGCGGGAGCGGGCCCTACACGGTATCGGTCGGCCTTCTCACCCCAGGTCTCGCACCTGGAGACGCGCAGGACGACTGCGGAACAGGGCTGGACGCCAACGAGGCGTACTGGACCATGGGGTACTCCTCCTGGTTCTTCGTCAACGACAGCGACCAGGCGGACCTGAACCCGTATGACGCCAACGGCTCCGTGAGGAGCTACTGGGAAGGAGGGACCTGCACCGGATGGCTAGACGGGACATGGGACCCAGAGGACATCGTCGACATCGCGGTTCCGAACGGGCACTACGTCTCGATCAACACCACCATCCAGGACGAGGGTGAAGCCTTCTGGGAGGTGTACATCGTGATGAGCCCCGCCCAGCACTTGCCGGCAAGCGGCTCCAACGGATACTACTTCGCCGGCGCGCAGTGCACCGGCTACGCCACGGGAGGCACCTTCGAATGCGAGCAGGACTCCGGGCTTTGGCCAGTCGGCGTAAACACGATCAACGGCAACCCGGGATGGATCACCTTGTTCATGAGGAGCTTTAGCGCGCAGAACGCGACCTGGTCACTGGACATCGGCTTCCACGACCTATCGACCCTCGAGGGCGGCAGCCAGAACGACGCCAACTCGGGCCTAGACGCCGGATCTACGGTATACACGACCGTACACGCTAACGACTTCATGAACCAGACCCAGACGGACCTGCTGGCCAACAACAGCACCCTGAACTTCGAGGGCTGGAACCACGGAGGAATAGACACGACCGACCGGTTCACCTTCGACGTACCGATCAACCACGGCGTGTTTGTCGAGATGGAGTGCTACGACTGCGACGGATACATGGTACTGGACTTCTACGACTCGTCCGGGGCCTACGTGGGCTACGGAGGGGCGACGTTCGCGGGATACCTGTCCTACAACACGTCATCCTACGTGACCAGCCTGCCGAGCACCCTAGGAGTGGGAGTCAGGAACTGGTTCGGGTATGACGACGATGGTGACGACTACTACCTCAACATCTCCTTCTACAGCCTCGACGCCGACGGCGACGGCTGGCTGGACCAGGACGAGTGGGACTGCGGAACCGACCCCAACGACCCCACCAGCTTCCCGACAGACACGGACGGCGACGGGATATGCGACGCCAACGACGAGGACATAGACGGCGACGGCATCGGCAACGACCTCGATGAGATGCCGTTCGACGAAAACCAGTCAGCCGACATGGACGGCGACGGTGATCCAGACTCCACCGACCCCGACAGGGACGGCGACGGTTGGGATAACGTTGCCGAGCTGATTTGCCTAGGTGCCGCCAGCAACGCGGACTACGACGCGAACATCACGCCATCCGACTACGATGGCGACGGTGACTGCGACATGGTGGCCGACTCCGACGTCGACCACGCCCTGGCAGACACCTACCTAGACCCGGATGGGGACGATGACGGCACAAACGACGAGGACGACGCGTTCGCCTTCGACGAGTGCGCCGACACCGACACTGACAGGGACGGAATGCCCGACGACATCTTCGGAGGTCTGGACGGCGACGGAAACCACGACTGGGCAAACGCTGTGCCCGGCGTCGACCACGACGGCGACGGCGAGTACGACAACCTCGTCGACGCTGACGGCGACGGCGCCTACGGCGGCTCGAACGACGACGCAGACGGAGACGGACTAACCAATTTCCAAGAGGCGGCTGTCTACGGTGGCTACACCTGGTCAGTTTCCGACTACTGCCATCCCGGAACGCCGAGCAA
>CEOQ01044265.1_pt1 | contig 19096 bp, 20 predicted proteins | sample 361351 | NCBI WGS metagenome assembly CEOQ01 (sample SAMEA2619907, study PRJEB7988) | marine metagenome | biome: marine biome (ENVO:00000447); feature: deep chlorophyll maximum layer (ENVO:xxxxxxxx); material: "saline water (ENVO:00002010), including plankton (ENVO:xxxxxxxx)" | depth 60 m | reverse complement strand
CATGCTCCCATAGACATGAGTAAGGTTAGTAAGGTGATGGTTAGGCGTTTCATAGTAAAAGTATACTACAAGGATTTAAGCAAGTTGGCGTCCCCTAGGGGATTCGAACCCCTGTTGCTGAGATGAAAACCCAGTGTCCTAACCACTAGACGAAGGGGACTCAGAAAGTTGCAGCATTGTATGAATGTAAAGAAAATAAATCAACGTATATTTAGTCAAGAGTCCTTCCATATTTTCCTCTTAAACTAATCGTTAAAGCAATTAATAAACCACTTATGAAAAGACCCAGAATAAACTGTGGAGAAAAAATTAAAACGGGAACGTCTACTAAAGGGGCCACTTGAAATGATGCTTCTTCTTCAAAGACTGAACTTGCTCTCCATGCTCGGATTCTTTCGAGGATAAATTCAAAAGTTGAATTAGAAGAAAAAGCTGCATTTTCTGCTGCAATAATGACAACAATTGGTACGAAAGAAATAGCAATAGGTCTTCTTGACCAAACACTTGATAACATTAGCCAAGAAATTAAAGGCAAAGTCCATAGCCCTTGAACCCATAGTGATATAACAATTCTAAACCAGTCCAGTAAGGGGTAAGCCTCCCAGGCCCAAATAAAGGGAACTATCTCATTATTGGCAAAATAAACTGAAGCAGCAAAAAGTGCTACAAAATGCACGAGCAGAATGGGGGGTAAAATTAATAAGGGAGCAAAGAATATTATGAAAACTAGCTTTGATAGAACTGTTGTAGTATCTGAAACTGGCATAGATCTCCAAAAAACTACACTTTTGTCTTTACGCTCATCGAAGAAAGTACTAACTGCAAAAGACAGGATAGATAAACCTAACCCTAAAACAACAGGTAGACCAAGAACTAATAAACCTGCCTTGATCACCCCCATTCTTTGATCTATGGTCGCATTTCGCATTCCTTCAACAATTTCGGGGTTTTCATAAATTTTAGTTGAGAAAGTAATTTCCCCTGCCACCACATCGGTTAAACCTAACCAAACCAATAGAATAAGAGAAGACATAAAAATTGAGATCAACCAAGGTAAATAAAGAAATCCCCATTTATGCTCTTGGAGTTCTCGATTCAAAAGGGTCTTAAATAATTGCATTAAGAGCCTCCTTGATTATTTTTTTTGACGATAGCAAGAAATAGGTCTGCTATTGCAGGTGGATGGACAGTACCTAATTCTGATAACTTATCTTGTCCCTGATTTTCAAAAAGAAAGACCTCTCTGCCTAATTCAATACGAGAATAAAAAGGGTTAAGTGATCTAGCTCTTTCTTTAAGATCTTCTTTAGGCCTTAGCTCTAAATATTTTTCATTAAGAGATTCAATAGACTCTTTCATGATAGCTTTACCTCTATCAATAAATACCACATCAGAGAGAACTCCTTCGATTTCTTCAACTTGATGCGTACTAATGATGATGGTTTTATTGCCATCAAAATAATCTTCAATTAACTGAGAATAAAATTGTTTACGGTAAGATAAATCTAATCCCAAAGTGGGCTCATCTAACACCAAGAGTTCAGCATCAATAGCCATAGCTAAAGATAGATGCAATTGAACAACCATCCCTCTCGATAAAGCTCTTATCTTAGTAGATAGAATAATATTGGTTTGTTTTAGTAGTTGTTCAGCTTTAGTTCTGCTAAAGAGAGGATGAACTCCATCAACGTAGTCCAAAACTTGTTTAACTGTCATCCATTTTGGCATGACAGCTACATCAGTTATAGAACAAACTCTTTTTAGTAATTCATGTCTTTTAAGAGTTGGATTAACTCCAAGCACCTCTAAATTTCCTTCTACGTCCGTAAGTCCTAAGACCGAACTTAAGAAAGTAGATTTACCTGCGCCATTGGGTCCTATAAGACCCATTACTTGTCCGCGCTTAACTTCAAGATCTAGACCGGATAAAGCTTCAAAACCATCAAAACTTTTCTTAACGGATTCAGCTTTAATAACTACGTCGTTCATTATTTTTCTTTGTTTATTAATTCAAGTAAGTCTATCTTAAGCCTATCTGCTTTTTGTAAAAGTGCAGGCCAATCGGTTTTTAAAAATTTATCCTTTTCTATGCCAATTAATTTATCTTGGGCTTTTTCGGTAACAAACATTCCCAGTCCTCTTTTCTTTTCGACAATTTTTAAGTCGACAAGTTCTTGATAAGCTTTTGAAACCGTTAAAGGATTAACTCCACCCTCAACAGCCATTTGACGAACAGAGGGTATAGGATCTCCTCGATCTAATACACCATCTATAATCATAGACACAACATGATCTCTAACCTGCTGATAAATGGGTCTCCCGTCAGTCCACTGCATAACTAAAATTCAGTGTATTACTTTGATAACACACTTACAAGTTTAGTTACTGCTTAAGCTTTTTCTGAATTGCTGAAAAAAGTCCTCTAAAAATATTAGATTCCATTCGATCAATGCCTGATCTTCTGAAAAATCTTTTTACTCTTGTTAGTAATTGTCTGGGATTTTCTTGATCATAAAAGTCAACTTCTTTCATGATTTGATCAAAATGATTGATTAAATTTGTTAATTCTTGAGTTTCTGCAAGAGGCACATCCCATTCTTGAGATAAATTCTCCTCTAAATGCTCTAGAAGAGTCATCCTTAATTCATAAGCCATGACTTGTACTGCTTGAGAAATATTCAAAGAAGAATAATCTGGGTCAGTGGGTATAAATACATGATGAGAACAAAGGCTGAGTTCTTCATTAGTAAGCCCCCTATCTTCTCTTCCAAATACAACTGAAACTTTAGAGTCAGCAGATTTAATTAAAGAAATAATCTCATGACTTGATTCTCTAGGTGTTTTTAGTGGCCAAGGAACCTTTCGGTTTCTGGCACTGGTACCTACAACCATAGAACTGCCTTCAATTGCCTCTTCAAGACTTGAAAAGATAATTGCAGAATCTAGGATGTCGTTTGCTGCTTTAGCTCTGTAATAAGCAGTTTCATGAGGAAATTCCTTAGGAGATACCAAATATAGATTCGTTATTCCCATATTCTTTATGGCTCTTGCAGTGGCTCCAATATTTCCAGGATGTGTGGTCCCAACTAGGACTATATTTACTTTGCTTAATATCGAATTAACTTCAGACATGCAGATATTCTATCAGGGAGTTTTGTGCTTCTGATAGAATAGCGCATCTTTTGATTTGAAATTATGGAACCTAAAGTAAACATAGCTCTTGAAGCAGCCAGAAAAGGATGTAAGGAACTTCTTAGATTTTCAGATTCAGTAGAGAAATTAGATATTTCTGAAAAAGGTCCTAATGATTATGTTACTCAGCTAGATAAAAGAGTTGAAGAAATAATAATTGATTCACTTAGAAAAACGTACCCTAAACATACTTATGTCTCAGAAGAAATAGGAAAGATAGATGGTTCTGGTGATGATTTAGAATCTGTTTGGGTAATAGACCCTTTAGATGGTACTACGAATTTTATACATGGATTTCCTTATTACGCGATCTCCATTGCCTATATACAAAATGGAAAGACTCTGCATGCAATTACTATTGATGTACCACGTCAAGATGAGTTCACTGCAAGCCTAGGTAGAGGCGCCTATCTTAATAATAGAAGAATTAGGGTAAGCAAAAGAAAAGGAATCTCAGGTGCCTTGTTGAGCAACTCTTCTCATAACACAGATCAAGGCATAGTAAGGCATGACAATATGTCTACATTTAGAGCTTTATACTCTCATGGATTAACTATTCGAAGAACTGGCTCAGCGGCTCTAGACATAGCGAATGTTGCGGCTGGAAGACTAGATGCTTTTTGGGGAAGTGGTCTTGAGATATGGGATATAGCAGCTGGTGGATTATTGGTTCAAGAAGCTGGAGGTCTGGTAAGCGACTATTTTGGTAATGTTGAGTATTTGTATGAAGGAAATATTATTGCTTCTAGCACTAAATGTTTTAAACCAATGCTCCAAGCTATAAAACCCTATTCAAGTCGTTTTGAAGATTAAGGCAGGTCGTCAAAGTCCTGATTCTCAGGAACTTCAACAATCAAGTGTTCACTTGTTAGCCCCATCATTAGTAACCCTGCAGAAGCAACAAAGATAGAAGAATAAGTACCTACCACTACACCCAAAATTAAGGCTAAAGAAAAATTCTTTATTAACTCTCCTCCAAGAAAGAATAATGAGAAAAGAACAAGCAATGTAGTTAGTGAAGTTATGAGAGTCCTACTCAACATTTGAGTTAAAGAAAGATTTATTACTTCCTCAGTATCTGGATTTCTCTCGTTCCTCAAATTTTCCCTAATCCTATCTGAAACTACTATGGTGTCATTAAGTGAATAACCAATTACAGCCAATAAAGCAGCTAAAACAGTTAAATCAAAATCTATGCTAAAAAGAGAAAAGAAACCCAAGACAATAATCACATCATGGGCCAAAGCTAAAACTGCTGCAGCTGCGAACCTAGACTGGAATCTAAATGCTATATAAAGCATCATCATTCCTAAGGCGATTAGCATTGCCAAACCTCCTTGGTCTCTAAGCTCACTACCTATCTGAGGTCCTACAAACTCTATTCTCCTTAGTTCTATATCAACTTCGGATTGATTTTTTAAAGTTTGAATGATTTCAGCACCTAAGGTGTCACTTACGGCTCCTGGTAGCTTAATGAGAACATCCTTAGATGAACCAAAGAGAGCGACTTGAGCTCCTTCAAATCCAGCGTTATTCAATGATTCTCGGACTTCAGAAACTTTTACGTCTTGAGGATAGTGCAACTCAACTAAGGATCCGCCTGTAAAATCTAAACCAAAATTTAGTTGTTTGAAAATTAGAGAACCTAAAGAAATCAATAGAAGAGATATCGACAATATAGTCGTTATCTTTCTAATAGACATGAATTTAATATTGTTATCCAATTGAAAGCCTCTCTACGTTTTGTTTGTTCTTATAGATAAGATATATAAGAGCTCTGGTACCAATTATGGCGGTAAACATTGATGTCAGGATTCCAATGGATAATGTAATAGCAAATCCTTTTATTGGGCCTGTTCCTAATGAATACAAGACCACTGCAACTAATAGAGTTGTAAAATTAGCATCAAATATTGTCAAAAAGGCTTTATCGTAACCTGCATCTATTGCCTGAAGTGGGTTAGTTCCTGCTTTAAGTTCTTCCCTTATCCGAGAAAAAATAAGAACGTTTGCATCTACAGCCATACCAACTGTAAGAACAATACCTGCTATACCAGGTAAAGTAAGTGTTGCAGATAAAATCGACATAATGGCAACCAAAAGAACGATATTGGTTGCTAAAGCTATACTCGCGGCAACTCCAAAAGTTCTATACCAAAATAGAATAAAAGCGATTACCAAAGCCATTCCAATTTGCATCGAGAGGACTCCAGCATTGATATTATCTTGACCTAGACTAGGGCCAACAGTTCTTTCCTCAACAAATCGCATTGGTGCTGCTAAAGCTCCTGCTCTAAGTAAAAGTGCTAGCTCTGAAGACTCACTGGGACTATCTAGTCCTGTAATTCTAAATTGGGAGCCTAATGCTGCTCTAATTGTGGCTAAACTGATTATTTCTTTTGTTTCAAAAGTCTCTTCGATTACTTTTATATTGCCTTCCGCATCTGTCTCATAGGAAGTCTTAAGTCTCTGTTCTACAAACAATACACCAAGTCTTTTTCCTATATTTCCTCTTGTGGCTCGATGCATCTTGGCTCCACCCTGACCATCCAAAGTTATATTGACCTGTGGCATTCCATTTTCATCAAAACTGGCTTGAGCTGTAGCTACGCTGTCTCCTCCGATTATTACTGTGTCTTGGAGTTCACTAAAGCCCACTCTTTTATCTCTATGTGGATATGAGGTTTTTCTTGTTCTGGGTGTTTCAAAGTCTGCTTCTAAATGAAACTCTAATGTTGCTGTTTTTCCTAATATCTTCTTGGCTTCTGATGTATCTTGAACACCAGGTAACTGAACCACTATTCTCGTCTTTCCTTGTCTTTGAACTATGGGCTCAGAAACACCTAACTCGTTAACCCTGTTTCTCAGCGTTGTTAAGTTTTGATCTATTGCATCACTCTGTATTTGGGATATTGATTCTTCAGATAAAACCAAAGTAATATTTTGTGGTTTGTTGTCTGAAGAAGAAATTTCAAATTGAGGATAATTATCATTAATGAATTCTATAAGAGCATCTGCACTAGTCCCTTGGGCTAGATTAATGCTAATAGCTTGATTTTTTTCTACAAATAATGACTTATATCTAATCTTTTCTTCTCTTAACCTTCTTTTAATATCTTCAAGTGTGCCATCTAGCCTATTTTTAATAGCAGTGTCTGTGTCTACTTCAAGCAGGAAATGAACTCCGCCTCGAAGGTCTAGACCTAATTTCATCGGCTCAGCATTTAAATCTCGAAGCCATTGAGGAGTGGTAGATGCAAGATTTAGGGCTATAACTACGTCATTACCCATGTTTAATGATAATAACTCTTTAACCTCTAATTGTTTTTCTGAATCTGGAAGTCTAATCAAAGCATATTTTTGATCTATTTCTATGTCTAAATCTCCACTGTAATCCAGGTCTTCATTCAATATTTCTCTCAACCTTTCTTTTAACTGTGTGTCAGCAGTTTGGTTGCTATTAATATAAGAAATTTGTACTGCTGGGTCTGGAGAATATAAGTTAGGAAGAGAATAGACAGCTCCTAAGCTTAATACAAAGAGAATGAGAATATATCTCCAGATTTTTAAGGGCTTCATAAACTCTTTAGATTGATTTTATAGTTCCTTTTGGGAGCACATTAGAAATAGAATTTTTCTGAATCTTGATGCGTACATTGTCTCCAAGTGTTATTTCCAAAAATTGTTCTCCAACCTTATTGATACGACCTAAAAGGCCGCCTGAAGTTACTACTTCATCTCCAACTTCAAGTGAGGTAATCAAGTCTTCATGAGCTTTTCTTTGCTTATTTTGAGGTCTAATGATGAAAAAATACATTAAAAGGAAGAATCCTATTAAAAATAAGAAAGTTGGATCAAAAAGTGTTGGTGCTGATTCGTTCATTTATTAATTATTTATATTGGGACTTTTTTCATTATCCCAAGTATTTTTAAAATTATCTACGAAACTATCTAAATTTCCTTTAGAAATACTTTTCCTAAGATCTTCCATTAATTCATGATAGAAATAAAGATTATGAATTGTCTGAAGAGTAGAACCTAAAATCTCTTTAGTCTTATCTAAGTGATGCAGATAACTCCTTGTAAAATTCTTACAGGTATAACAAGAGCAATTTTTATCCAATGGCTCATAATTATTTCTATTCTCAGCATTTCTAATCTTTACAATTCCAGTTGATGTAAAAAGATATCCATTTCTTGCATGCCTTGTAGGCATAACACAATCAAACATATCTACTCCTTGTTGGACTGCTAAAACTATATCCAAAGGCGTACCAACACCCATTAAATACCTCGGTTTATCTTTAGGCATTTGATTGGCTATAGAGCTCACTATTCTTAACATGTCTTCTTTGGGTTCGCCTACCGAAAGACCACCCAAAGCAAAACCTTCAAAGTCTATTTCTTTTAAAGTTTCTAGAGACTCTTCCCTTAGATCTTCATACATACCACCTTGGACTATTCCAAATAAAGCTGACTTGTCCGAAGAGAAGCTATCTCTGCATCTCTTGGCCCATTTCATAGAAAGCTCCATAGACGCAGAAGCTTCTTCTTTTGTTGCAGGAAATGGTGTGCACTCATCAAGAACCATAGCTATATCTACACCAAACCTATATTGAATATCCATACAAGATTCTGGAGTTAAAAATAAAGTATCTCCATTAAGCGGAGAGTTAAACTCAACTCCTTGTTCAGTTATTTTTCTATTCTTAGCCAGGCTAAATACTTGATAGCCTCCTGAATCTGTCAATATAGGTCCATTCCATTTCATAAACTCATGAAGACCTCCATGACCTTCAATTATGTCTATTCCAGGTCTCTGCATAAGATGGTAGGTATTAGATAAAATAATTTGAGAGGAAATTTCTTCTAGTATTTGTGGAGATACTGATTTAACTGCTCCGTAAGTTCCTACTGGCATAAACACAGGTGTTTGTATCTTCCCGTGTGGTGTAGAAATTTCGCCTGTTCTAGCTTTTGAATCTTCCTTTTTTACTAAAAAATTAAATTTCATTTATTGATTAAGCTCCAAAAACATAGCATCGCCATAACTGTAAAATCTATACTCTTTTTCTACTGCCCATTTATAAGCTTCCATTATATTTTTTGTGCCGACAAAAGCACTTACTAGAACAAATAGGGAGGATTTAGGTAAGTGAAAATTAGTAATCAAGCAATCCACAATTTTGAATTCATGACCTGGCTTAATAAAGATATTAGTTTCTCCTTCATAAGGCACTAACTTTCCTTGGTTTTTCTCAATTGTACCTTCTAAGCACCTTAAAGAAGTTGTGCCAATACAAATAACTCTTCCTCCATTCTTTTTTGCTTTATTTATCAAGTCCGCAGCTTTTTCATTTACTTCTATTCTTTCACTATGAAGCGTCTGTTTATCCAAGTTTTCTGATCTAATTGGAGAAAAGGTGCCCATGCCAACATGCAATGTAACCTTAACGATTTCAATGCCCTTTTCAGCTATTGTCTTTAATAAATCTTCATCAAAATGAAATCCTGCTGTAGGAGCAGCAACTGACTCTTCTTTTTCTGGATTGGCATAAACTGTCTGATAATTTTTTATGTCATTTTCATTAGAATCCCTTTTTATATAGGGAGGTAAAGGCACTTTTCCATGTTCGTTAAAGTATTCTCTAACTGGGAAGTTGAATTTAAAATACTTACTTCCTAAAGCCTCTTTAGTACATAATGCCTCTACTCTTCCTTTCAATAATATCTTATCTCCTTTTTTAATTTTCGAATTACTTCTAGTTTGGACTTCCGCTTCATACTTACTAGTTACTCTTTCTAAAAACACCTCTACTTTAGCTCCGCTAGTCTTTTTTCCATCTGCTCTGGCTTTAATTACTTTAGTGTCATTGACAACGATTACATCATTATTCTGCAAAAGACCAACAAGGTCTTTGAACTTTTTGGTATGGAATTTAGGATTTAAGAGCATAAGCCTACTGTCAGTTCTACTAGACAAAGGCTCATTGGCTATGAGCTTTTTAGGTAGATCAAAATCAAAATCCTTAAGTTTCATAAAAATATTTGAGTGGTACCGGAGGGGGGACTTGAACCCCCATGATTAAAAAATCGGGGGATTTTGAATCCCCTGCGTCTACCAATTCCGCCACCCCGGCAAAAAAACATACAAATTCTACTACGAATTAGGGGTCTGAATTAAAATATAAAGATGATAGACAACCTAGGGAGTTATATTTTTAGTAAATTCTTCTTTTTGCTAAAGAGTTTACTAACTCCTCTAATTTCTTTCGAAATTAAATCAGAGCAAAACAATGGTCTCCTGGAAGATGGGAATATCATTTATGTGCTTCCAGAAAACTCATTGATCGAAAATATTGCCTTAAGTATTTGTTGTGAAGAAAATAAATTTGTCTCTCCCGAAGAAAGTTTCTCAAACAGTAATATTCAAAGAAGCATATCTTTAAGAAGGCCTGTATTTGACAACAAAGAACTTAGAATAAAAAGACGATTACCAAAAAATTTGAAATACATTTTAGAAAAAGAAAAAGAAAAACTCATTTTTCAGCCTGTATCTTTTCTTTGGGGTAAAAGTCCTGATAAGGAAAAATCTTTATTCAAATTATTATTTTCTCCAAGTTGGGCGGTTAGTAATCCAGTCAAAAATCTTTTCAAATTGTTCTTTAACGGTAGATCTTTAATTATTACCTTTCACAAAGGTCTTAATGCCACTGATCTATATGACGATAAAAAAGACTTAAATCAAAACGGGTTAGTTGTTAATAGATATATCAGAGCTCTTTTTAGAAAATCTAAGCAAGCTTCAATAGGACCGGATATATCTCATAGGAGAACTTTGGTGAAGTCTCTTGTTAGAGATAAAGAAGTAAGAAATCTGGTAAATGAATTATCTGAAGGCAGTCCTAGACAAAAGAAAAAATTAAAAAAAAGAGCCCTAAGATATGCAAATGAAATCTGTTCTGATATCAACTATCCAACTGTAAGGATTTTTTATAGAGGCTTAACTTGGTTTTGGAATACTAGATATGATGGTATCAATATCAAGGGTATCGATAAAATTAGAGAAGAAGCAAAAGAAAATTCATTAGTCTATGTGCCATGCCATAGAAGTCATATAGATTACCTAGCATTAAGTTACATATTAATTAAAGAAGGAATGATGCTTCCCCAGATAGCAGCAGGGATTAATCTAAATATGCCTATCATCGGAAAAATACTTAGAAACGGAGGGGCCTTTTACATCAGACGATCTTTTGTTGGAAGAAGACTTTATTCAACTATCTTATCTCAATATATCAAAAGACTTATGCTTAGAGGTAATTCCATCGAATTCTTCCCAGAAGGTGGAAGAAGTAGAACGGGTTTATCTCTTAAACCTAAACCTGGACTGCTATCGATGACACTTAGGGGATTCGCAAGCTCGAAAATTCAAAGAGTTAAGGTTGTTCCAATTTATATCGGTTACGAAAAAATTATTGAGGGGAGTAGTTATCTGAGTGAACTAATGGGCGGGAGAAAAAGAAGAGAAAACTTTTTGGATATCACAAAAGTCCTTAAAGACTTTAATAATTTCCTCGGTAATGCCTATATTAATTTTGGAGATCCAATAGATTTAGAAAAATTCCTCAAAGATCAAGGAATAGAAGATTATTATCTAGAATCGGCCTTAGAAAAACCAGACTGGTTAATGGATGCAACTTCAGCTCTTGGTAAGGAAATTATAAGAGAGATAAATACTAAAGCTGTATTGACCAGCACAAGTTTAGTAGCCACAGCCATGATCTCAAATAAGTCTACTCATATTGAGAAAAAGAATTTACAAACTCATGTTGAATTTTTCTTGAAATTAATTAAAAAATACTATGAAGATGTTTGGATACCAGTTGATGACACAAACAAGATCTTAAAAAAGACTGAAGACTTAGAATTAATTGATTTTGATAAAGATAAAAATACATATTCTGTAAATGAAGAAAAAGAAGCTCTCTTAAGTTTTTATAAAAATAACTCTCTGCACTTTTTTTCAGTGTTTTCTTTAGTCTGTTTATCACTAAGAAATTCTAAAAAACAAAATAAACCAGAGATACTTTCGGCTATTAATATGACCTACCCTTACCTTAAAGAAAAATTAAGTTTGGTATGGGATAAATCATCTTTATCAGAGGCCATCAATGATGCTTTAGATGTTCTAATGTCGCTCGGTATTATTATTGAAGAATCAGGATATTTTTCACCAGCTAAAAAAGGGGGAGAAAAAGAATTATTTGATTCTATCTCAAATCTAATGGATGAAAGCCTAAAGAATTAGGTCTTATAAATATCATATCTGATTAATTTACTTGTAATTGAGAAATTAGGTTTTTTGCCCAGTAAGTAGTCAAGTTTAGGATGTCTTTTGACAATTACTCTATTTCTTGCAGATTCTAGAGCTACAAGTAATAAATTATTATCTTGTTGGTCGGGTAAGCATTCTTTAAGTAATTGAATATCTTTTTTGGATTCAGATTTCTTTAATTTTGTATCAAACATAGGATCTAAATAAATAACATCGAAAGATTCATTTGCTAGTAATTCAGTTGAGTCCAATAACTCTAATTGAAGACCTGAAAAAACATCTGATTCTTGGGATAAATCTCGAATACCTTCTTTTAATAGATAGTGCACCCACGGTACTTTCTCTACAATTTTGATTGAGTTATATCGAGAAGCTATCTCAAAAGCATCTTTTCCAAATCCTCCGGTAGCGTCTAATATGCTTGCCCCTTTTGAAACCCCTTTCATAGACTTCAAGAGATTTGTAGATCTAGAGAGTTTTGTATGACTAGGAAATTTACAAAGGATAGGATTTGTTCTTTTTTTCTCTATAGGCAAGACATAACTCCGAGATGCGGAGTAAATAAACCCATAATGATTCTTAAATTTATCTTCCTTGAAAAGATCAGTCCGCCAAAGTCCACAAAAGGGTAAATCTATCTGCTTAGAAATTTTCCTTGCAGCAAGCTCTTCATTTTCTTCTTTGTAGAAAAAAAATAACCTCTTCTTAATGGTCACATCCAAAAAATAACAAGAATAAAACCTAAGATTAATCTATAAATTATAAAAGGAGTTAAGCCTATCCTTTCAAGAGCTTTTAAGAAAAAACTTATAGTAAAAAATGCGAATAAAAAAGAAATTACCATCGCCAGTAATAGATGAAAGGACAGAGAATAGTCAGTTTGGCTAATTCCAATAATCTCCACTACTGAAATGGCAGTTATCGTCGGGATGGAAAGAAGAAAACTGTATTTTGCACAAAAATTTGCTTTATAGCCTAAAAATAGAGCTGACATCATAGTGACACCTGATCTTGAGGCTCCAGGAATAAGGGCAAAACACTGACCTAACCCTATGATCAGTGAATCAAGAAAATTTAGATCTTTTTGATCTTTGTTATCTTTACTTTGTATCGATGAAACGTATAAAAGAATTCCAAACAATATAGTTGCGTAGGCTATAACCTCGATAGATCTTAGAGAATTCTCAATGAATCCTCTCAGTAAAAATCCTAAAACTAAAATTGGAAGAGAAGATATTAATATAGAAACTAATAGATTGTACGAATCGCCATGGTAGTCTCTCTTTTTGATATCTAAAAACATTGAGAAGAGGTCATCCCTAAAATAATAAATGGCTGCCAGTAAGGTGCCGAAATGGACTGCTACATCAAAAACAATACCTTGATCTTCTTCACCTATCGCTTGAGAAAATAAGATTAAATGAGCAGAACTTGAAATCGGAAGAAATTCCGTTATTCCTTGAATAATAGACAATAAAATTACTTGAAATAAATCCATCAAGCTTTACTCCAATGCTCCTCTCCAGAAAGATAAACTGGCTTCAGTTCCTCTGGGTTAACACAATTTCCTTGTTTAAATTCTTTAAGCGCTAATTCCAAAATAGCTATTGAATTAGGATATACAAATTCAGTTGGTTGAATTTCTACTAAGCTACACCCGTCTCCTAAAAAAGAATAAGAATCATCTAAACCTAAATTTTCAAAAGAAAAGTCAGAATTATTAATCACGGTTTCTGAAGATACATCGAGAATTCCTGATGAATATTCATATTTACCTACATATATTTGATTCATATGGGCATTCACTAAGCAGCAAATTTTATCTACATTTTGTGATTTGTTTAATTGTAAAGCCATAGATAATAGGCTTGAAATAGCAACTAGAGGTAAATCTAAACTGTAACTAAGACCTTGTGCAATAGAACAAGATAAACGTATACCAGTAAATGATCCTGGTCCAACGCCACAAGCAATCATATCTAGATCATTTAATTTGATCTTAGACTCATCTAGGAGTTCATCGATTATATTTAAGATCCTCTCAGAGTGTTTGACAGAAGATACTTCATGGAAGCTTTTTATTTTTCCTTTTGCACTTATAGCAATGGAGCAAGCTTCACTTGAAGTGTCTATTGCTAAGAAATTAGTCATTCCTATAAGGACAAAGAATTAAGAATATCTTTGGAAACTTCTGTAGGTGAACCTGTTCCATCTATTTTTAGGTAGTTAAGTTCAGTCTCTTTAGACATATTTAAGTAGAAATCAATAAGCGGTAGAGTCTGGTTTCTATATACATCCAGCCTGTCTTTAACTGTCTCAGGTTTGTCGTCTTCTCTTTGGATTAACTCTTCTCCTGTTTGATCATCTTTGCCTTCTTCTTTAGGTGGATTGAATTTAACATGATAATTTCTTCCTGATGCTAGATGTACTCTTCTGCCAGACATTCGACTAATTATCTCCGAATCAGGAACGTCAATTTCTACTACAAAATCAATATCAACATCTGCATTTATTAGTGCTTCGGCTTGTGGAATTGTTCTAGGATATCCGTCAAAAAGAAATCCATTAACACAATCATTCTTAGAAATCCTATCTACAACCAAGCCGTTTATAACCTCATCTGAAACAAGTATACCTTTGTCCATCAATTCTTTAGCTTGAAGTCCTAAAGGCGTTTTAGCCTCTACGGCTTCTCTCAACATATTTCCAGTTGATATGTGCGGTAAATTAAAATTCTTACAGATTTCTTCAGCTTGTGTTCCCTTTCCTGCTCCAGGTGGACCTAACAAAATAATTCTCATCTCTTTACTCCTAGTGCAAAAGCTATTGATTGTTCATTTGTATCGGAAATACTCAATAATACTTCTTCTATTCCTTCCATGTTGGCAACTTCGTTGGCCTTGTTTTTTAATGAAACAGAAGGACTACCGCTGTCGTTTCTCATTATCTCTATACTTTTAGGTGTAACTCCTGAAGAGAACCCAGTACCTAAAACCTTAGAAACTGCTTCTTTAGCAGCAAAATTATTACTCAAAAAATCTATTCTTTTTTTGGGGGTTTTAAGAGAATCAAAAATACTAATTTCTTTTTTTGTTAGAACTTTATTAATAAATTTTCTATCGAACCTAGAGAAGATTCTTTCTATCCTGTTTTTTTCTAATAAATCTGTACCTATGGAATTTACCAAATTAACCTCCCTTTTTCTTAAGAAATTTTCTTAAGTTTAATTTCTTATTACCTAAATGGAAATCTATAGCTTCTCTCATTATTTTTTTTGCTGATCTTCTAGTAGAGATTTCTTCAAAATTACCTCTCGAAAAGTTAACTATATCTTCTCCTCTAATTCCTTTGATGGATTTGGTCTCTTTAAATCCTGACAAAGGAAAAAAGGCATAATTCTTCTCTTTCATTATGGGTTCTTCAGTTGAGTAATCAGAATCTAAGTTTATGCCATAGCCTATTTCTCTAAGCAAAATTAATTCAAACTCCCTTAAGCTCTTTTCTATTTGATCCGTTGATTTGGTTTCTAATAGTTCACAAACAGAAAGGTATTGATTAAAAATTTCAGTGTGTGGATCTTCCTTCTCTAAAAATTTTGTTAGTAATTCATTTAAATAAACCAATGAACTTAAAGAAGAGCTATCTAATGAAAATAAATGGTCAATTTCACAATGACTCACATTCATTAGTGAACCCTTTCCGCTGAAACTAACAGATAAAAGGGCCGCAGGAGTTTGTAGTAATCTCAAGGCGCTCTTAGGTCTCTTAGCTCCTTTAGCAATGGCTGAAATTCTTCCTTTAGATTTAGTAAAAAAATCTACTATAAGACTTGTCTCTTTGAAAGGTCTCCGATGCAATACTAATGCTGGCTCTAGTAAAATCTTTTTAGTCACCCTTATATCCCATGGAACTTAACAAGGCTTGATTGTCTGTCCAATCTTTCTTTACTTTGACCCATAGCTTCAACATAACTTTTTTACTAAGTAATTTTTCAAGATCTTTTCTTGCAGCAATACCTATTGACTTTAATCTATTACCGGACTCTCCGATTAAAATGCCTTTCTGGCTTTCCTTTTCTACAAAGATAGTTGCATTTATGTGAATAATTTCTTCTTCTATAAAATCATCAATCATGCAAGTAAGCCTATACGGTATTTCATCACCAACTCTAGTAATACACTTTTCTCTTATTATCTCACTGGCCATAAATCTCAAAGTGGTGTCAGCTACTTGATCAGCAGGGTACAAATGTTTGCCGATGGGTAAAAATTCAAATATCTCTGATTCCAGGGTATTTAAATTACTTTTTAAAGCTGAAATGGGGATAATCTTATCCAATCCAGTTTCTAATCTTAAAAACTCTATAAAAGGTAATAGCTCGTTCTTGCTTTTTAATTTATCTATCTTATTTATGACAATTAATAATTTATCCTTATGAAATTTAAGTCTGCTGAATAGCTCCTCTTCTTCTTGAGCCCATCTAGTAGCCTCAATTACAAAAAGAATTAGATCCACTCCTTCCATAGAACCTAAAGCAACTTTATTCATGTGCTTATTTAATGCTCTCTTTTGGCCTATATGATATCCCGGTGTATCTACAAATATAGCTTGGCTTGTGTCCTTTGTTTTAATACCTAAAAGCCTATGTCTGGTCGTTTGTGGTTTTCTAGAAGTAATTGAAATCTTCTGATCTATTATTTTATTTAGAAGTGTTGATTTTCCTACATTGGTCTTGCCTATGAGGGTTACAAAGCCAGTTTTTTGATTTCTATCCATATCAATCCATCTTATCCAAAAGAGATTGGGCTGCTTCTAATTCTGCATGCTTAATATTTTTTCCCCTTCCCTGCGACTTAAGGTTTAAGTCAGGTATTTCACAAACCACTTCAAACCTTTTTTCACCTTTACCTGGACCAAGGTCCTTTGACGTATATATTGGTAAGAGCATTTTTTGCTTTTGAAGAATTTCTTGTAATGTTGATTTTGCATCTTTACTGGAACCCTCTTTTAATTGGATTTGAATTCTAGAGTCAAAAAATTTATCTAGTGTTTTATATGCATTAGTCTTTGAACCATCTTGATAAATAGCTCCTATCAAAGCTTCAAATGTATTTCCTGATATAGAGTTATTAAATGTAGTCTCTCCTTTTCCTAAGAGGATATAGTCATCAAGGTTGATGCTCGAAGCTATTTCATTTAGAGAACTCCTGCTCACTAAGGAAGCTCTAATCTGTGTCAATCTTCCTTCTGGTAATGGAGGTTGTAAGCTAAGAAGTCTCTCAGCTACATATAAGTTAATAATGGAATCTCCTAAAAATTCAAGTCTTTCGTTATTGTCAGAAGAATGACTTTTATGAGTAAGAGAAATTTTAAGCAATTTCTTGTCTCTGAAGCTATAGTCAATGGTCTTTTCTAACTCTAACAAAACTACTCAATCCTTTTATTTCTCTTAAAGCTAGGCAATTCACCAAAGGAAACCCAGCTCATCCAAACAAAGTCAGCTGTTCCTACCAGATAATCTTTTGAGACGTAGCCCCAATCTCTGCTATCTAAGCTATTGTCTCTATTATCTCCAATGGCTAAATATCTATTTTTAGGCACATACCATTCAAACTCTTCAACCTGTTTGGTGTTCAGTCTTCTGACGATTACTTCTTTGTTTCCTATTGTTTCTTTGTAAAACTCTTCAACACCCTCCTTGTAGTCAAAAGTTGAATCGATAACTTTTCCGTTAACATAGATCTCATATCCTTTAATTAAAATATGATCTCCTGGTAGTCCTATTATCCTTTTGACATATTTCATGCCAAATTTGCTACAACGTTCTTTTTTTAGAGTTTTAAATTTAGATATAAAAAATTGACTATCGGATATAGATATATCAGCAAGATCAGGTCTGGCATCTTCCGGATCAACTTCACATAGAGTATGAGGGGGCATAAAAACTGCTACGTCTCCTCTTCTAGGCTCAATAGTTTTGGTAATAGGAAAATAGTAACCTGGAAATTTCAATCCATAAGAATGCTTGTTGACGAGGACAAAATCTCCTACTTGTAAACCTGGTACCATTGACCTAGAAGGAATTTGGTAGGGTTCATACCAAAAAGATCTCACACAAAAAATTACCAATAGAATAAGAAAATAAGAGACGCTTTCTTTAGTTAATTCTCTATATTTTAATAATATTCCTACAAAAATAGACACAAAAGAAAATAATACGAAGACACCTAAAATAAGACCAAAATCAGTTTGTAAATTAAAAATCCTAAACAAAATAAGAATAACCGCTACAAACATAGCGGTACTTGCTGCCTTAGTAGAGTTTATTTTTTCTTTTCGGGAGGAATCAATCCATAGAATATAAGCACCCAAGAAAAATAGACAATATAGGCCGAGAAAGACATCCATCTTCTAATCCTTTGCTCTCAATACAGAAAGAAAGGCTTCTTGCGGAACTTCTACCCTTCCTATTTGTTTCATTCTCTTCTTCCCGGCCTTTTGTTTCTCAAGAAGTTTCATTTTTCTTGTAACGTCTCCTCCATAAAGCTTTGCAGTTACATTCTTTCTGTAAGCCTTAACTGTTTGTCTTGCAATAATTTTTCCACCTATCGCTGCTTGAATTGCTACATCAAACTGTTGTCTTGGAATAACTTCCTTTAAGGATTCAGTTAGTTTTCTGGCCTTATTTTGAGCTACCGTTCTATGAACCATCATGGCTAATGCATCCACTCTATCTCCATTAAGTAATATATCTAGTTTTATAACATCAGCAGCTTCATAATTATCTAAAGAATAATCAAGAGAAGCGTATCCTTTAGTAACTGATTTCAATCTATCAAAGAAATCTATAACTATTTCACTCAAAGGCAGGGTATAAATCAATTCAACTTGACCCCCGACATACCTCATAGATATTTGTCTGCCTCTTCTTTGATTACAAAGAGTCATTACAGATCCAACATATTTCTCTGGTACAAGGATATTTGCCTTGGCAATTGGTTCCAAAATCTGACCTACTTTGTTCTGTTCAGGTAAAGATCCGGGGTTTTCTATCCTAGATTCATTTCCTTCCATATCAATCAACTTATAAGCTACTGTGGGGGCAGTGGCAATTAGATTTATACCATGTTCCCTATCTAGTCTTTCAGTGACTATTTCCATATGTAGAGTCCCTAAAAAACCACATCGAAATCCAGCTCCCAAAGCATCGGATTGTTCTGGCTCATACTGCAAAGCAGCATCGTTAATACATAGTTTTTCCAATGATTCTCTAAAGGCTTCAAAATCATCACTAGATTGAGGAAATAAAGCTGCATATACCTGGGGGTTTATTTCCTTAAAACCTGGAAGAGCTGGAGTATTTGATCCAGATTTAATTACTGTGTCTCCTACAGGTGCTCCTCTAATTTCCTTTATCGAAGCACAAATAAATCCTACCTGGCCGGAGGCAAGAGATTCTAATTCTGTTCTTTTAGGAGTAAAGACGCCTAATTTATCAACATTATGTTTTTCCTTTTTTGAAACTATCTCGATGGAATCTCCTTGTTTAATTGTTCCATTTACAAC
>CEOQ01246717.1_pt1 | contig 19118 bp, 16 predicted proteins | sample 361351 | NCBI WGS metagenome assembly CEOQ01 (sample SAMEA2619907, study PRJEB7988) | marine metagenome | biome: marine biome (ENVO:00000447); feature: deep chlorophyll maximum layer (ENVO:xxxxxxxx); material: "saline water (ENVO:00002010), including plankton (ENVO:xxxxxxxx)" | depth 60 m | reverse complement strand
TATTTATTTGTTCGTGGTTAATTATAGCTTTAATAACTAAGTACTCCTCGCTATCTTCAATATTGTCAATTTTGATTATACCTCCTGTAGTTATCTTTTTGTTTTCTTTTAATTTTTCCATAAATTCTCTTTTTATAATTATAAGTGTGGTGATTATTTCAAAGCATTATTCCAATATTTTGAGACTTTTCAACAAAACTGAAAGTAAAATTAAATTCTAAATTCATTGTAAAACATAGTTTTTTTTTAAAATAGTTGACGAATTAATCTTATAAATTGTAGTTGGGCACACTTTAATATGAATGTTGTAATTGTAGAATCGCCTTCAAAGGCAAAATCAATAAATAAATATCTTGGAGATTCATTTAAGGTTTTAGCAAGTATTGGACATGTAAGAGATTTGTCTCCGAAAAATGATGCTATAGATACTAATAATGATTTTGATATGAAATGGGAAACAAGTGATAGAGGTAAAAAAGTTATTAAGGACATAACTGATGCAGCAAAAAATTCTGAAAATTTATATTTAGCTACTGATCCTGATAGGGAGGGAGAAGCAATTGCATGGCACGTAGAAAATATGTTACGTGAAAATCCAAAACTAGATAAAGTTAAAATTGAAAGAATATCTTTTAATGAAATTACTAAAAGTGCAGTAATAGAAGCTCTAAAAGAACCAAGAAAAATTGATGATAATTTAGTTAACGCTTATTTGGCCAGAAGAGCCCTAGATTTCTTGGTTGGTTTTAATCTATCACCTGTTTTATGGAGAAAATTACCTGGAAGCAAATCAGCTGGAAGAGTTCAATCTGTAGCGTTAAAGATAATAACTAAAAGAGAGCTTGAAATTGAAAAATTTAATCCTGAAGAATATTGGTCAATAAAAGGTATTTTTGATAAAGGTGATGGTAAAGAATTTGAAGCACGATTAATAAAATTTAATGATGATAAAATTGAGAAATTATCAATAAAAAATGAGGAATCAGCTTTAAATAAATTAGAATTTATACAAAAAGGTTCTTTTTTTATTAATAAAATAGAAAAAAAAGAAACTAAAAGAAATCCCTATCCAGCTTTTACTACATCAACTATGCAAATTGAAGCAAGTAGAAAACTGGGTTTTTCAGCAAATCAGACAATGCGTACAGCTCAAAAACTATATGAGGGTTCGGAAATAGAAGGAGAGCCAACTGGACTAATAACATATATGCGAACTGATAGTGTGGTTATGTCTACTCCTGCTATTAATGAAATAAGATCCTATGTAATTAGCAATATAGGTAAGGAATTTATCACTAAAGATCCAAGAGTATATAAATCTAAAGCTAAAAATGCTCAAGAGGCTCATGAATGTATAAGACCAACCAATATTGAATTAACTCCAATTAAAATAAAAAAATATTTAAATTCAGACGAATATAAACTGTATGAGATTATCTGGCAAAGAGCTGTTTCATCACAAATGAGTAATGCAATATTCGATCAAGTATCTGTAGATATAATAAATACTGAAGGTAATATAATATTTCGTGCAAATGGATCCTCTTTAAAATTTAAAGGGATGCTTGCTGTCTACACTGATGCAAAAGAAGAGGATTCAGAAAATGGAGAAGATAACAATAATTTGCCAATATTAAATGAAAAAGACAATTTAAAACTTATAAAATCCGAAAAAAAACAACACTTTACCCTGCCTCCTCCTCGATATACTGAGGCAAGTTTAGTAAAAAAACTTGAGGAATTGGGTATTGGTCGTCCTTCAACTTATGCTTCTATAATTAAAGTTTTACAGGATAGAGATTATGTAATTTTAGACAAAAAAAGATTTATCCCTCATGATAGAGGAAGAGTTGTTTCTATTTTTCTTGAAAATTATTTTAATAAATATGTTGAGTATGATTTTACAGCAGATTTAGAAAATCAATTAGATGAAATTTCTGATGGTAAATTGAAATGGAAAGAAGTTATTAAAAATTTTTGGAACACCTTTAAGGAACTATGTGATGAAACAGTTGGTAAATCGAATAGAGAAATAATAGATGTAATTGATAATTCTTTAGGTCCACATTTTTTTCCTCCTAAAGGAGAAGATAAAGATAGAAAATGTCCAACATGTAATAACGGAAGATTAGGTTTGAAAGTTGGTAAATTTGGTGGATTTGTTGGGTGTTCAAATTATCCTGATTGTAAGTACACAATCCAATTTAGTCAATTAAGTGATGGTAGAAACGGAACGCTGGTCGGCCCAAAAGAAATAGGGATTTTCCCTGAAACAGGTGAGATGATTACTTTAAAAAAAGGACCTTATGGATTTTATATGCAATTAGGTGAAGGGACAGAAGAAAAAAAACCTAAAAGAGTCTCGATACCAAAAAACTTAGAACCAGATGAAATAGGTTTAAATACTGCTATACAATTATTAGGTCTACCAAGAAGATTAGGAAAAAATCCAGAGAATGAAAAAGTGGTAAGTGCTGGTATAGGAATGTATGGACCTTATATATTGCATAACCAACAATACAGAGCTCTTGAAAAACATGACAATATTTTAGATATAACTTTAGAAAGAGCATTAGAATTAATAAAAAAACCAAAAGCTCAATTTGGAAACCCAATATTAAAAACGTACGGAAAACATCCAATTGAAAATAAAGATATTACTGGTCATGAAGGAAAATACGGACCATATGTTAAATGTGGAAAGATAATGGCTTCAATAATTGGTGACCAAACTATAAATAATTTAACTTTAGAACAATCTATTGAATTAATTTCAAATAGAAAATTAGTATTAGAAAAAAAATCATCTGGAAAGAAAAAAAAAGTTACAAAAAAAAATAATTAAAAAAAATAATTTTTTATCAAATGAATATAGAAAATAAAAAAATATTATGGAATGAAATTCTTAAAGCTGGAGATTTTTTAAAAAATAAACTTCCTGATCATCCAAATCACCCAAAGGGTAGAAATCCTTATGCACATGTTGCATTAGAAATAAAAAACAAATTTGCAATGTCGTATAAAGATTTGCCAGATGAAGAATTTAAAAATGTTATTGATTTTATTGAATTTTTAAAAAAAAATCCAAATTAATTTAATTATATTTTTGTTTTTTAATTGGTAAAAATAAAACTGCCAGAGTTACTAAAAGCATCATTAAAGCACTAATGTTAAATAAGTATGTAAATTCTTGAGTTTTTTCATAAATTTTAGAAATTAAAAAAACAGCTATAGGTGCCGAACCAAATGCAACAATAAACTTTACACCATAGATCAACCCATGGTGTCTTTCAGGCGAAAATTTTGCTAACAAAATATTTTCTGTAGGAAGAATGCTTGAGTTAAACATTGCTACTAGCAAAGAAACAAGAATTAAAGGTATTCCAGTGAAATAAGCTATAAAAAAAAACCCGGGTATCTGGGCAGCTATACCAATTATATATATTTTTTTTAAAGAAAAATGATCAGCTAATATTCCTCCCAATAGAGTCATTAAACCAGCAATACCATAAATCAAACCTATTGTAATTCCTATTGAGAAAGTGGATATATTTTCTATTCTTATATCAAAAAGTTTTGGAATAGAAGTTTGCATTATTTGAAATGTTAAACCTAATCCAAACATAGAAAATAATAATATGCATGCTATTATAATTAAATTACTTGAAGAATTTGATTCATTAAAATTTTGAGATTTAATATTTTCAAATGAAATATGATTTTTAAATATTAAGAATAAAAGAATTATACCAATAATTATAGAAATAATACCTGGTATTATAAATGCAAATTTCCAGTTTAAATATTTAATTAATATGCCTGCAATAAAAGCACCGGAACCAATACCTACTCCACCAAAAATACCATTAATTCCTAATGCCCTTCCCTTTTTCTCTGAAGTATTAACTACCCAAGCTATTCCAACTGGGTGATATATGGAACAAGAAAGACCAAGAAAAGAGAGGCCAATAAATAATGTAATTTTTTCATTACTTAAACCACATATAATTGAAGAAAGGCCCATTCCTATAAACATCAAAACCATCATGGAAGATCTACTCCATTTATCACTTAACCATCCTGATGGTAATGCTCCTAAGCCTATCATTAGAGCTCCAAGAGTCCATAGTGAAATTAATTCATCATATGTTAAATTCCAATCAGTTTCTATTGATAAAACAATAACAAAGTAAAACGCTGCAAACATATGCATAAATGCATGGCCTATAGAAGAAAAAAAAATTGTCAGATTGGAATTAGTCAATTTTATTTAATTTTAATGAAACTGAATTTATACAATATCTCAAACCAGAGGGATTTGGTCCATCATTAAAAACATGACCTAAGTGGGAGTCGCAAGAAGTACATACAACTTCAGTTCTGATCATATTATGTGAATTATCAATTATTTCAGTTACATTTTGATCATTTATGGGTTCAAAAAAACTTGGCCATCCAGAATTAGAGTTAAATTTTGATTCACTTGAAAATAATTTATTTCCACAACAAATACAACAATAGACACCTTTTGATTTAACATTAAGATATTTTCCAGTAAATGGCGGTTCTGTAGCAGATTTTCTGGTAACATTATATGTTTCGCTATCAAGAAGTTCTCTCCATTCTTCTTCTGTTTTTTTAATTTTATTCATTATTATTTTTCTTTATTACTAAATAAATACCAACAAATATTAATAATGCTCCAATAATATGAAACAACTCTAATTTTTCTTTAAGAAAAATTATTGAAATTATACTACTAAATATAGGAATTAAGTTTAAAAACAATCCTGATTTGTTTGCTCCAATAATTTTAATTGCCTTAATCCACAATAAATACGAAATTAATGCCGGACCAATACCGCAATACAAAACAAGTAACCAGCCATATTGTTCATTTATTTTAAATGAATGATTGATAGAGGATTCGAAAATGTAGAAAGGAATAACAAAAATATTTCCAATAAAAAAAATTAGAAATAAAAAGCTAATATTATCAATTTCTTTGGGCATTTTTCTTATTAGTGACGAATATAACGCCCAACAAGAAACACATCCAAGCATCCAAATATCACCTACTACAAAATTTAAAGAACTTAAATTAAGAATATTTCCTCTAATAATAATATTTATGAAACCAATAAAAGATACAATAATACCTATAAATTGAAGAGAAGAAATTTTCGAATTGAAAATAAAAAAAGATAAAACAATAATCAGGGAAGGAGCAAATGCAGGCATTAAAGATGTGCTAATTACAGAAGAAGTAGTAAGAGCAATATTCATAAAAGTGTTAAATATAGAAACGCTAAGAATCGAAAAAAAAATAATTATTTTCCAATTTTTTTTAAAAATAGAATATATGATACTCATTTTTTGAAATACAAATGGTAGTAATAAGAATATGACTACAAGATTTCGAAAAAAACTTAGTTTAATAGGTTCTAACGTAATATTGCTAGCAACTTTTGCTGCAATAATATTCCCTCCCCAAAGAGCAGTAGCTAATATTAAAAAAACATAAGCTGATATTATTTTGGATTTATCCATTAAAGGCGGACATTAGCTTATCTTCACAACTTTTAGCAATCTCAATATTTTTTTTCTTTATGTGTCCAAAACCTCTGATTTGATCAGGTATAGAAGCTATTTCAACAGCTAAAGAATAATTTTCTGCGTCTAATTTAGAGCAAATTTCTAATATTTTTTCTTTATAGTTTTTAATAAGTAATCTTTCTTTTTTTCTTTCTTCAAAATATCCAAAAATATCAAAATAAGTACCTCTTAAGAATTTAAAAATACATATGAATTTAAATACAAACATTAACCAGGATCCAAAATTAATTTTTGTTGGATTACCAGTAATCTTATCCTTTTTAGTAAAAAAAATAGGTGCTAAATTAAAATTAATTCTAAAGTCTCCATAAAAATTTTTTTCAATTTGGCGTATAAATTCTTTACTAGAATAGAGTCTTGCAACTTCATATTCATCTTTATAAGCCATTAACTTAAAATAATTAGTTAAAACTGCATCAGAAAAATTTGTTTTTTTAATATTAATTTTCTCTTCTTCTGTTCTAACATATTCAACTAACTCTTTATATTTGTTAGCATATTTTTCATTTTGATATTTAATAAGGAAGTTATAACGGTCAATAAATTTTTCTTTAGTATCTGTTTTAATTTTTTCTTTCTGATAAATTAATTCTTTAATTTCCTTTTTTAAATTTATAAAGTGTCTGCCTAGCCTAAATGCATGAATATTTTCTTTTATATTTACCCCATTTAATTTTATTGCCTCTTCAATTGCATGAGCATTAATAGGAATTAAACCAGACTGAAAAGCATTTCCAACAATAAACATATTGGATAGAATAGAATCACCTAATATTTTTTTAGCAATTGTATTAGATGGTAAAAAATCAATATTATCTCCTAAGATATTAATTAAATTCTCTTTCATTTTATCAAATGGCAGATAAAAATTTTTATCTCTTGTGAATTCTCCAGTCATAATTTCATCTGAATTAATAATGGATTTTGTTTTATCTTTATCTAATGTTCTTAATACTTCTTCATCATTAGCAACTAATAAATCAAAACCCATTAATAAATTTGTATCTCCATAAGATAATCTAATTGCACTTATTTCTTTTGAATCATTAAAAATTCTTAAAAAACTTTTCACTGCACCGCCTTTTTGAGCTAAACCAGTCATATCAAGAACGCCTGATCCTTTACCGTTTATTTGAGCTGCAGTAGCTAGAATAGCTCCTATTGTTACCACCCCTGTACCTCCAATACCAGCTATCATAATGCCGTATGATTTATCGATTTTAGGTAAAATCGGTTCAGCAATAAATGAATTAATTTTTTCTATTAGTGAATTATTAACATTTGTTTTTAATTTTACATCTCCTACAAGTGATACAAAACTTGGACAAAATCCATCAACACATGAAAAGTCTTTATTACAACTAGATTGATCTATTTGTCTTTTTCTTCCATAATCAGTTTCAACTGGAACAATTGATACGCAATTAGATTGTACACCGCAATCTCCACATCCTTCACAAACTGCTTCATTTATAAATATTTTTTTATTTGGTTCTTTTAATAAAGATTTTTTTATTCTACGTCTTTTTTCAGCAGCACAAGTTTGATCATAAATAATTACTGTTGTATCATTAATTTTACTGAGATTAATCTGAACGCTAATAATATCTTTTCTATCATAAACTTTAGAATTTTTTGCAAAATCTTCATTGTATTTGTATTTTTTTGGTTCATCTGTGATAATTGCTATTTCTTTAACGCCTTCTGATTCTAATTGTCTAGACATTTGTGCAACAGTTGGCAAACCATCAAGAGCCTGTCCTCCAGTCAAAGCAACTGCATCATTATATAATATTTTAAAAGTGATTTTTGTTTTGGCTGCAACAGCATGTCTTATAGATAATATACCTGAGTGAATATATGTCCCATCACCCATGTTCTGAAAAATATGTTCGGTCTTGCTAAAAAAAGATTCTCCTACCCAGCTTGCGCCTTCTGAACCCATTTGTGTAAAACCCTCATTGTTTCTTTCCATACTTTGAACTAAATAAGCGCAACTAATTCCAGTTATAGCTCGTGAATTTTCAGGTATTTTAGTTGATGTATTATGAGGACAACCAGAACAAAAATATGGGGTTCTTTTGATATTAAGTAAATTAGTATTATTTTGTATTAATTTTTTAATTATATTTACATTTTTTTCTAAATTACTAGATAAATAAAATTTTTTAATTTGGCTAAATAAGTTGATTGCAATTTCTCCAGGATCTAAAGATCCTGAAGATAGAAATAAATCATTTTCTTTTTCATCTAGTTTCCCAATAATTTTAATTTTTTTATTTTTATTAAAAAGTATTTCTTTTATTTGAGTTTCTAATAAAGATCTTTTTTCTTCAATTACTATAATTTTTTCTAAACCTTCAGAAAATTCTTCAATTATGCTATTTTCTAAAGGCCAGGGCATAGCTATTTTCAATAACTTAATACCAATTTCTTCTGCAATTTTTTTATCAATACCAATCTTATCTAAAGCCAATATTGTATCCAAATAAGATTTTCCTGTAGTAACAATTCCTATTTTTGAATCTGGATAATTATATATTATTTTATTTAATTTATTAATTTTACAAAATTCTTTAACTACTTTAATTTTATGATAATGCAACCTATGTTCTTTATCTTGAGGAGTATCGTTTAATCTTATATTTAAGCCATCTCTTGGAAAGAATTTATGATCCACATCTTTAATTTGAAATCTGTTTTCATTTAAGTCAACTGTTGCACCTGAACTAACGTTATCATGAACACATTTGATACCGATCCAGCATCCACTTAATCTAGATAGTTGAATGCCATATAAGCCATAATCTAATATTTCTTGAATACCGCTGGGATTAAAAAAAGGTATCATTGCATCTATCATGGCAAATTCACTTTGATGTGAAGTTGTTGAGGATTCACAGATATGATCATCGCCCATTAGAGCAAGAACACCTCCATATTTTGATGTTCCTGCTAAATTTACATGTTTTAATGCATCTCCAGCTCTATCAACTCCAGGCCCTTTTCCATACCAAATTCCAAAAACACCATCGAATTGTCCCTCACCTCTTAAATTAGATTGCTGAGTACCCCACAAAGATGTAGCTGCTAATTCTTCATTAATACCTGGTTGAAAATAAATATTGTTATTATTTAAATAATTAATATTTCTTAATATTTGTTGATCATAGCCACCTAAAGGAGATCCTCTATATCCTGATATATAACATGCACTATTGATATTTTTTTTAATATCTTTTCTAATTTGAACTAGTGGAAGTCTAACTAAAGCTTGAGAGCCTGTTAAAAAACGAATACCTTTTTCTAACTTGTATTTATCTTCTAGAGTTATCTTCACAAAGTTAAATATAAACTAAAAGAATTTATTTTAATAATGAAATTAAACTTGATGTATCCCACCTATTGCCGCCATTTTTTTGAACTTCTTCATAATATTTATCAATTATTTCAGTAATAGGAAGTTTGGCATTATTTTTTTTTGCCTCTTCAAAACATATTGATAAGTCTTTCCTCATCCAATCTACAGCAAAACCATAATCAAATTTATCGTCAAGCATTGTTCTATATCTGTTTTCCATTTGCCAAGACTGTGCAGCTCCTTTTGATATTACCTTAAGAACTTTTTCCATATCTAAATTTGACTTCTCACCAAATGCTAAAGCTTCAGATAAGCCTTGAACTAAACCTGCAATACATATTTGATTAATCATTTTTGTTAATTGTCCAGAACCTGATTCTCCAATTAATTCTATTGCTTTTCCATAACTATAAAGAACTGGCTTAACTTTCTCAAAAGGCTCTTTATCACCACCAATCATTATTGATAATTTTCCATTTTCAGCTCCAGCCTGGCCTCCAGAAATAGGTGCATCCAAAAAATTTAAATTTTTTTTCTTACATATATTGTAATATTCTCTAGCAATATTTGCAGAGGCCGTTGTATGATCTACTATAATTGTATTTTCTTTTACATTATTTAAAATCCCATTTTCTCCTTCCATGACTTCTCGTAAATCATTATCCCTGCCAACACATATAAACACAACTTCGGAAGCATTACTTGCTTTTCCAGGAGTATCTGCAGATAGACCGTTAAACTCATCTACCCACTTTTTGGATTTTGAAGAAGTTCTATTGTAAACTGTTACTTCATATCCTTTATTTTTTAAGTGTCCTGCCATAGGATAACCCATTACACCTAAACCAATAAATGTTATTTTTTTTATATTCACAATTTACTCCTTTATAATTGATAAAATTTGTTCACCAAGTTTTGCATTATTTGCTACTATCAAATTTCTTTTTTGAAAACAATAATTGTAGGTTCCTTCATCAAAATAACAATCAAATCCACCCGCTTCTCTCAATAAAAAAATACCTGAAATATGATCCCATGGAGATAATTTGGATAAAATTGCAAAATCTCTTTTATTATTAACCATATCTACATATTCTAAACCTATGCATCCATAACTTTGAATTTCCAAAAAATTTGATTTAATAGATTTCATTTTTAATAAATTTTTATCATCCCAATATTTTGTACTTATTGAACCTATGCTATCTTTAATTGAATTTATGCGATTTGTTTTTATTTTCTTGCCGTCAAAAAAAGTTCCTTTATTTTTTATGGCGTAAAACATTTCGTTTGTTAGAGGTTTATAAATCCAAGATTGAAGAATTTTATTTCCAAAAGTTAAAGCTATCATTACAGCAAACTTTTCTTTACCCTTAACAAAATTTTTAGTTCCATCTAAAGGATCAACTGTCCAACAATATTCATTTTGTTCATAATTATTAATAATTTTAGGAAATTGAGAAAATTTTTCCTCTCCAACAAATAAAGATCCTGGTAAAAGTTTACATAATATGTTGCTTAACTCTTCTTCAACAATAACATCTACACATGTAAAAATATCATTGTTATTTTTTATTTTTATGTCCTCTGGATCCAAATTATTATATTTAGATAAAATAAACTTTTTACTCAAATCAAATAATATTGATTGAATTTCGTTATTATCAATTTCCTTCATTTGTAACCAAATTGGTGTATAATAGAGCCAACTGTAAAGAAATTTTTCCAATTTTACCTTTATTAATTTTTTTTGTATCAATTTTACTAATTGGAGTAACAAAATTACCTGAACTAGTAATAAATACTTCATCTGCATTATACAATTCTTTTAGTGAAAATTTTTTTTCTAGTAATATTAATTTATTTTTTTTAATAATTTTTCTTATTGACTCTCTTGTTATACCTTTAAGTATATCGTTATTACTTGGATGTGTAATTAATTTATTTTTTTTAACTACCCAAACATTAGATGCTGTTGCTTCTGTGACTTTTCCATTTTCAAATAAAATTGCTTCGTATGCTTTTTTTTTAATTGCTGCATTTTTAGCTATAACATTTCCAAGTAAACTTACAGTTTTAATATCTCTTCTTTTCCATCTTAAATCTTCAAAAGTAATAGCTTTTTCACTTTTAAAATTTTTATTAGCAATGTTAAGTGTTCTTTTTATTGCATAGATAATTATATTAGGTTTCAAATTTTTTTTATATGCATGGTCTCGAGACTGCACCCCTCTTGTAATTTGTAAATAAACAATTCCATTTTTATATTTGCTTAAATAAACTATTTCATTAAAAATTTTTTCGAGTTTTTTAGCATTAACTCTGAAATTAATTTTCAACTGGTTAAGCGAATATTTTAATCTACTAATATGAAATTTAAATTCGATTAATTTTTTATTATAAAATGGAATTACTTCATACACACTATCAGAAAATTGCAGACCTCTATCTTCAATATGAATTTTTGCATCCTTAAAATTCACAAATTTTGAATTTAAGAAGGCAATTCTCGACATTATGAGTATTGTTGGCGTATAGAAAGAAGTTTTTCAAGTGTTTTTACAGAATCGGTTTCAGAAAAAAATATTACATCATCTTTTTCTTCAAATATAGTTTCACTATTAGGAATAATTACTTTATTTTTTCTGACTATTGCACCAACACGAATTTTTTCAGTTAATTTCATTTCTCTTAGTTTCTTTTTTGCAAAAGCTGAATTAGGAAGTATTTCTGCTTCAATAACTTCACCAAAACCTTCTCCAATTGTATAATCACTCATTATTCTTCCCCCTCTAACTTTCTCTAAAATTTTAGAAATTGTTATTAATTTTGGATCTATAGTTATATCTATTCCTATATTATTCAATAACGAAGAATAAGAACTATTATTTATTAAAGTCATACATTTTTGTGCACCTGCTCTTTTAGCCAATAATGATGATAAAATATTTACTTCATCATCATCAGTAATAGCAATAAAATTTCCAGCATTAGAAAAATCAACTTCTTCTAATATTTCATTTTCTAAACCGTCTCCATTTATTACTGTCACAGATTTTAAATTAGATGCTAAATACTCTGATCTTTTTTTATTAAACTCTACTAATCTAGTTGTGATATTTTTATCTTCATCCTCGATTTTTTTTGCTAATGAAAAACCTATGTTTCCACCTCCGATAATAACAATTTTTTGTGCCTCAGTTTCTTCATGCCCAAAAGCTTTCATAGTTTCTAAATAATTGCTGTTTTCGACAACAAAATAAATAATATCGTTTAATTTTAGTGTAGATTTGGAGTTAACTATGAATTTTTCATCATTTCTAATCACAAGCAATATGTTTAACATTAAATCTTTATATTTTTTTGATAAATCATCTATAGAGATATTCAGTACGGGACATTTTTCATTACACTTAAGTCCAACCAATTTTAATTTTTTGTTCCCAAGCTCAACCATATCTATAGCACCAGGAGCATGTAGTCTTCTATAAATTGCTTCAGCTACTTCGTTTTCAGGAGAAATTATAGCATCAATAGGTAAATTTTCTTTGTTATATAGGCTCATCCATTCACCCTTTAAATAATCTTGTTGTCTTATTCGGGCTATTTTATTAGGAATTTTAAATAACGAATACCCTATCTGACATGAAATCATATTATTTTCATCACTTCTTGTTACAGCAATTAAAATATCACATTCATTTGCTCCTGCAGAAGATAATATTGATGGCAAACTAGAAGCTCCTACAATTGTTTTAACATCTAGTGATTCAGATATTTTCTTTAAATGTTCTTTTGATTCATCAACAACTGTAACTTGAAAACCTTCTTTTGAAAGTTTCTCAGCTATACTTTTTCCAACTTCACCTGCTCCACATATAATTGTTTTCATCTATTTGTTATTATCTAATATTATATTTAAAGACTTAAATTTTCTGTAAAGAGCAGTTCTTTCCATTCCAGTAAACTCAGATATTTTAGTAATATTCCCATTAAAACGTTCAATTTGCGATAACAAATACTCTTTTTCAAAATTTTGTCTAGCTTCTTTTAATGATAATGAAAAATGAGAAGATAAGTTATCTTTTTCATCTATTTCCCCCATATCTGTAGGAAGTTTATTTAACTCATAATTTGATTCAAAATTATATTCCTGGTTAAGTATAATAGTTTTTTCAATATAATTTATAATTTGACGAACATTACCTGGCCAATCATATAATTCTAATTTACTTTTTGAACTCTTAGAAAGAGTAAATTTAAATTTTTTATTTAAATTAAAATACTTTAGATAAAAATCGCAAATAGGAATAATATCTTCTCTTCTTTCCTTAATAGGTGGCACATTTATTGAAATAACTTTCAATCTTTCAAATAAACTTCTTAGAAAATTACCTTTATTAACTTCATTTTCTAAATTTTTTGATGTTATTGCAATAATCTTAATATTTAAATTAATATTTAATTTTTCAAAAATTTTATTATTTTCTAAATATAATAACATTTTTTTTTGAAAATTTACTGCTAATGAATCTATATTATCTAATATTAAGGTTTTGTTATTGGATGTGACGAATAAATTTTGATGAATATTTTGTTCATCTTCCTGAAACATATTTTGTATTTCAGCTTCATTTAAATTTTTAAAATTTACCATTTCTGCAAGAAATTTAGACTTAGAGGAAGATTGATGAATAATTTGAGCTATTAACTTTTTTCCAGAACCCTTTTGTCCATTTATCAATATTCTAGATTGGGATGTTGAGAATTTAAGAATATTTTTATTTATATTTTTAATAAAATTGGAATTTCCAATCAAAGGGATAGAGGGGTTAGCAATTTTTTTTAAAAATTCATTCTCGTTTAATAATTTTGCTGATTCTATGGCTCGTTTTGAAAGAATTAATATTTTATCACTATTAAAAGGTTTTTCTAAAAAATCATATGCGCCATTTTTAATAGCTTTAACTGCCATATCTACAGTGCCATGACCACTTATTATTATGATAGGTAGTGATGGTTTTAGTTTTTTAAATTCTTTTAAAAGCTCTATTCCATCAAGCTCACTTTTTCCTAGCCATACATCCAAAATTATAAGGTCAGGCTTAAAAGAATTAAATTTATTTATTGCTTCAGAAGAATTTATTGCTGATTCAGTAATATAATTTTCGTCATGCAAAATTTCAGATATTAGATAAGATATATCTTTTTCATCATCTATGATTAATACTTTTGAGTTCATTGAACTTCGAAAGTGATTAAATTTGTAGCCCCTGTCATATTCTTATTTTTCTCAATTTTAATTTTTCCACCATGATCCTCCACTATTTTTTTAACAATAGAAAGTCCCAATCCCGTCCCTTTATCTTTTGTTGTATAGTATGGTTCAAAAAGCTTAGAAATCTTTTTTTCATCAACTCCAACTCCATTATCTGAAACATTAAAAATAATAAGTTTATCTTTTTCAGATAAACTCACTTTAATCCATGGATTAGGAATATTTTTGACAGCTTCAATTGCATTTTTTATTACATTATTAAAAACTTGAGAGATTTGAAATTTATCAAATTGGAAAAAAATATCTTTATCATTTAAGAGAAGCTTCATATTAATATTCGAATGAGCATTAGCAAAAAGATCAAAAGATTCTTTAAGGGTATTTGATAAATTTTCTAATTTAATTTCTGGTTCTGGCATTCGGGCAAAAGAAGAAAATTCATCAACTAATTTTCCAATGTCATCAACTTGCTTAGAAATTGTTTGAGTTAAATTTTTAATATCATCATAATTAATTGTTTTATCTTTAGATTTTTTTTCAATTCTTTCAGCAGACAATTTAATTGGGGTCAAAGGATTTTTTACTTCATGTGCAATTTTTTTTGCAATATCTGACCATGCTCCATGTTTTTCAGCAAGTATTAAAGAGGTCATATCATCAATTGTTACAACATAGCCAGATAATACATTTTCTTTTACCTCTTTTATAATTCTTAAATTTAAATTTCTTGTATTATCATCAATTATCACTTCAATTTGAAAATTTTCAATAATTCTTTTGGAATTTTGAAAATTTTTAAATATTTGTGCCCATTCAGGAAAAGCTACTAAAAAATTTTTATTTTGAATTTGATTTGATTTTTTGTTCAATATTTTCAATGTAGATTGATTAAAAAGATTAATATTAAAATCTTTATCAAGGGAAATAACGCCAATCGTAAGCAAGCTAAGAACAGCTTCTATAAAAATTCTTTTGGTTTCATCTGCTTCACTCTTATATAATAATTCATTTTGCTTATTTTTTATTTCATCAATCATTTTATTATATGAAGATAATAAAATTTTTATTTCATCAAATTGATCTTGTTCAGAAACTTTTGCATTAAAATCACCTTTTGAAATTTGATTTGCAGACTCAATTAAATTTGATATAGGTTGTGACAATCTTCTTGCTAAATTAAATCCAATTAAAATAGCTATTAGTATAAAACAAATAGAAAATAAAATATAAATCATTGAAAACTTTATTTGTATACTTCCACTTTCATTTTCCCTAGATGTATAAATTTCATAATATTGTCTAGTGTCTTTTATATGACTAAGGATATTTTCTTTTAAATTTCTATTAACTTGAATAAAAATATCATTCAAAAAATTTACCTTTTTATATGCTGAAATTGAGTTTTGATTTTGTTGAAAAATGTATGTCTGATTATTGTCCAGTTGAGAAAAAATAAATTCATTAGGTAAACTAAAATTTTGTATTTTTTCATCTTCAAAACTTATGAAAACTTCTCCTTTTCTATTAAACAAATAGATATTTGAAATAGTTCTAACATTAATAAATTCTCTTAATGCACCTTCTATAGATTTACTCTCAACTTTATTATTACTTGATACTTTAATTATTTCTCTCATTATAAGTTGAGTATCTGAAACTAATTGTGATTGAATTTCATTTTGATAATCTCTGGCAACTATATTAGAATTAATTACAGCTCCTCTAAAAGCACTTCCGTATAATGTGCTTAATTCTACACTATAAAAGAAAGAGGTAATAACAAGCATTCCTATAGCTGGACCTAAAGCCATAGCCGTAAATAAATTTATAAATTTTATATATAAACGTGATTCATCAATATTTTTTTTTCTATATATGAAAATTAATAAAATTTGCCTCAAAATTATACTTGCAAGAATCAAAACCAATATAACATCAGCTAGCAATAAGTATTGAAGTGTTTGAGGATCCTTAACTAATTCATTATTTGGAAGTAATAAATAAAATGTGATTGAAAAACTTAAAATAATTAATACAACTAATAGATAAAATAAATATTTAGAAATATAGATCTTGCGAAGTAATATAGATAAATTAGTCATTTTCTGTGATTATAATTAATAAAATATATACAAATTTATATTTATCCCTAAAATTTAATTAATTAAACTATAAAACGATTTTATGAAAAAAGCACTAATATTACTAGCTGGAGGAAAGGGCTGTAGATTTGACAAAACCAATAAATCGATACCTAAGCAATTCAAAAAAAACAATAATTATAATTTAATAGAGTTTTTTCTTAAGAATTTAGATCCAAATATATTTAATAGAATTATCATCGTGATAAAAAATAGTGACAAAAAAAAATATCTAAAACAATTAAATAAAGAATTCCCTATGCATAATATTAAATTTGTTAAATCTGGTAATACTAGACAACAATCTTCTAATAATGGCGTATTATCATTACAAGATTTTAATCCCAAAAAAGTTTTAATTCATGACTCAGCAAGACCCCTGACTTCAAATAAATTAATAAAAAGAATATTAAAAAATTTAGATAAAAATGATTCATGTTCGCCATATGTAATAAATAACGATCTTATAAAAGCTTCTACAAAAAAAAATATTAATTATGGATTAAAAATTCAACATATTCAAACGCCTCAGGGATTTATTTTTAAAAAAATTTTAAAGGCTCATAAAATTTCAAAAATTAATAGTTATAAAGACGACACAACTCTAATCAGTTCTATTGGTGTAAAAACTAAACTTATTAAAGGAGAAAAAATTAATTTTAAAATAACATACAAAGAAGATTATGATATTTTCAAAAATTTAATTCAAAATGAATTTAGGCATGGGATTGGTTATGATATTCATAAATTAAATTTTCGTTCAAAAAAAATGCTAAAACTTTGTGGAGTAAAAATAAAATATTTTCCTTTGATTGGTCATTCAGATGCTGACGCAGGTTTTCATGCTATATGTGATAGTATTTTAGGTGCTTTATCAATGAGAGATATTGGATATTATTTTAATGATAAAAATATTAAATGGAAAAATGCTAATTCATCAATTTTTATGAAATATTGCAAAAAACAATTAGATAATAAAAGGTATAAAATAGTAAATTTAGATTTAAATTTTATTTGTGAAAAACCAAAAATTTATAGTTACATAAATAAAATGAAAAATAATATTTCAAAATTACTAGATTTAAATAAAAAATGTATTTCTATAAAGGCTACTACAAATGAAAAAATTGGTTTTATAGGTAAGGGAGAAGGAATTGCTGCAGAGTCAATTATTCAAATACGCAGTGAATAAATTATCTCAAATTATCTCAACCTTATTTTATATAGGTTATTTTAAATGGATGCCTGGAACAATGGGTTCATTGCTTTCAATTGCAATTATAATATTATTAAAACATTTTTTAAATAATATTTTTTTTATTTGTATTTTTGTTTTTCTTTTTTTTATTTCATTAAAATTAATTGAAATTTACTCTAAATCAATAAACAAACATGACTCTTCAGAAATCGTTATTGATGAATTTTTAGGAATCTATTTAATAATGATATTCTTAGATTATATATCATTTTCGAATATTTTAATTGATATTATACTTGCTTTTATTTTTTTTAGAATATTTGATATTTTAAAACCTTTTCCAATAAATTTTATAGACAAAAAATTCAATAACTCCTTTGGAGTAATTTTCGATGATATTATTGCTGGAATTTATAGTCTAGTTACTTTATTTTTAATCAATGCATTTATTTAATAAAGTAATAAGAAAATTACTAAAAAAAAGAATATCTGTTTCTACTGCAGAGTCTTGCACAGGCGGTTTATTATCTTCCTGTTTTACATCTTTTTCTGGTATTTCAAAAATATATAGTTTTGGATTGATAACTTATTCAAATAAATCAAAATCTAAATTACTAGAAATACCTAACAATTATATTAAAAAATATGGTGCAGTTAGTAATGAAGTTGCAAAAAAAATGATAATGAATCTTCATAAGATATCAAAAAGTAATTTATGCATCTCAACTACTGGTATAGCTGGACCAGGAGGAGGCACAAAATTTAAACCAGTAGGTCTTGTTTTTATTGGTATTAAATTTAATAAAAAAATTATCATATTAAAAAAAAATTTTAAGGGTTCTAGAAAGGCAATCCAAAATAAAACAGTTAAGTGTATCTTTAAAGAAATTAATAAACTAATCTAATATCTCATCTGCTCTTTTCTTAAAAGAATCAATCATTTTTGTTTCAATTAAATTAAAAAAAATTTCTGCTAATTTTTGATGTAGAAGTTTTTTAAATTCAAAATTTATATCAAAAATAACTTTAGTTTTATTAGTTGAAATTATCTCAAAGTTCCAATTAGTTTTTAAATCTTTTAAAGGTCCATCTATATATTCTGTACTAATAAATAATTTTTTTGAATTAAAAACAACATGGGATGTAAATTTTTGAGGAGGAAATAATTTATAATTAACTAACATTTCAGCCAATATTTGATTTTTTTTTTGTGAATTTATTATTATGTTACTGCACCATGGCAAAAATTCTGGATACTTTTCTATATCCAAAACAATGTTAAACAAATCTTTAGCTGAATGACTAATAATTATCTCTTTTTTTGATGATTTCATCTTTAATTAATTAATTTTTTAATGATAATTCTCTTTTTTCCTTAAGCTTTATAAAATCTTCACTAGCATGATAGCTTGAACGTGTTAGAGGTGATGAAGAAACCATAAGAAAACCTTTGGCAATAGCCATACTTTTATACTTTTTGAATTCTTCTGGAGAGACAAATTTTTCTATTTTAGCATGTTTAAC
>CEOQ01132269.1_pt1 | contig 19134 bp, 6 predicted proteins | sample 361351 | NCBI WGS metagenome assembly CEOQ01 (sample SAMEA2619907, study PRJEB7988) | marine metagenome | biome: marine biome (ENVO:00000447); feature: deep chlorophyll maximum layer (ENVO:xxxxxxxx); material: "saline water (ENVO:00002010), including plankton (ENVO:xxxxxxxx)" | depth 60 m | reverse complement strand
TACATTTGTCTCTGCTACTGCAGATGGTATCAGTGCTAAGAAGGATCCTTATTTCGATACTGCTATTCCTATTACTGGAACCTCTACAACAACAATTACAATTAATATTCTTAAGAGTGCTCCATCCACTAACACTACAGTACATACATTTGTTTCAGCACTTCCTGGAGCAGTAATTAGTGGTGGTAACTATGCTCATACATTCAAGTCTGCAACTGCAGATGCAGTAATTTCTGGTGGTGCTTACGATCATACATTTGTAAGTGCTACATCAAATTCAATTGGTGTATACAACGATCCTTATAGAGTTTCTAATCCTGTTGCTAATACATTCATCGATGCTGCTGGATTACTTAATTCTAATAAGACCTTCATTGCTAAGGAATCAGTCGCAAGAATGGTTGCTGCTAATGGAACAATACCTGATCCTGTGTATAAGGATTCAGTTTACATCAAATATGAAGGTACTCCTTTCACTGCTACAACTGGTACGACATATGATCCATCAACGGGTATTATGTCAGTCACTACAACTGTTGCTCACGGATTGAGTAATAATGACTGGATCAAGTTTGTAGATGGTGCTGTAACATTCAAGTGTGCTCACGATGGTAATCAAACTAATCACGCTTATCCTCGTTCTAGCGATCCTGTGGCTGGAAAGTGGTTGGAAGTCTCGAACGTAACTTCTACTACGTTCCAAGTTCAGGTTCTAGATGCAGTTCCTTCCACTAACGAAACTGCTCATACTTTCGTTTCTGGTCTTACAAATGGAATCATAAGGAAGGACGGATATATTACTCTTAACGTTGGTAAGTCTTCTAATACTAGTGCTCATACCTTCGTTCCTCAAGTAGGTAAGACACCTACTAATGCCACCTATAATCCTAATACTGGTGTAATGAACCTAGTGGTTCCTGATCACGGATGGGATGAAGGTGATTGGATTCAACTAGCTGATAATGCTATTACATTTACTTGTCAGCAAGGTGCAGGAAATCATAGTTATCCAAGACCTATTACTAACACATTTACAGCAACTGGTCCTACCTCATATGATCCTAGTACAGGTGTACTATCCATAACAACCACTACTGCACACGGATTTGCTAATGGTGATTGGATTAAGTTAGCTGATAATTCATTAACATTTGAGTGCGATCAAGATGGTCGTGGTACTCAACATTCCTATCCTCGTTATGGTGATCCTATTAGTGATACTTGGTTAGAAGTTACTGTAGTTGACAATGATACATTCAATGTTAATTGCTTAGAGATTATTCCTTCTACTAATGTAACTACTCATTACTTTATGTCTGCTACTGCAGATGGTATTACACATAAGGTGGATCCTGCTAGTGGTGGATGGTTGCAGATTACTAATGTAACACCAGATTATTTTGATGTACAAGTTAATACAACTGTACCATCAAGCAATACTACTACTCACACCTTCGTTTCTGCTGCTGCAAATAGTGTAAAGAGAGCAGCACTTGTAACAGGTGGTGCTTATGTTCATACATTTGATAGAGCACTTACTGGTGCAGTTAATGCTAATACAGGTGCTCAGATAACTCCTACTGGAGTTGCGTATGATCCTGCTACTGGTGATATGGTAATCACTAAGACAGGACATAACCTAACAACATCAAATACTGTAAGCTTTGATCCTTTATCCATCATATTAAGATGTGAGATGGATCAGAATGCTTCACCACACGCATATCCACGTCCTACAGACCCTGTTGCTGGAAGGGATTTGGTAATTAAGGCAGCAGATGCAGATACATTTACTGTATTTGTTGGTAAGTCACTTGCTCAACCATTTGAACCAAGTGCTGCTACCTATGATCCTGCTACAGGTGATATGGTTCTTAATATAGGAGCACATAAGTTAGGTAGAGGAACAGGAATTAGATTTGCCACAGATTCAGTAGCATTTACTTGTGCTATGGATGGTGGTAATGCTGTTAAGACATATCCTAGAGCATCCTCTGGTGATGCACACGATGATTGTGTAGATGACGTAGTTGATATTTTAGATGGTATTATCTTTAACCTTAAGTATGGTGGTAACAACCGTGTTTGGGATGCTGCAGATCTTTATGTTGATAGGTCTGGATTCCTAGAGCATATCACACAACAGGTTTCACAAGTACTTACTGTATTCTCCGAAGTTAAGGATATTACTAAGGATGTTATACGTAATGATGCTGTTAATATAGTTGGTACTCACGGTTTAACACAGATTGTTAATACTAGTATTACACTTGAAACAGGACAATGTGCTGTTGTTGAACAAGCAATCAATACTTTTGTTCAAATTGTTGAGACTGCAGTACAGAACCCAAGTACATTTGAAGCAAGTGTTACTAGAACACTTCCAGAACTTTGGCCAATTGAGCATAGTACATTAGTTGCTAATAGGGATACAACAATCACTGTTGACTCTAATCCTCAATGTGCTCAGGTTGAATCTGCTATTAATACACTCTTTAGTATTGTTACTACAACTATTCAGGAAGCATATTACAACAATAACAATTATCTACTACAGTTATCTCAAGACTTCCCTAATCCTAATAGGATTCAGGTTGAGATGAGTAAGAAGGAGTTTGTTGCTGGTGAAGATATTCAAAGTGAAGCAACATTGAATACAATAGGTGTTACTAGTACTACTGTTGTTGCTCCAGGTGTTCAACAGAAATATTTTGGATTTAAACAAGGTAAGTACTACAAACTTGATAGCATTGAGTCTCAGTTCAATGATGCACAGACTATATTTGAACTAGAACGTGGTGGTGTTCCTTTCTATGCTGAAAGAAACCAAAATATTGTAGTTATATTGAATGGTGTTATACAGGTTAACCAAGTTGCATATAGAATTGAAGATAATATCATAGTTTTCACTGAACCTCCTTCAACTGGTTCTGCTTGCTTCATCCTATACTTCTATGGTTTAGATCCTGAGCGTGTTCTTTTAGGATATAACATTGAATCTCCTGGTACCTTCAAGAAGTTCTTTAGATTGACTGTTGACCAGCAAATCGTTCTTCCTGTTGAGGGTGCAGACTGTTGGGTATCTACTGATCCTCAATCTAATCCTCATACTTACGTTAATTCCTACTCTAGAGGTAGAATCTATAAGCAATCTTGGACTCCAGGACAGCAGAACCTTCTATTCGTTGAGGGTGTTACTGCACAGAAAGCTAACTGGTTGAATGGTACTTTAAGTATTACTAGAGATAGGGGTGCAAGTCCTTCCATATTAGATGTAACAATTAATGCAGTTGAAGAAATTGTTGACTCTGATTTAAGAGAGAAATTATTCAATAGAAATGACAGATTTGAGTCTAACTTGAATCCTGGTGATCTTATTCAGATTGATGGTGAGGCAGATACACGTTCTATTATTCGTGCTGCTAGAGAAGCATTGGTAACTTCTGGATATGACTCAGACACTAGTGGTGCAGTGGGTTCATTCTTCAGATCTTATGAGTATGAAGTTGTAATTAACGTTGGTGCTTATTCTGGTCAGATTGAAGGTCAGGGTGCACAGGCAGTTGCACGTATTGATGCTGAACTAAGATTCCATACTTTAACATCCTCCAGATCTGCTGGATTAGAATTCCTTCCTGGTGATACTGTTGTACAGTATGCAGATCAAAATGATACAAGTTCAGCAATAGTCTGGTCTGCTGAAGTTAAGAACTATGTTCCAGAAAGAAAGACTATTGAACTTAAGAGTCTCTATATTGATGGTGGTGCTAATACTGATCCAGTAGCTGCTAACTTCCGTCCAGGTGAAAAGGTATACATTGATGGTGTAGTAGGCACTGAAGCAACTGCATTACAATATCTGAAGCCAGGTGGTGTTAATAGTATCGTTCTTTCTAAGAGAGATAACTCTACTTACTTCGATAATATTAATGCTTGGAGACAAGATAATGTATTAAACAAAGGTCAGAATTTACTTGGTGGTGCATTTGTACCGAATAATGCTAGTGCATCTGATGTATCACAAGAATATGACTTTAGTTCATCACTATTCTCTAGTGATTTACAATCACAGATTTCAAAGAATTATCGTGAACCACCTAGAATGATCTTCCGTAGTCAACCATTGGTTGATTCAAACGGTGATGCAGTAGGTTCTCCTACAGGTGGTGGTGCACGTGCTAATGCAATCGTAGTTAGAGGCGAGGTTGCTGATACTGAGATCATTACAACTGGTTCTGGATATAAGGTTCCACCTCAAATCTTGTTTACCAGAGGATACTTTGTTATCCGTAAGGACTCATTAGATATTACTACTCTAACTACATTCGGTGTTGAACCTGTTACTATTGATGGTTCCTCAACACTGAAATCCTTCCTTACAGCAATCAAGAAAGGTGGTTCTGGTGTTCCGTTTGCTCAATTTGCTTCCTATATGCCATTAGGCGACACACTCGTCTTTGGTAATGGTGGATCTCCAGCATACAGAATAAACAGATCCTATGATGGCACTATAATCTGGCATAAGGTTATAGACGCAAGTATAGAGGTCAAGCCACAACCAGAGATATATGTAAACCTTTCTCCTGAACAAACTTTAGTAAGTTATCAGGGAACTAAGGTTACTAATACACAATGCACAGGTGGTGTTCAGGGCATCTCTGTTGCAATGACCAAGTACAAGAATACAGAGACTAAACTTTCTTGTAATGCTGGTGCTGTTGAGAAACAAGCAGGTAATAATCCTCAGATGATAGGTAATGTTTCCTATTCTGCTGGAAATCTTGGTCCTCATCTTAACTTCCTACAGAATTTCAAGTTTGAAATTCAACCTCAGTCACTTAGTTCTAGCGGATTAGCGGGATCATATACTGATGGTCAAGGAAGGACAATTAATTACGTAATGGGTGATATGACAATTGGATTCTTCTCTGATCGTTATCCAAACCTTACAGTTGGTGATTTTGAGAATCCTGAGGTATATAATTCACAGGTGAATGATCCTGGTGATACGAATAACTTCGTATTCCAACAGGGTTCAGAGATACACTTCGGTACTACACTGAAGTATGCTGCATTAGATAATCCTATTGGCGCAGATATTCTATTGGTAGAATCAACTGCTGGATTCCCTGCTTCAGGTGGATCTGTAATATTGGGATCTGGTGCTGATCAAACAAAAGTTGAAAAACTAACATATACACAAGCACTTCCTGGACGTTTAGTCGGGTGTACTCGTGTTAATCCTATTGGTGTTGTAGAGAAAGGATTCAACACCTACGATATGGATATACAGACATTTGTTGGTACTGCCAAAGTTTCGACAGGAACTGGTTCTGGTGGTACTACTAATGGATTCCTTTCAAATATAAATTATGTGGCATTTGGTGGTGTTAATATGAGCACCCCAAGAGAGGCAACATTCGGTGCACTCGACTTGACTACATACAGTACTGTGACCTTTAGTGCAATTAGAGGAAATGGTAGTAACGGTGGGGATGCACCTGCTGCTTCTGCTAATGACTTACTTGCTCGTTACAGTATTGACGGTGGTACTACATTCGTAGATATTGGAACCATTGTGGCTTTCGATGATACGAGTTTTGATACTTGGAACACGGTCAGTTTGACCATCCCATCTGCAGCACAGACCGCTACCACCATACTACAAGTTTACCAAGCTGCAGCTACAAGTACGAACACCGATGCGTTTGGTGTGCGCTTTATGTGGTTTGACGATGCGAATACAGACTCTTATATCGCGGGAGACTATGTAATCACCGCAGATTTAGATCTATAAATATAAATAACTTTCGGAAACCAGTCTCAGAAACTTCTTTTAGAAAACAATGTCCGCTATTATCACTGATCTGTTCAGGATACATAATGCCCAACAGTTCGTCGAGGCATTATCTGAACCAACAACCTCCACACCTGCAGAAGAGTCAGCAGCTGAGGCTGGTACCCAACGAACTAGACTCTACTTCTTTATAGGTAGGCCGCAAGAGTGGCGTGCTTATTTAGAATTGTATGCTATAAACAATACTTTCCAAGAAGGAGAAATTGTTTATCAAGGTTCATCTTATCCTGGTGGTGCCACAGTATATGGTACTGTCGAAAAAGTATTCCCCAATTCCGTCCTCCTTTCTGGTGTAAACGGAACTAATGGTCAGAACTCCAACTTTGTTGCTGGTACTACTGTAACAGGTAATACTGGTGGTGCTACTGCAAAAGCAGGTGTATGGAGAGTTGGTTCTGAGAACGTTCCCACACAACCATTTGACTCTCAGGAAGAGAAATTCGAGATCTACGATGATATGATCTCACTTAAGAGAGTTAAGAAGGATGATCTAACATTCGTAGTTAAGCGTTATAACTTCGGTGCGAACACAGTGTACGATATGTACAAGCCCGATTATTCTAGCGCAAAAACTTCTGCAACTGGTTCTACCTCACTATTTGCTTCCACATTCTATGTGATGAATAGCAGTTACGAGGTGTTCAAGTGTTTATATAATGGTCAAACACCTACCGATCCTAACGGTGTAGTTTCTGTAACAGAACCAACTAAGGTTCAGTCTATCTCTGGTATCTTTATCGAACCTGAGGATGCTGGTAACCCTGGCTATAGGACTGATGGTAAGCGTCCTTATGTTTGGAAGTATATGTACACTATCCCAACTGACAGTGTATTGAAATTCCTTTCTACTGACTTCCTACCAATTATTGAAGAAACTGCAGTAACATCTGCTGCTGTAGATGGTGCAATTGACACTATCCTTATTACAGACGCTGGTACTAACTATGACGCTGGTACTTACTATACTCCTATTAAAGGAGATGGTGCATCTGGTGTTGCTAAGTTAACTGTTGCAACTGGTGCAATTACTGAAGCTAGTGTACAAACTGCTGGTACTGGATACACATATGCTTCGCTTGATTTAAGCGATGTGTACAGTGATGCTGCTCTTACCACTGCTTCTAACATTGACGCTAACACAGACGCTACTGGTGGTGCTCTAGAGGTTGTTATTGTTCCTCAGGGTGGTCACGGTAAGGATCCAGTGGAAGAACTGGGTGGTAAGCGAGTTATGATTAACACTCGTTTAACCTATGATGAAGGAGAAGGTGACTTCCCAACAGACAACGACTTCCGTCGTATTGGTCTAATTCGTGATCCATTTAACTACGGTACTACAGACTTCGCAACCGCTGATAACCTAAGTGCTACTGCTGCTCTTAAGTTACAAAGTCCATCTGGTGATTTCTTTGTTGACGAGGAAATTTCTCAGACATACACCTCTGGTGGTCAATCTGTAACTGCTAAAGGTACAGTTGTTTCTTGGAAGGGAACTGTAAGTGGTGTTACATATAACATCATTAAGTACTTCCAGTCTCCTGATCGTCACACCCATAACGGTAAAGTTTACCCATTCAGCAATGGTTCTGATACCATATCTGGTGCAGGATCACTTTCTACTGCTACGGTAAATAGTACATATAATACTCCTGGTGGACAGACAGATGGTGGTGTAATCTTTGCAAGTGGTCTCGCTAACGCAGAAATTTCTAAAAATTCTGGCGATATCATATACATTGAGAACCGTCGTGCTATCTCTCGTGCTTCTGACCAGATTGAAGATATCAAACTCGTAGTCGAGTTCTAATTAAACAGAGTCGTTTAGAGATGCCGCAAAATACTAATCTGAATAGAACCCCGTATTATGATGACTTCGATGCGGGGAAGAATTTCTATAGGATCCTGTTCCGTCCAGGGTACTCCATTCAAGCAAGGGAGCTTACCCAACTGCAGTCTATGCTGCAGGATCAATGTGAACAGATAGGTAACAGTATGTTCAAACAGGGTCAGATGGTGATCCCTGGTGAAGTTTCATATACTGATACTTACGAGTATGTAAAATTAAGTAGCATCTCTCAAGTTGCTCAAAATGTTGACGGAGAAATTAACTTCGTCAAATACGATATTAAGCAATTAGTAGGTAAGATTCTAGTAGGTCAAACATCTGGTGTTAAAGCATATGTTGATAACTATGCTTATGAAACAACACTAGATGCTGACACTATTTTTGTTAAGTATGTAAGTTCTGGTTCTGATAATATTGACGTTAAATTCCGTCAAGGTGAATCACTTAAATTAGAAAACGCAACAACAGATAATGACCCAACTTTAGTTGTAGGTTCTGATGGTATTAAACCATCCAGTAGTCTTGCAATGGGGTATGGATCTGCTGTAAACGTTCAAAGAGGTATTTACTTTATAAATGGTCACTTCGTTCAAAACGATGCTCAGACCTTGATTCTATCGAAGTATACGACTAACACTTCATATAAGGTTGGTTGGTCTATTACTGAGAGTATCATTACTCCTGAGGATGATATATCCCTTAAGGATAATGCACAAGGATATTCTAACTTCTCTGCTCCTGGAGCACATAGATTGAAGATTACTCTTCAGCTTGAGAAGTTTGCAATCGAAAGTCCTTCAAATAAGAATTTTGTACAATTAGTTTATCTGCAACAAGGTAAGATACAAAGGCAGATCAAACAAACTGCTCCTAGCCAGATAGAAGAAATATTGGCAAGGAGAACATATGATGAATCTGGTGATTATGTAGTTAAAGCATTTACATCTGACATCAAGAACTACTATCATAGTGATGGTAGTGGATTTTATAATGAGGATGCATCTACAGGTTTAGTAAATGGTATTAGTAAGGAAGACGCACTTAATAAACTAGTTCTTAATGTAGGACCAGGTAAAGCATATATTCGTGGTTATGAAGTAGAGAATGTTGATCCTAATTATATTGAATTAGATAAAGCAAAGCAAACTCAAAAGAGAGATAATACTCGTTTGTATTCTTCTCCTTTATCTCGTTTATCACTTCGTTCAGTATCAGGTTCTGTTCCTGTCAGTGCTACTGCTGATGGTGAAGCTACTCCATTTAAGAAGGTAGATCTATATCGTAAGTTCATTGATTCATATCTAGGTATCAATGGTAGAGAGAATGATTCAAGTACTGGTGTATACAGCGTTAAAGATTTAAGAGGATCTATCTATAATAATGACATTGGTGTAATGACCGTTTGGTGTTATAACGGTGTTGTTCCTGGAAATGGTGATGAGATTGATCTATCATCTATTTCAGATATTGTTGCTTTTGAATTAAATAATGGAGTCAAGAAAACTCTTTACCACTATAATGGGTCAACTTATGATCCTGTGGATGTTATTGCTGCTCGCTTTAACCTTAAATATAACAAAGATTCCGATGGTGTCTTAGCTTGGTCTCAAGAGACTGGATCCAACGGAATGAATGAGAATTCTGGTGGTAACCCAACTCACTTTATACAAGAATTTATTTTAAGAGCACCTATTAAGACTCTTAATAGTATCCACGCTTCATATCAGTCACACGGTCCTGTTAAAACTGGTGCATCTGGTGGTGGACAGCAGAATGGTATTACTTTATATGGTAATGATTCTGGTAGCATTTACTATGGTATGATCCTTGATTATACAATGGGTGTCACACCTATTATTGGTCGTGCTATAGCAAGAGATTTCAAATTTAATTCTGTTCCTAGTGGATTTGATAAGACTAAGAATGTTGTTGCTTCTGCAACTCAGCAAGATACTACATTCGATCTTTCTTATACAAACCCAATTCTATTCACTAAACTTAAGTTAACTGGTAATCACGCATTTGAAACTGGTGCTAATATAATTGGTTCTATCACTGGTAGTACTGCTGTTGTAGAAGGTGGTCTATCTGTTGGTGCAAATGATCCTGAGAATGCTACTTTATCTCACGGTCAGAACCTTATGCTTTCCAACGTAGTTGGTGAGTTCCAAGAAGGTGAGGAAATATACGATGCTGATAATAGCGAGAAGTCTGCTGTTATTGCAACAAATGGACGTATCAGTCACTTTGTAGTTCCTTATGGTGGATCTAACTATGGAGCTAGTGAGAACCTTTCATTGAAGATTGGTGATAGAGAATATCAGAGTAATTATATTGTTGTAAGTAGAGAGACTACTGCTGGTCTTGGTATTAATGGTCAAAGTAATTATGTACACAATGTTCGTTTAACTGAACTTGGTAGAAGAGAAATCATTGATAGGTTTAACGTTCCTCCTATTTGTAGTGTAATTGATACTGGTACACATAGTGCTAGTGATCCAGATGCTTATGTAAGAGCTGTATTACACACAAATACTATACAGAATTTTGGTACTGAAGACATTCGTTCCGTTGGTATGCAACACGGAGCAACCAGTAAACTCTTTACTGGTGATATTCAGTATTCTTCAACAGATGCTGCTGAGTTAGTTACTATCACTAACAGTTTACAGTATTCTGGTCTCACAGATTGTGATTATATTGAAGCAACAAACTTTACTGCACGTCCTGGTGATGAATTAAGAGAAGATGATTTAATTCAGATCACTGTTGACGGTAAGACATATCGTTATGAGGTTTATAGGGCTTGTAACCCATCTACTGAACGTACAGGTAGAATCTATATCAAACAACGTTTACTAGTTGGATTTAATTCTAATACTGTCACACGTATTAGAGCAAAGGTTACTAATGCTGGTAAATCAACCCTTATTCTTCCTCTAGCGAATTCAAAGATTGCTGGAACTATTGCTTCTGATGATGATAGTGGTATTACATACTACTCTAGAAGACAGTTTATTGAGTCTGTAACAATTAATGGTTCAGATAATACCGTTAGTATTGCAGCACAATTAGATTATGGTCAACAGCAATTTGTACCATTTAGTCAAGGAGATTATGTCCTTGAAGTATACGAAGCTGGTACGAGTACTGTTCGTTATGGTAGTGCAACAGGTGAACTTATTAAAGATGGTGACTTGTTGTACTTAGATGCATCTATGGTGGATGTAACTAGTGGATCATCAACTAATAATGCTGGTGCTCTAACTATTACTTTACCTGAGGGATATCTCTATGAGGGTGGTGGATTATCGTTAACCAATTTGAAGTTAAAGATATCTGCAACTATTGAGACTACTAAAGCAAAACCAAAATTAAAGACTTCAGTTAAGAATAAGAGAATTGTTCTTACTGCTGACTTAGATAACGATGTTATTCCTTTAAGAGGTGATGACTATGACAATCCAACTGGACAGGTCAAGTCATTCTCTGATGTTTATAAACTACGTTACATCTATGAAGGTGGTCCTGGTATAGCACCTACAGTTGATGAAGATGGTAACATCTTAGGAAATACTGGTACTAATATCACTGATCATTTCCTCTTTGATGATGGTCAAAGAGACAACTTATATGATACTTCTTCTATTGTTAGGAAGCCTGGAGTCAGAACTCCAACTGGCACATTGGTTATAGGATTTGATCACTTCAGTCATTCTGAGGGTGATTTCTTTACTGTAGATTCCTATTTGCACGAAAATGGTGTATCATATGATGAAATTCCTAAGTTTACCTCACTAGTACACGGTAAGAAATCTCTTGCAGACGTTGTTGATTTCCGTCCTCTAGTTGGTACTTCTGCAAGTATTCCTGGCTACGTTAACGCCAGTGTGATGGATCCTAACTCAAATGTCTCAGAAGTGTATACGATCGGTGGTGTTACTGCTGCTCTTCCTGCTGATACTAAGACTAGTGTGGGCACTCCTTTTACATTTAGTTGTACCTATAATTATTATGTTGATCGTATTGATACTGTATATCTAAAGAAAGATGGTGCTTTCATCGTTAAGAAAGGTGCAGGATCAACCAACCCTCAATCTGCTGAAACTGTAGATGAGGCAATAAAAGTATTCAAAATTTATATACCTGCTTATACCGATAACCTTAAGAAGATTAAGATCTTCCCTATCGATAATAAGCGTTTCACAATGCGTGATATCTCTAAACTAGAGAAGAGAGTAGAACGTGTTGAAAGGTATGCAATGATGTCTGTTCTTGAGCAAGCTGCTCTGAACACTCAAATTAAAGACAACCAGACTGGTTTAGACAGGTTTAAGTCTGGATTTGTAGTTGATAACTTTGAGAGTTATTCTCTATCTAATATTAATAACGTTGATTACAAAGCAGCGTTAGATTTGACTCGTGGTACTTTACGTCCAGAGTCAAAAGAGACTACTGTATCTCTAGTTGAGAAAGATCCTTCTGCTACAGCACGTGTTCTTTCCAATTATGTTGTTAATAATGGTGTTGTAACACTACCATTTTCTGAAGCAAACCTTTGTAAGAATATATTTGCAACAAACACTGTTGCAGTTAATCCTTTCCTTATTTTCAACTATAAGGGAATCGCAGAAATTTATCCTAATGTAGATCCTTGGTTTGACGAGGATGCACTTCCATCAATCAATAATAACGATAACCAGACATTAGATCCATTAGAGATCTATACAGATGGTGATGATGCATTATCTCAAATTCATAATGTTACTCAGATTGCAGTAACTGGTTCTAGTACAGAGTTTAGTAACGTTAACTCTTTGAGTTCTGATGCTCCTGATATGTCAGAATCAGAAGTTATAAACTCTTCTGTAACTAGTAGTTCTAATATTGCTGCTCAGAATACTGAGATACCATTACAACAGTCATCTACTACTATAGGAGAACAAGTAGTTAGTACTGCATTAACACTTTATATCAAGGAACAGTATATTACTTTCCATCTTCGTAGGATGAAGCCTAACACTAGGATCTATCCTTTCATCGATGGTTTGGATGTTTCTGGTTATATGGTACCAGACCGTAATTATTCTGGTCTGCCTAATTCTTCACTTAGAAAGTTTGGTGATGAGTTAGTCACAGATGATTCTGGTAATGCAACTGGTGTTCTTTTAATTCCAGGTGGTAGGTTACCAACCAAAGGAAGTTCTTATGAAGAGAACCCTAACGATCTAACATTTGATACTACACCTGGGCTTCACTTCCCATTAGGTGATAAGAAGATTAAGTTTACAAGTAGCAGCACTAATGTAGCAAAACCAGAATCATTTGCTGTAGTTACATTCCGTGCTTCTGCTATTAAGGAACCTGCACCTAACGATATTATCTGCTTAGAATCTCTTGATAATATTGATAAGGTAGATGGTACTCAGTACACAGAAAACATCTTAAATCCAGAAGTTAGTGTTTCTGACCCTCTAGCGCAGACATTCCGTATTGAAAGTTTTGAAGGTGGTGTATTTGCTTCTTCTGTTGACTTATATTTCTCAGCAAAAGATGCATCTCTACCTATCACTGTTAAGTTAACAGATACTATTGCTGGTAGACCTTCCAAGAATATTATTCCTGGATCTACTTGTGTAATGGATCCTAATACTTACATTAGAGTTATTGCTAGTGGTAGTCACACTTTAATCAGGAATGAGATAATTGAAGGTGACACTTCTAACGCACAAGGTCCGTTGATTGGTGTATTAGATTCACAGAATCAACCAGTACCTGTGGTCAATGATTCCTATACCCTAGGAACTTCACAAGTTTATACTCTGATTCTTGGAGATCACAATAAAGAAAACTTTATTGCTGGTGAACCTATAGTTGTCACTTCATTGACTGTTGCTAATAATGCAAGGTCTGGTGATGATATTGTCAAGATGAATATAGTCCTTGATTCTGGTTACGTTTCCGAGATCGTTGTTGATGATTTAGGAGATGGTTATGCTGGATCAACTACTATTACTATTGAATCTCCACAACTTCCTGGTGGTGTTACTGCTACTGCTACACCTCAAATTACAGACCAGAAAGTATATGAGATCACTCCTACTTTAGGTGGTAGTGAGTATACTACTGCACCTAGTGTATTAATCGTAAGTAGTAATGCAACTCAACTTGCATCAGCTAAAGCGATACTGAAGATTACAAAACCCGCAGTAAGAATGGGTGTTGCAACTTCTACGAAGGCACTTATTCCAACAGAATTCAAATTCCAATATCCTGTTTATCTGGAGAATGATAGAGAGTATGCACTGATTATTGAAACTAACAGTACTCAGTACGAAACATTCATATCTAGATTGGGTGAGACAGAGATTAACTCTAATTCTACTGTTACAACTCAACCTTTACTTGGTTCTCTCTTTAAGTCTCAGAACTCTAATCTTTGGACTGCTAACCAGTATGAAGATCTTAAGTTTGATATGTATATGGCTCAATTTGACACCACTAAGTCTGGTGTAGTTGAATTGGTCAATACTGATATGGGTTATCAACCACTTGCTAATAACCCAATTGAAACAAGTACTGCTGGTGCAAATATTACTACAAGTCAGCTATTTGCTGCAAATAATAAGGTTATTAAGGTCAACCATAAGAATCACGGATTAAATGTAGGTTCTTACGTAGCACTTAAAGATTCCATCTCAGTTGGTGGTTTTGCTACTACTGCCTTAAACCGTCAGATTTTGTCTGTCCTAGATTGTGGAATTGACTTCTACACACTTGGAATGACTACTATTGCTGGTGGATCAGTAATTGGTGGTGGTACCAATGTTAAAGCATTAGGGCAAATCAAGTATGAGAAAGCTTTGGTCAAGTTAGACACTTTAGACTTCCCTGAGACTTCTCTCGAAACAACGGTCACAAGTACACAAGTCAAAGCAATTGACGGACGTACTACAGATCTTGTTGATTATACTCCTGATCTTGCACTTCCAATTGTTCTGAATAAGGAATATTATTTCCCCACCCAGAGAGTTGTTGCATCTAAACTGAATGAGAAACTATTTTCATCCCGACTTAATAATAAAAAGTCGTTTGTCATTAGTGCATCACTTAGCACTAACAATGCTAATCTTTCGCCAATAATCAATCTTAAGAATCCTAAGGCGATCCTTACAACTAATAGAGTTGAAGCAGCCAGTGGTTCTGAGACCAGATATGGTAGAAAGGTTCAAGAAGTAGAACTTAATAAGACAGTTATCCTGAGATTACTTGATAGTGCTGGATCTCCTGTTACTCTTGGTAGTACCGTTAACATTGAAGTTGGTGGTGGTATCGGACAGGCGATTAAGGGTCTAACATCTGGATGTAAGGGTACTCTCTCTTACTGGGATGCTGCAAACCCTGGCGAATTGTATGTAAGGATTACTGAAGGTGAAGGTTTTGTCCTTGGTGAGAGAATTGAATTTAGTGGTTCTTCTACTTACAATGCAGACTTTAATGGTGCTAGTGGTAACACAACATCAGCATCAGTTGCTGGTTTCGTGAAACCTATTACTATCACTGGTACTTTGCCACTTGCTCAGTTTGACATCAGTCCTGCTGATCTAATGGCCAATAGCACTGATACTAAGACTGGTACTGTTACACGTTGGAACCAAGAAAACTATCGTTTGATTTTCACATCTAACGATTCTGCCTTTGGATCTAGTGATTTGATTGGTGTTGGTGCTGTTGGTACTGGACTCTACAATAATGGATTTGATATTATTAATAAGTCATTTAAGGTACCTGTTGGCATCAAGACAGTATTCTCAGCATATGGTTACTTATTCACACCAGATAGACTGAAAAATTCCTCAAACGTTGCTACATATGTTACGAAGGAAATTTCTCTCGACAACCCTGGTAACGGAATTGTACTGAAACTGAATGCTGCACTGCAAGAAATAGATGATGTAACCGTAATGTTCAAAGTGAAGCGTGCATCTCAACAGATATTCTTCAGTGATATTAACTGGTCGTACTTCAATGCGGATGGATCTCCTGACTTTGAAGTAGCACCTACCAGTGGAACTAATTTCTCTCCAACAACGGAGTCTCAATCAGACTTCAAGGAGTATAGTTACACTGTTTCTAACATAAATGAATTTACTTCATTTGCAGTTAAAATTATAATGAAGTCAAGAAATCCTGCACTTCCTCCTAGGATTAGGGATTTGAGAGCAATTGCAACCTTCTAATTATGAACAATTACATTCAGGGTACTATGGTAAATTTAAGAGAGCCGATTTTAGACTCCCTTCGATCCCATTATCAAGGGCAAATTGATAAGCATAAAGCAAACGTTGAGATCTATTTGAATAATCCAGTTGGTATAGGAGAACATCCTGACGTTACTGGTGCTATAGCAGATCAAATTGCAGAAATAGCAAAGTATGACGAGCAACTTGGTATACTTGAAAAGTATTTTTTGGGTAAATGAAAGTTATAGGTCATCCTGATTTTCGTAAAGATGAAGTGACTGGTGCTATTGTCAATTCAGACAAGAGTGCTTTTGAAGCATATAAGAGACAGAGAGCATTAGCTATGAAATCTCTTAGCACTGCTGAAGAATTAGATAATCTAAAGCAGGAAATGAATGAAATAAAGTCACTTCTTAAGGAAGTACTTTCAAAACTATAAATACTCACATAGGAAAGTCTATAGAAAATGGCACTTACACGAGTCAGGAGAACTGGTCTTAATGATGGCTTAGTTAGCGATGCTAAACTGGATAGTGGTGTAGGTACCCAAGCGGTCACCACTGCTGTTATCAGAAACGGAGCAGTTACTACTTTAAAATTAGCAGATAACGCTATCACAACTCAGAAACTGAGTTCTAGTGGTGGGTTGGAAGCTGTTGGAACAGCAGTTATACAAGACGGTGCAGTAACACCACCTAAGATAGATGGTACTGCAACATTTAGTTTTAACTCAGTTTCAGTTGCAACCGCACTTGCTGTAACTGGTAAGGTTTCTAGAGACGATGCTTCAGGAACTGATGTTTCAGGTTCTGATTTAATTATTGCTGGTGGAGCTGGTACTGGTTCTGCATCTGGTGGTTATGTTCGTGTAAAGACTGCAAAAGCAGGTGGTGCTAGTGGTAGTTCCGTTAATGCTTTAACAGACGCACTGGTTATCACAGGTCAAGGTAAAGTTGGTATCGGAATTGGATCACCAACAGAAGATTTGGAAGTTGCTAATAATGTTATTATTAACGGTGAATTACAGGTACTAGGTGGTACCACAACCGTTTCTACCACTAACACAGTTGTTGGTGATAAATTAATTGAACTTGGTAATGGAGTTCTTGGAACACCATCTGGTGACGGTGGTATTGTTCTAGAACGTGGTGATCAAGATAATGCTTTTATTGGATGGGATGAGTCGGAAGATAAGTTTGCATTAGGTACTGGTTCATTTACTGGTAGTACCTCTGGTGATCTTACATATACTATTGGTACTCTTCAGTCCAACTTAGACGCATCTGAAATTGATGTTTCTGGTGCATCTTCATATGTGAAGTTTGATGGTGCTACTGTAACAATGGAACCAACTGGTTCTAACGTTGCACTGTTCAAGCTTGACGCAACAAACAATAAGATTGGTATTGGTCAAGATCCAAACAATGCCCTTGCTCAGATATTGCAGGTCAATGGTACCGTAGGAGCAACCGCATTTATTGGAGATGGTAATGGATTAACTAACCTGTCTGGTTTCACTGGTGCTGGTGATGGTACCGAGAGTATTCCAGGTATTAGTTTTTACCAAGACCAAGACAACGGTTTCTACCGTCCAGCATCTGACCAAATGGGTCTATGTTTAGGTGGAGACGAAAAGATTCGTTATAATGATCAAGCAGATTCTTTAATTACGGTTAAAGATATTCACGGTCAAGATGCAGGAACAGTTACTACTGCTGCTATAGCCGCTGCTGTGATTGATACATTTACTGCTGCTGATTATAGTAGTGGTAAATATGTGGTTCAGTGCAAATCTGGTGCATATGTTCAGGCAAAAGAAGTTCTGATCATCCACGATGGTACTGATATCTTCATTGAGGAATATGCTACTATGACATCTGGTGCTATTGCACAGGGTGGTCTTGGTACAATATCTGCTCAGTTTAACGGAGCAAATATTGAGGTGATCTTTACACCAGTATATGCTGTGAACACTGTCAAGTTCTTCAGATCCCTCATCACATCATAGTATAAATAAAACCGAGCACACCATATCCTGAGATCTGATGCCAGTCAGAAATGTAGCCAAAACCTTTACGTTTGAACAGCAACGTGTTGAAATTAACAACATCGGTGCTGATAATGGCGACTTTTCTGATAAAATCGTCGCTCAGTCGGTTGCAAACAATATGGTTGCCCAAACCATTACTGATTGTTTGCTTGAATTGGATACGGAGTTGGGTCCAATTGCTTCACTCACGAGCGAAATTCCCGCTAATGATAAAGACAACGTTGTCGAGGCAATTAATTATATTAGTGATACTATTATCAAAGGTTTGTCTAATCTGACTACTACTGATAAAACAAGTATCGTCAATGCAATTAATGAACTTGATCAAGATGTAGGTAACTTGGGTAACTTATCTGCTAACATCGTTGATCATTCTAGTTTAGTTGCTGCTCTTAATGAAACAAAGGATATCATTGTTGGTGTTCTTTCTAACTTAAGTACAACATCTAAATCTAGTATTGTTGCTGCAATTAATGAAGTTCGTGATATTACTATTGGTAATCTCGCTAACTTAACAACTCAAAACAAAGCTAACCTCGTTAATGCGATTAATGAATTGCAGGCTGAGGTGAATACCCTTGCTGCACAGGTCGGTGTATCTGTTGAAGCGGGTCTTGACGCTACTGCACTTGCTATCGCTCTCGGTTAATAACAAATGGCAAATAAATTTATTTCAACCTCAAAGCAAAACGTAGGTACAACCGCAACTTCAATCTATGCTGTTGAACTTCAAGGAACACAAACCGAGAAGCAAACTGTTGTCATTGGATGTAACCTATCAAACACCACTCAAACAGCGGTGATTGCTGAGGTGCAAATCAATAGGTATCCTGCATTTTCCATCGATCCTCAGTATCCTAAGGATGATGTTTATATTGTAAGGAACGTTCCTATTCCTGCTGGATCTGCATTTGAAGTTATGCAGGGTCAGAAAATCATTTTAGAGTATAACGAAGACGCATATAGGGCGACAACTCCTGGTGTAAGTGATACTTTAGCTGCTAACGTAACGTCACCAAGTGTTGTTTCGATAACAATTAGCGATAATACTGGACCGAAATTAATCGCACAGGATTATATACTCATCAACAATGAGATTATGAAGATTACTTCTCTAGCAGGTGCTGGAGATACTACT
>CEOQ01068870.1_pt1 | contig 19178 bp, 19 predicted proteins | sample 361351 | NCBI WGS metagenome assembly CEOQ01 (sample SAMEA2619907, study PRJEB7988) | marine metagenome | biome: marine biome (ENVO:00000447); feature: deep chlorophyll maximum layer (ENVO:xxxxxxxx); material: "saline water (ENVO:00002010), including plankton (ENVO:xxxxxxxx)" | depth 60 m | reverse complement strand
TCTTAATATAAAAACTAAAAATACTCAACAGATAACCCACCTAAACCGGTCTTATGTTAATAGCAGGAAGTTTAATGTTTCTGAAGAGATTAGATTTAAGAATAAAAGACAAGATTTAATGGGATGGATTGTAAAGCCGCCTAATTTTAATCCAAAAAAGAAGTACCCGTTTATACTAAACATACATGGAGGGCCTCGTGCACAATATGGGCGAACATTTTATCATGAGATGTATGTGTTGGCGCAGGCAGGCTATGTGGTTATGTATACAAACCCTCGTGGTAGTCAGGGTTATGGGAAAAGGTTTTCCAAATCCATCGAAGGTAAATGGGCAGAACCAGCAATGAGTGACCTTATGGCTGCCGTTGACCATGCAATATCATTAGGATATGTTGATAAAAACAGGTTAGGTGTTACTGGCGGAAGCTATGGTGGGTACATGACAAACTGGATAGTTACCCACACTGATCGTTTTAAGGCTGCAGTAACTCAGCGCAGTGTTTCAGATCTATCGAGTATGTTTGGGAATTCGGATATTGGGTGGGATCTGGTCTGGGAGTTTGGTGGTCCACCATGGGAGAAAAGAGAGACCTATCTTAAGTGGTCTCCTATGACATATATTAATAAATGTAATACTCCCTTATTAATAATCCACAGTGAGTTTGATTTGCGTTGTAATATTGAACAGGCTGATCAAATATTTACAGCACTAAAATATTTAAAGCGCGAGGTGGAATATATCCGTTTCCCTGATGAGCCACACGGTCTTTCTAGGCATGGTCGCCCTGATCGAAGAGAAGCCAGATTGAAATTTATTCTAGGCTGGTTTGATAAATACTTAAAATAATTTTCATAATCAGAAAATGAAAATTAAAGAACTAGGTGATAGAATAGTTCCTATTCTTATAGAAAATCTTGGTCGTCAGTATCCTAATAAGCAGGGACATGTATTACTAGGGCCAGAGGATTTGCAGCTCCCTACAGAACGCACTCCGTTGTTTTATGGGAGTTATGATTGGCACTCTGCGGTCCATAGTTTTGCTTCTCTAGTTCGTCTGATTAGGTTAGCGCCAACAGCTTCTTGGTGTGATCAGGCTTTAAAATTTTTAGATAAATCTTTTACCGTGGAGTCTATTGAGGTTGAGTGTGACCATTTAAATTATCCTAGCTCTAAAAACTTTGAGATGCCTTATGGAATTGCCTGGCTTTTAATTCTTTGCCGAGAGTTAAGGCTTTACAAAGGGCCTTTGGGAGAAAAATGGGAAAAATGTTTTCAAAATCTTGAAAAAATTTCATCCGAGCGCATGATAAACTGGATTTCAAAACTTTCCCACCCAATCCGAAGTGGTGTTCACTCACAGACTGCATTCTCGATGTTGCTTTCACTCGAATGGGCCTTGACTTCAGAATCAAAATTACTTAAAAATTCAGTTCATGATACGGCAAATAAATGGTACAGAAAAGATACAAACGCGCAGATAAATTACGAACCCTCAGGATTTGACTTTCTTTCGCCAATACTTTCTGAAGCTGCTCTAATGGCACGTGTGTTTGAGCCAGAAGAATTTTCTAAATGGTTAAAAAAATTTCTTCCTAATATTGAAAAAGAAATTTTTCAGTTCACTCCGGTTAAGCCAGTAGATCGCAGTGATGGATTACTAGTGCATTTAGATGGATTAAATCTAAGTCGAGTATGGATGCTAAAAATAATTATGAATGCTTTACCTGAAGATAGTCCTTGTCGGATTCCCCTTAAGTCAGTATGCGCAAATCATCAATCAGCTTCTGAGGGGTGTCTTGAAAAAGGGAACTATTCAGGTACTCATTGGTTGGGAACTTTCTTGATATATAGTAATTCAGTTGAATATTAATAATATAGATAAATCCCAATTATTTTTTTAATTTAACTGTAAAATTTTTGTTTAAAGTTTTATTTTGGAATTAAATATGAGAAATTTTATATACATTGTTTTTTTTAACTCTTTTCTTTTTTCTGATATTATTAATGTCCCCCAAGATTATGAGACTATTCAAAGTGGTATCGAAGAGGCAGCTAATGGGGATACTGTTCTCGTTGCACAGGGTGTTTATTATGAGCACTTACTTTTAGAAAAAGAAATCGTTTTGGCCAGCCATGCTATTTATGATAATCTTGAAAATAATTGGCTAAATAACGAAAATATACAGCAGACCATTATCAGCGGAGCTGAAGATCCAGAGAATGCAAATAGAGGAAGCTGTTTAGTTATTCGCGATGGTAATATTCAGCCAACTATATTTGGTCTTACTTTTCAGGAGGGAAGAGGAAGCTCTATGGAGATTACCGAGTGCAATCTAAAGCGTCAACAGCGTTCTGGTGGTGCAATCCTGATCTATAAGGCCTACCCAACCATCACCTACAATAGGTTTATGGGTAATGGAACAGCTCAAGCTTTCGAAGAGGGAGGGGGGCCAGAGGCCACAGAGGTTGTTACCAGTGGTGGTGGGATTGGCCACTTTGATGATGAGGATATTGAGTTTGACGAGGATAGAAGTATATCTAACAGGGCTGTTAATACTAATAGAACAGTTCCAGACACAATGGTGATTCGGAATAATTATTTTGCTAATAATAACAGTGGAAATGGTGAGAATATTTATTCTCATGGATATGGTGGCTCTATAGATGTTAGCGGAAGTGTTTTTGAGAATATTGATTGTGAATCAAATACTGTTAATGAGTTTGTTCTTCATTCGATCGAGAATGAGGCGGACTATATCCAGAATGATATTTCTGGTGATTGTATTAATGATAATACCTACTACGTTTCGAGTGGAGATGGAGATGATAATAACTCTGGCTCAGAGACAGAGCCATTTAGAACTATTAGTCATGCGCTAAGTTTCGTAAAAGATGCTGGCGCTGTAACAACTATTTATGTTGGTCAGGGAGAATACTCAAGAGAAGAAAATGGAGAGACATTTCCGATCGTGGTTCCTGATAATGTCCACCTGATTGGAGATGAGGCTGAAAATACTATTTTAGATGCTGGTGCAGACCTAGAAAATCAGGCTGCTGTTATGATTATAAATGAAGTGGAAAATGTATATGTAGCTAGTATGACTCTAACAGGTGGATATTCTGAAGGACATGGTTGTGCTGGTGGTGGAGCACTTTTGGTTTCCGCAAAAGATACAGACAACCTCTCATGGGATGATCAAAGAATTAGTATGGCAACTTTGGAGAATTTAATTATTGAAGATAATCATTCCCATAATGGAGGTGGAATATCTTTTTTTAGAGTTGCTGGACCAAGTCTCACAGATGTAGTTATTAGTGATAATACATCTTCTTTTCAAGGAGGAGGTGTATTTATATATGTGTCAGACGTTACTATGAATTCTGTTGTAGTAGAAAATAATACGTGTCTAGGAATTACCTGGGAAGGAATCGATGGTGTTGGTCATGGAGGCGGAGTCTTTTTAAATCAATCTACCGGTGAATTCTCAGAGCTATCAATTTTAAATAATAATGCCTCCTCAATGGGCGGTGGTATATGGTCAAGCTTTGGTTCAGGATGGGCACTAGAAAACTCAATTGTTAGCGGGAATATTGCCCCATGGAATGGTGGAGGGATTGCTTTATGGGATAACAACTCTCAGGGTGAAGGCAGTTCTCCTACAATCATGAATACAACTATTTCCAATAATTCAGCGACCGGCTCTTGGTGGGCTGGTCACGCTGGGGGTGTGATGGCAAATAACTCTAACCCTCATATCATTGGCTCTGATATTTCTAATAATAGTTCAAATAATAATGGTGGAGGTTTAAACATATGGGCTGGTAGTGATGTTTTATTAGATGATTGTATAATTAGTAATAATGATGCCTCTGCAAATGGCGGTGGGGTATATGTGGCTACAGACGCGGTTGGAATTGAATTAAATCGTTGTTTGATTATCCAAAACAACTCAAATAGTTCAGCTGGTGGAGTATCTATAGGTAGTTCAATTGGTAAAATAACAAATTGTACTATTAGTGGTAATAGTGGTCCGAATTCTGGAGGGTTAGATTTCTTTAGTGGTTCCAGTGGGAGCATCGTTAATTCAATTGTTTGGCAAAATTCACCTAACAATATAACTGCAACCAATTCAGCATTAAGTGTTCGATATAGTAATATTGGAGGAGGGTTTACTGGAGGAGAGGGGAATATCAGTGAGCCTCCAATTTTTGATGCACCGCATGTTGGAGATTATTCACTTGGGCCTGATTCTCCATGTATTGACTCTGGTACTGCAGATTTAGATGGTGATGGAGAAGAAGATTTAACTAATTTTAGTGGACATGGTCCTGATATGGGAGCTTTTGAATCTTTTCATGGACCCGCTGAACTACAGTACGTTGTCCAGGATTCAATAGCTACTCTGTGGTGGTCTGCAAGTACAGATCCAAATTTTCAATATTATGTATTAGAGAGGTCTACGCATCCGTTCTTTAGTGAGGGTATAGATACTATGTATACCACTTCGCCAGTATATGATGATACTAATTTAGATTGGGATACATTTTATTATTATAGAGTAGCTACTTTTACAAGCAATTTATCAGAGTATTCGGATGTTATTTCTCTAATCATTGAATGGCTTAGTATAAATAAGAGGTCTCTAACTCCGGATAATTATGCTCTTCACCAGAACTATCCAAACCCATTTAATCCATTTACAACTTTAAGGTATGATTTGCCAGATGATATTGTTGTAAATATCTTAATCTATGATATGTTAGGGAAAATAGTTAAGACTCTAGTTTCTGGTGAGCAAAATTCTGGATACAAATCTGTTCAATGGGATGCTACAAATAATAGTGGTCAAGCAGTTAGCGCTGGGGTTTACATTATTAGTATTCAAGCTGGGGAATTCAGAGATACTAGAAAGATGCTTTTTGTAAAATAGCTAACTGGAAAATTTAGTTTTTGAAAATACAATCTCAATCCAAGCTTTTATTTTGCTGAATGGTAAGCTGATTTAAATTTAATTTTTCAGAAATAAGAAAACCCTACACATTCGATATTTTTTGGGATCCTGATCATAAAAAGGATGAAGAGTTTTTATTGATTCCATTTTTTTAATATTGTTGGTCTTTTTTTTTAAAAAATGTTAAAGAAAATAGCAAAGTATAGTTTTTTTATTCTAGTGGTAGTGTCAATTATTATAGTATTTTTTATCAATTTGAGCCCTCAGTTTGGATCCAACCCCTCATTAATGGATAAAGAATTTTATGAAACATTTTCTAATTTCAATGATGGTACATTTAGAAGTATGGAAGTGACTCCAGTTATGACTGGAGAAGTATCTACTTGGGATTTTTTTAAAAGTGGTGAAAGTAGGAACCCTAAGGCTGATATAATTCCAAAGAAAATTGATTATTTTTCTTTTAAAGATTTAAATAAACATAAGTATAAAATATCTTGGTTGGGGCACTCTGCCTTTATTCTAAACTTAGATGGTAAAATCATTTTATTGGACCCAATGCTTGGAAGCCATGCTGCACCTATTCCTTTGCCTAATCTAAAAAGATATAATAGCACTTTCCCAATTGATCCCGAATTAATAGAAAATATTGATTTAGTGATTATCTCGCATGATCACTATGATCATTTGGATTATTCTAGTATAAAGAAAATAAAAGATAATGTAAAAATATTTTTAGTCCCTTATGGCGTTGGAAATCACTTAAGAGGTTGGGGTGTGGATAAAGATAAAATAGTGGAATTGAACTGGAACCAAAATTATGTAATTGATGGTATTGAGTTTGTTTGTCTCCCAGCACGTCATTTTTCAGGAAGAGGCCCGCTAAACAGGAATAGTACTTTATGGAGTTCTTGGGCTATAAAATCTTCCGTTTTAAAAATTTATTTCAGTGGTGATAGTGGATATGGAAAACATTTTAAGACAATAGGAGAGGAACACGGGCCATTTGATATTTCCTTATTGGATTGTGGTCAATATAATAATGCATGGAAATATGCGCACATGTTTCCAAAGGAGGCAGTCAAAGCTGCAAATGATCTAAGAACAGAATTTTTTATTCCCATCCATTGGGGCGGATTCACTTTAGCAATGCATTCATGGGATGAACCAGTAATCGAGTCAATTAGATGGTCTAATGAAGTAGGACTGAAGTGTTTAACCCCTGAAATTGGAGATGAAATATCAAAAGAAAGACTAAACGAAGAATTTATTAAATGGTGGGAGAAATATTAAAATATTGCTTATTGTTTGTTTTTTTCTCTTTGATTTCGAATTTTTTTATTTATTTCTATTACTTTCTTATTTCCTTCGTACCATGGAGGGAGCTTATCCCAGTCAGGTATTCCATCATCTATAAGAGAACTGTTTTTAGGGTGTTTAGGGTAACCTTTAGCAGTTAACCCACCTACAATCAAGCATACAAGTTCACAATTATCATCAGCTTTAAGTGCCCTGTAGACACTGGGGCTTACTCGTATAATATCACCTTTTTTTAGCTTAAGTAATTTTCCATCTAAATAAATAATTCCTTTTCCATCAAGGATAATATAAATCTCTTCCTGATATTTGTGCCGATGTATAAATGTATATCCTTTTCCATTAGGAAGCCGAGCAAAGCTCATGCCTACACCACTAAGATTTAGGTCATCCCTAATAAATGTAATCCAATTTGGCAAGTCTTTCAGGTTATAATTTTTTTTATGATACTTCAATTAATTTTATTTCCATTAAAAATTTTAAACTTTATTATTTAAATACTAACTATTCATGAAAAGTAATTGATATTTAGTTTATTTTCTTTTCAAGAAAAATAATAAAAGCTTCTCTTTTAAAAAAAAGAAGCATTCTTCTTTGTTCTCTTTGGACCGCTTTAATACTAAACCCTTGTCTTAAAAAATTATTTAAGAATTCAGTTAACCTCTCAGTATTTACTTTAGCTGAGCCTAGAAATAATGTGCTTAATGCGCTCTCATTGTAATTGACGACTAATGCTTCATTCATTTTTATTCCTTTGATTGATTAATTAAATCTAATAAGCATGTAACAGACCAAACATTAAATGTTTAGTATAATTATTAGACCTAGTTTTTTGGGACATCTCCAAAATTATTTTTAACTTTTTGTCCGGGTTTAACCAAATAAAACAAAAGCAGAATCCCTAAGGGAGGTATAATAAATAACCAAGCCCATCTGCCACTTAAGTTTAAATCATGTAATCTTCTGACAATGACTGCTAAACTAGGTATTATTGTAAGGGGTCTATATAAGAATACTAGGACACCTACATCAGAATAGAATTTAGCAATCGGTAGATATTGGTTAAACGGAAGGTCACTGAGTTTTAAAAAACTATAGCCAATTTTTCTATCAATAATTATTATGATAAAATAAAATATTAACCAAAATAATAAAAAATACCATAGCTCGGATCTGCTAGCTCGGCCTTTAAAATTTGCATATTCGCGAAAGCATTTTATAAACCATTTCATTTTGAATAAAAAATCAATTACACTTCATCACAGTCATCATGGAGATCTGATTTTAACGGTTTCAAATGAATATGTTCTTTTGGGATATAAAAACTGGCCAATATTTCGATAGAAATAAATATAAATGCAATAGAAGCAGTTATATATGCGCCTTCGGCAATAGCAGATAAAACCTCGATGAAATGGCTAACGCCATGTAATCTTAGACCCCATCTTAATATTTCCAGGAAGTGTTTTTTGATCATTTATCTAAAAGCATTAATTGATTATTTATAAATCTAACCATCATTATTCAATTAAAAACTAAGTGATTTACCATATATGATAAATACATACCTTAATATTCAAAATATTTACAATATTTTATTTTCATAAAGAGGTTTGGAATTATAATAAACTATTTAGTTATTATATATGCTTAATAATCCTCAAAAATCCAAGGATAAAGATTGAATAAAAATAAGTCATTAAGCATATCAGGTGTGACAAAAAAATATAGCCATGTAAAGGCACTAGATAATATTTCTTTTGAAATACCTGATAAGTCTATATTTGCGCTTTTGGGTCCAAATGGGAGCGGTAAATCTACTCTGATAAAAATCTTGGCAAAGCTTACAAGTGATTGGTTTGGAGATATTATTTGTAATGGGCATTCAATTAGAAGGGGGAATAATTATTTAAAAGATTTTGGTTTTATTATCGAAGATCCTTGCTTTTATGATTATTTAAGCGCCAAAGATAACCTGAAAATATTTTCGCGTTTAACTAATACAAATTTTGATCGGATAAAGGTTGTGTTAGAATTAGTAGGCTTAACTCATCGGGGCGATGATAAAGTAGGCAAATATTCGTATGGGATGAAGCAGCGTCTTGGTATTGCACAGGCATTATTGCATGACCCTAAATTTTTGGTTCTTGATGAGCCAAATAATGGTTTAGATCCAATTGGAATAAATCAAATGGCAGACCTGATATTTAGACTAAACAATAATGGTAAAACAATTCTTTTGTCAACACATTCATTAGTTGAGGTAGATAGACTATGCTCACATGTTGTCATTTTAAAGAATGGTAACTTATTAATTGAAAAGGAAATGAAATCAAATCAAGAATATAAATTTTTTAGGGTTGAAGTCTATGATAGAAGAGGAGCTGTGCTTTTATTTAATGGGTTAGAGGAAGTAAAAATTTTAGCAAAAGAAAATAATATTTTAGTTATATCACAAGACATGACTAAATCTTCAATTGATTTAAAAAAACAGATTGAAGATAATCAAAATATTAAATCAATTCACAGGGAGTCAGATCTTATTAAATATTTTTATGATTAAATCCTTATTACATAATGAATTTTTAAAGGTTTTAAACAAAAAAAGGACTTACATCAGTTTTGTTTTAATTACATTTCTTGTTCCGATTATTGTTTTATCTATAGGCAGTGGAGCAGAGTATCTTGAAAATAAAATTTACGGTCAGTTAAGTGACTCATTTATTGTATTCGGCTCTTTAACTAATGGATATCTTGCTAGCTATTTAATTATAGCCATATTAACAGGCCAGATGCCATTTTTAGCAACTATTGTCGCTTCCGAAATTGTATCGGGTGAATACTCAAAAGGTACATTTAGAATGTATTTATCTAGGCCTGTATCCAGAAGCTTGATTTTACTATCAAAGCTCATAGTAGTTAACATATATACTATTATCATGATGTTGTTTTTTGTTTTTTATACATTGCTGGTTGGGATTGTTTTTTTAGGAAAGGGTGATTTAGCCGTGTTCCATCTGGGACTACTTTTTTTGGCTGAGGGAGATATTTTTTGGCGGTTCTTTTTGGCATATAATATTTCAACACTTGTAATGGTAACAGTTAGTAATTTATGTTTTATGTTATCAACCTGCCTTAAAAATAGTGTTACTCCTATAATTATTACCATTAGTACGGTTTTTATTGGGACGGCAATTTCTTTTATTCCTTTAAAAATATTTGAAACTGTAAATCCTTATTTATTTACAGGATATATCGACCTTTTTCTAGCAGCCTTTTATGATCCTGTTCCTTGGAATATTATACTAAAGTCTATCTTTGTTTGTTCTTTTTGGTCTCTTATTTTCATTAGTTTTTCTTTCTATCACTTTTCTAAAAAGGAAATTTTGGTATGATAAAAAAACTATTCGTTGTGTCAACTCTTTTATGTTTAATACCTGAAAACATTCTCTTATTTGGAAATTCTGATGCCACTAGAATTATAAATAATACTGAAAAAAAATTTAGATCTGTTGATAGCTATGAAGTAAAAATGACAATTTCAATGTCTATACCAGCATTTAGACTCCCAAGGAAAAAATATCACGTATTCTTTAAACAACCCGATAAAATTAAAATTGAAAGCAAAGGTTTTGGTGTTTTGCCGCGTACAGGTATGTTCACTTCACCGATGGAAAACTTCAATAATCTTACTGATATTAAAATAATTAATAATTTGAAAGAGCTTCCAAAAGATAACATTACAGTATCAGGCAATTTAATTTTAGATAGCTTGGCGCTTGAAATGCCAAATGATTATGCCAAGCTAACTTTCAAACCCACAGTTAATGTAATAATTGATACCTCTAAATGGGTAATAACTAGAGTAACCACTAAAATTGATACTCTAAAGATTATGGAAATACAGAATAGATATGATTTTGTAGACAAAGGGTATTATTTACCAGTAGAATCTAAAGTAGAATACTTCGTCAAAGATGCCAGACTTACTAAATGGATTAAAAAAGACATTGGATTGTTTATTGGCGATTACCAAAACATAAAAGGAGATATGGTAAAGGGATTGATTTCAGTTATTTATGATAATTATAAAGTTAATAGAGAGATTAAAGATTCTATCTTTTAAATAGCTCTGGTTATTTTCAAAAAAAAATAACAGCCTTCAGGTTAAATAATTAACTTAAAATTAGAATACAGTGCTCAAATTCAATCCATCAATTGGTGACTTATTTTGTTTTTTTTTGAATGGCAATTATTGATATAAACTCATACATTATATTTGCCGCTAGTAAGCTCGTGATATCGGCGGGGTCGTATGGAGGCATTACCTCCACCATATCATAGCCAACAAAATTTATATTTTTCAATCCTCTCACAATTTCTATGCCATCGTAACCAGTAAAACCGCCAGCTTCTGGAGTTCCTGTACCAGGAGCAAAAGCGGGATCAATAAAGTCAATATCGAAGGTAAGGTAAGCAGGACCATCCCCAGTTCGTTCTTTGATAATATCAATGGCTTTTTGATTTCCAATTCTATGGAGCTCTGGACCAGGTATTGCTAATAAACCCGCATCTGTAGACATTTGATAATCTTTTAAATTATAAAGAGGCCCTCTTAAACCAATCTGAATGGATCTGGATGTATCGATGAGTTCTTCTTCAATTGCGCGTCTAAATGGTGTACCATGAGTATCTTTATTATCAAAGTATCCATGCCAAAGATCACTGTGTGCATCAAAGTGGACAAGCGCCACAGGGCCGAATTTTTTTTTAATTGCTCGCAATATTGGTAAAGATATCGAGTGGTCACCACCCATAAATATTGGAATTACATTTTGATTAAATATTTTTTTTGCCCCTTCATAAATTAGTTTATGAGACTCTGGCAAATAACCTGGAACTATTGGAAGGTCACCATAGTCAGTCCCAGAGCAATATTTGAATATTTCAATATTCTGAGCTGGATTATAAGGCCTAAGTAGCAAAGAATTATCCCTTATCCCTGATGGCCCAAATCGTGAGCCTACTCTGAAAGTTCCACCAGTATCAAATGGTACGCCAACAATTGTAAAGTCTACACTTTTTAAATTGGTTTCAAAAGGTAATCGCATAAAGGTTCTTATACCTTCAAATCGAGGATACTCCATTGCATCAAGTGGTTTATACTTATTTTCTTTTTTCATAGATTTATTAATTAATCACCTACATGCCTTCCATACACATTAATAATAATAAATAGAAATATAAAGCCCAAGAACAGAAGCATCCACCACGGCACCCCAAATCCGGCTGGTAATGTGCCAACAAATAATGCTATCGCACCAGAAATCAATGCATATGGCATTTGAGTCTTTACATGGTCCATGAGCTCACATCCGGATGCCATGGATGTAAGAATCGTAGTATCTGATATTGGTGAACAATGATCTGCCCATACAGCTCCTGTGAGTACGCATGCTATGGTCGAGTAAAGAATGTGCATATTCTCAGCATAAGAGCCACTGGAGTTTTCCATTATTGCAAAGCATAGAGGAATGACAAGGGGCATTAAGATTGCCATGACACCCCAGCTTGATCCAGACCCAAAGGCTGTCAAACCCGCAATAAAGAAAACCACAGCTGGAAGAGCCTGTATTGGTATTTTATCACCTAGGACTGATATTATGTAGTCTGCTGTATGCAATTCTTTAGAGATGTCAGCCAAGGCCCAAGCGAGGACAAGAACAATCAACCCCATCATCATAAATTTCAAACCATTGTACCAAGCTTCAAATGTCTCATTTAAGGATAGTATTCGTTGTCCCAATGATAAAATCGCGGCCATAAAAGCACTTAATAATGTTGAGTGCATTAGTGCTGAAAATGTATCTGCTGTTCCAAGAATATCTTTTATAGTATCGCCCTTACCTGAAGAAAAAATAAAATAGAACATTGATACTACCAATACTGCAATTGGTAAAACAGCATTTATAGCTCGGTGTGGAATATTTTGTTTTACACTAAGTTCCCCACTCTCATTATTAATTGTGCTCTCAATTTTTTTATTCTTATTAGCGCGTGCTTGAATTTCTGCTTCTACCATAGGTCCAATATCTTTACCGGTGGTTACAACAAGACCAACTAAGAATAATGCGAGAAATGGATAGAAGCTATATGGAATAGAATTTATAAAGAGGATGTACGCTGATTCAGAAATATGTTCTATATTTTTTACTGAGTCTGAAATAATACTAATTTGGAAGCCTATCCATGTTGTAATAACTGCAACTGTTGCTAATGGCGCAGAGGTAGAGTCAACAATATATGCTAGTTTTTCTCTTGATATCCCAAGCTTATCGCAGATAAGCCGGGAAGTATTTCCAACAATTAGCGTATTCGAATAGTCATCAAAAAATATTATTAAACCAAATAACCAGATTGAAATCTGCCCTTTTTTTGCTGTATCTGCTTTTTTTATTAGTAATTTAATAATCCCATGCATTCCACCATTTTGATAAATAATTCCTACCATTCCTCCAAGCATTAGTGTAAATAGAGCTATGATAGAATGGTCTCTATCCAGTATTGTATTTAGTATAAATATGTTAAAAGAATTAAGTAGTCCAGTAACCAGTCCGCTTCCAGTTAAACCATCAATGGCCCAGGAACCAAACCAAATTGCGACAAATATTGATGGTACTATAGACTTGGTCAAAAAGGCGAGCACAATTGCTATTATTGGAGGTAAAATAGAGATCCACGCTCTTATAACATATTTTGATACATTAAATATTGAAAGGCCGTTTTTTTCTAGTTTTAAGGATACATTACCAAGAGCATCAATTTTGATGTTGTCAAAACTAATATTATTTTTTGTTACAACAGATGGAAAGCTCTTTGTTCCATTGAGATCTAAAGTATATGATTCGTTCTTACTAAAGTCACCATTAAATGAAATAGAAAAATCTACATTTTCTAATAAGATCTTTGGTGCATTGACTTCAATATTATTTCCAGTTAGTAATTGTATAGGAATAATTAGAGCAAGAAATTTCTTGAAATTACTTATTCTAAAAAACAGCATATATAAATGGTGCAATAGCTGTACTCTCTGTTAACACAATTAATGCTCCAATTAAGATTAGAAAAAATACTATTGGCGTCAGCCAGTATTTCTTTTTTTCTTTAATAAATTTCCAAAACTCTGATAAGATTGTTAGCCTAGGCATAATTATTCCCAATTAATAATATACACATATTTACAATTTCAATATTTTATTTTCATACAAAAATTTAAAAATTTCATTTGCGATTTTTTTATTTCCTTTTACGGTTGGATGATATCTATCGCTTAAATAATCAATGGATGGAGTAAACTTTGTGGATAGATCAAAATAATAAACATCCATATTATTCTCTGAAGCTTTTTTTAGTAGCTTTTTACCGTTAGAAATGTAGTCTAAATAAAATTGCTTTGATTTAATATCAGCTATTATAGCTTTTTCTTCTAATGTGTTTTCATTTTTAAAAAGAGATATAGGCGGACAAAAAAGTAATTTATAATTGAGCAATGATGATAATGAAGCCATAATATTCACATTGCGTTCATAATACTTTAAATCATTTTCTTGGAAAACTTTAGTTCTTTCAGAATTTAAAATCTTTTCATTATCATTATTTGAAGATAAGAATTTTCTTTTCAATGCCCCAATTATTACATAGATATAAGATTTATCCATTAGTCTATCGATTGATAGATTTGTATTATAAGGATTAAAGGTATCTCCGATAATCAATTCTTTGTCCAAATATTCATAGTAATACAAGTCAGTAAATAGCTGATACATAATGACCATATCTGGCTCTAAATCAATTAATTTTGTCATAAAGTTAGCTATTGAATGGAATGAGGTGTAGCCAGGAACACCTGCATTAATTACCTCAAAATTAATTTCTTGTTCACGCATTCTTTCATTTAATTTCATTTGCAAATAATGAGGCCATGAAGTGCCAATATCTTTTCCATAAACAAGAGAGCCTCCAATACAAATAATTCTATATGTATTATTTTGTTTTTTTATTGCTATTTCTGGTGACTTTAAACCAATGGAATTAATTTTATCTTGAAATGTCTGATGATTTAATTCCCAGTTTGGATTTAGTTTGTAGCCAGTAAAATAAGAGCTGATATACCTGCCTGGAAATCGTTTCAAAGCTTTAATATCATTGTCACTAAATGAAAAATATAACCTTAGGAAAAATTCAAGTAGAAGGATTCCTGAAAAAATAACGAAGAGAGTATAGTGAAAATATTTTTTTTTCATAAAATATCTAAAAAAGAAGAATAATTATTTTAGCCATTCCATTGAATTTATTTTATTATAAATTGCTTTTGCAAAAATATTATTTGCAAATGTGTTTGAGTGCGGGTCTTCAAAACTAACCCATAATTTTTTAGAATTAAAATTTTTTACTGAATGAAATAAATCTAAAAATTCTAAATTTAATTCGTTGGCAACTCCTTCTATATATTTACTTACAAAATCGTATTTATAATTTTCCAGGTTTCTTAAATCGGGAATATTTACAATTAATAATTTCATATTATAATTTTTGCACAATTGAGCCAAAAGTTTAATAGCAGCATTATTTTTTTTTAATTTAGCTGGGTCAGCATATTGGTTATGATAGTAATTATTAGTGAAGTCTGAATCAAACTTTGATTTAAGTTTTACATATTTATCAAAAAGAAAGCCATAGATGTAAAAGTTTGTCATCAAAAAATATTCAAACCTAGATAGTATTCTTGGAGTATCTTCTAAATCATTGATATAGAAACATAGGATGACAACTTCAGGTTTTAAATTGATTCCTATTTGTTTAAAAAGTTCTACTTCCATTATTGTATTGTAATTTCCACAGCCCATATTTATGGACTCGATATCAATATTTTTATATAATTTTTCAACTAAATTTGATATAGTATTATCAAAGGGAACACCCCAACCAACTGTAAAAGAATCTCCTAAAAATAATATTTTTTTTGTCCCAAGTTTTATATTTTTGTCTTTTCCTATCCTTAAACCATTTTCATCGATATAAAACTCTACGCCATATAAATTTGCTGTTTTATTTTTACGATGAACGAAAGGTAGATTTTGATTTTGATAAGGTATTTTCAGTTCCTTAGAATATCTCCACATTTCCGTGTTATAATTAGCAAAATACGGATAAGCCATTCTTAGAATAAATTCAAAGAATAATGTAACCAATATTGTTGAGAAACTTGTTACTAATATTGGAATTAGAAATTTTTTCTTAAATACAATTATAATGATTTATCCAAGTAGTATTTATAATTAAGTACCCCGGACAGGATTCGAACCTGTGACCCTCTGCTTAGAAGGCAGATGCTCTATCCATCTGAGCTACCGGGGCATTATTTATTCAAATATATTTTAATATATTGATGTAAAAATTAATGGGTTAAACGTTCTAAAAATATATTAATTCTTGCTTCGATCTTGGCTTATATTCCTAATATTTCCCATAATAGTTTAGTCACTGTATTTATTAAATCCTGAACAATTATAAATAAATACAGATTATTTTTATTAAACTTCTCGACGAGAAATTTCTTGACAACTACTAGAGGGAATTAGTACAATCAGCACAGAGAGCAAGTTAATTTCTCTCTATGTAAAACCAAAAAACCAAGCTAAATAAATTTGGAGGATAACCTTATGGGTGAAGTAGTTGCAAATACTGGAGTAAGTAAAGAGAGCGGATATCTGTATTATTTGGGCAAAGACGGTAATGTCTGGCGCTCACAAATGGCCCGAGCTGGAAAAGGCGGCGGTAATGCAGAGAAGGTAGCAGATGCTGGTGTAAGTCGTGAATCAGGATACTTATACTATATTGATAAAAATGGTAATGTTTCAAGGTCACCAATGGCAAGAGGTAGAAAATAATCTTTTTGCGGGGAAAAAAGGCCCATTAACGGGCCTTTTTTTTTATATTTGTATTTTTTGTAACATCATTAAATTAGGCTAGTGTCAAACACTAAAAATTCTGAGGTAAGTAAAAATTGGCAAAAAAAATGAAAAGAAGTACTATCTACTTTATTTGTATTTTATTTTTTATTCAATCTTATGGCTGGAGCCTGCAGCTATTTGGGAATAAAAAAGCGGGATCATCAAAAAACAATAACGTAAGTAATTTGGTTGTTGCTGCGAATAATGACCAAGATGAACCATTTATTCAGGAATCAGTTCCTACTGTTACATCGAGGAAAAATATTGAGTCAGTAATTCCTGTCAAGCGCATTCCACAAGGATGGATTTTTCGAGGTGAGTTACTTGCGCCTTGGGAGTCTAACCTCCCTGCAGTACTATCAGTGATACCAGATACCACTTTGGAAGTAATCTATCAAGATGATTCTCGTACAACGAAAGATGGTATTGTTATACCAATAAAAAGAGCATCTGTTGAGTTTCAATACTCATCTAGACTGACTATTGAGCAGATTGTCTTAGAGTTTACTAATGTTGATTTTATTTATAGTACAACTAATAATAATGATTCTCACTATCTTCTATCTGCGATTACAAAAAAAGTAGGTCTGAAAGACACTGGGTTTCCGCAATTGACTGCAGATGATATAATTAAACATAAAGTTTTAATGGAGTATGGGACGCCTAAAGAATTTGATGGGGTCTGGCATATTTACGAAGAACCTTTGTCTTCATTTAGGGCAAGAGAATTGGATGAAAGACATCTAAAGGTGGAAATGACAAGCACAAAAGTAGAGAAGAAAATTACAAAAGCTGTCGATGATATGTATTCCAAACAAGGTATTGAGTATAAAAAACGATTAATGATACAAGGAATTGATCTCTAAAATACTAAAATGAAATTTAATTCTTTTATTAAAAGGCCTATAAAAGGCCTTTTTTTATTTTTATTCATTTCAAAGGCTTTATCCTTAGAATTATCCTCGAAACTTTTTATAAGTCAGATTAGCTATGTGGGGCTAAGCAAAACTGAAAAATATGTAATAGATAGAGAAATAAGGCACTTAGAAAATATTTTTCTTGATTCAAGTTTGGTAGAAGAAGATAAAGCCAGACTATATAATTTGGGTTTGTTTAGTGATATAAGTTGGTCTACTATTCCATTAGAAGATGGTACATTTATTTTACAATATTTTTTTATCGAGACTATACAAGAAATACCTATCACTATTTTACCTTTTTATGATGTGGAAACGGGTTGGTCAATAAAAGGAGTTTGGTTAGTTAGAAATTATTTAGGTCGTAATCAAACTATCGGTATAATTGGTAGTTTTGGTGGCTTAAATACATATGGGTTAAATTTTTTTGACCCTTGGATTTTTGGTAACCATATTTCGCTAAAGATAAATCTGACAAAAGCTTCCTACAGGCATATGTTTTTAGATAAAGATGTTTTAAGCAGTAGCATTAGTTTATTAATTGGTAAGTGGTTTAAAGATGAAATAAAGTCAAACGCGGGTTTTAAAATTATTGAGAAAGATTTTTTAAATGATGAAAGTAAAATTTCGTTTTTATCAATAATACCTGAGGCCTCAATTACTTTTGATTCAAGGGATATTTATTGGAATCCAAGTAAAGGTTTAAATCTTTATAATTCTATAAATTTTTCAATTGATTATAGAACTAAATCAAATTCATTTTTAACATGGAAGCAGTCTTATAGTTTTTATAATGAAATAATGAATTTGAGGAAAAAATTAATTTTAGCTTTTAATATTACAATATATAGAAGATGGAAAGGGAAAGAAGAAGTCAGAAAATTATACTTAGGAGACGCATATTCTATAAGAGGCTGGCCACTGCCAAATAATAAAATTTATTCAGATCCCCAAAACACCTTCAGATTTGGGTATGAATATATCTTTGGTTCAATTGAACTCAGGAAGGTAATAATAGAAAAATTTGTAACTAAATATCAGATTGAGACAGGCTTGACATTAGTGACTTTTTTGGATTTTGGAAGGATAGCTAAAAATTGGTCCGAATTAAAGAATCAAAGTACGATGTTAGGTAGCGGGATAGGGGTTCGTATTCCTGTGCCGTTGTTTGATGTTATTCGTTTTGATCTTGGGTGGGGTTTTACTAAAACACCTAGCCTTAAACCCAGCTTTCATTTTGCGCTAATGCAAAAATTTTAAATCATCTAATTTTTGATTATTATTTTGGTATTGGGTTGAATTTTGGCGCTAGCATTCCACCTGAAATGATGGTTTTAAGGCTCTCTTCAACTGATATTCCAGTTGGAATAGTTTTATTTTTTCTAATCACAATATAAAATCCAGAAGTTGGGTTTGGAGTGGTAGGAACAAAAAGATTATAATATTCAACTCCAGTACTGTTTTTTGAAGAGCCTGAAATAAAGGCTATGGTCCACAGATCTTTTTTTGGATATTCTATATAAACAGTTCCTTCAAATGAGTGGTTTGTGTTTAATGCTAAGGTATTTGTTATTTGTTTTAGAGTTATATAAATAGTACTAACTAGTGGTACTTTTTTTAGAATTAATTCCCCCATATTTAAAATTTTTTTACCAATTAGATTTGTAACAATTAGTCCCAATAAGTAAATAGATATTATGATTACAAAAATACCGAAAAATGGGATTTCAATATTTAAATATTTTTTCACTATTGGATTAGACATCTGATTCATTAAAGTATAAACAAATCGGAAAACATAAAATGTTAGGACAATAGGGATTAATGCTACAAATCCCGCAATGAATTTTGTTTTTATATTTTTTATAAATGAATTCATTAATTTAAAAAATTAGTTAAGGTAATCACTATTTAAAATTAAAGACACAATTTATTTCATGATCAAGCAACATTTTTTTTAACTTTCCCCCGCCACTATAGT
>CEOQ01040197.1_pt1 | contig 19188 bp, 15 predicted proteins | sample 361351 | NCBI WGS metagenome assembly CEOQ01 (sample SAMEA2619907, study PRJEB7988) | marine metagenome | biome: marine biome (ENVO:00000447); feature: deep chlorophyll maximum layer (ENVO:xxxxxxxx); material: "saline water (ENVO:00002010), including plankton (ENVO:xxxxxxxx)" | depth 60 m | reverse complement strand
GCCTCGCTGAGATTAAGCAGCGCTGGGTCGATGTCTGCAATTTAGACTTACCGTACCTCGTCGCACATCTAGACCAAAATGTTGCTGGATATGCTTATGCGGTGCCCTATCGCACCAGGCCAGCCTATTGTTACACCTTAGAAAATTCTGTTTATGTTGCTCCTTGGGCGCGTCAGCGCGGCGTGGGATTAGCATTGCTCAGGGGGTTGATCAGTGGCTGTGAAATCTGGGGTGCGCGTCAAATGATTGCTATCGTTGGTGATCCGACGGCAAACCATGCGTCTATTCGATTGCACGAAAGAGCAGGGTTTATCTCTGTAGGAACACTGTCAGGTGTGGGACGCAAGTTCGATTCTTGGCTCGATTCATTAATAATGCAGCGAACACTAGGTTATGGGATTTCGAGCAGTCCCAGAGATCGTCGCGTGCCAGCGTGAGATGATTTCCGGGATGCTAGCCGCCGCGCGCTTTCTTCTTGCCCTCAGCGGTCAGCGGAAGAGGCCAGCACATGGGCAGCGTCAAGTGTTTAGACGTTGTGATACCGAAGTTGATCTCTATTTGCCGAGTAGACCGAGCTTTGGAACCGTGGTTTTTGTGCACGGATTAAGTGTTTTGGGCCATCGTGACCCGCGCGTTGAGCAGTTGGGCTGGGCGCTGGCCACAGCGGGATTTCGGGCCGTTATTCCGTCCATCAAGAGTCTTCGCGAGCTGTGGATTCGGCGGGATCAGCCTCAGCAAGTCGAGCAATTGATTAGCGCTATCACGAGTGACGAAGAATTGGTACCAGGTGGATGTTGTGCTTTGATGGCGGTCTCCTTCTCAGGCGTTTTTGTCCTAAGAGCTGCTTGCCGTCCCGCATTGTCGGCGCGCGTCAGTGCGTTGGGTTTGATCGGAGCTTATGCAGATGTCAACACTGTGTGCGATTTTCTGGTGAACGCCAAGCGCGCTGATCCTTACGGCTATCTCCTTATGTTGCGTAGTTACTACGCAGAATTTGAAATGCCCTCGGCAAGGTTTTTTGGGGCCCTTGAACGTTGTATTGAGCACAGCATCTCCGACTCAGGAGCCGGGCCAACTGAGAGCATCCTAGATGCGGGTCAGCCTGAAGAGGCCTACTTAATCCAGCTGATTGCCGATCCGCGAGCCCGAGCCAATATGGGCAGGCGCATACAGTCAGTTTTTGATGCGGATTGGCGTGACTACGAAGTCCCGATTGAATCACTTCAATCTGATGTGCCGGTGTTCCTGATTCATGGGCGAGACGATCGCGTCATCCCTGTTCAGCAGTCACGTGATCTTGCTGATCGACTCGATGTTCGGGGGGTGGTCAATCGTTTGTGTGTGACTGGGTTTTTGAGTCATGGTGATAGTCGTATCCACTGGCTCGAGTTACCCGAAGTATTACGTGTGTGGTGTGCTTTTGCTTGGTTTTTCAGGTGTTGCCAGGTGAGTGCAAAGCGCCGATCGGAGCGGTGAGCGGACGAAGAAAATGAATAGGGCGCCCAGCGGGCGCCCTATAGCGACAAGCCTGTAGCAATTCACGTCAAGCGTAATGTACGACGCCGGCCATGATGACCGTCAGAATAATACTTGAGGTGATCACCGCGCTGACCGATTGGATGGCGCTCATCATTTTTCCCCAGATGGCATTGGCCTCGATGATGACAACAATGGCGAGACCAATAATAAGAGCAGTCATACTCATGTCACCGCCCCAAACACCGCCGCTTGCTTGGGTGCCGTGAATCGAGGCGACCATGAAATAAAGCATCGGTAAGGAAAAGAGCGTGTTCGTGCGTGAGGCTAGACCAGCTTTGGGCGCGGCTGCTGCTTTGTCACCTTCGTCCAGCCCAATGACGATGCGTTGATTTGGCCAGATAATTAGCCACACATTCAGCATCATCAGGGTACCCATCAGTGCACCGAGTGTGATGCCAAGACTGAATCGTTGCTGGCTCATGATCCAGCCGAGCAGGATAAGACCCGTGAGAAAGGTGAACATGGCTGCCCAGCGGAACCACCATAGCGCGATTGGCGCGAGTTTCTGCATCACATCCGACTTGGCGCCGTCATCAGCGACTTTGACGTATTCAGTCTGCACGAAGTTGAAGTAGTAGAGCAGGCCAATCCACGCCACGCCGAAAACAATATGACCAAAACGTAACAGTACATCGAGAAGGTATGCGTTCATGGTGTGTGTCTCCCAGGTGTTTATCTATGCAGTGGGTAAAAATCTGTGACGCAAGTCTAAATGACGTCTTCCCAAAGCGCCAATTCAGGTTGTTTTGAAGGGGTATTATGATTTACACAGCGGTGTCTCCTTTGCAGAGTCCTAGGCAACCGAGGGTAAGCCGGCTAGCGCCATGGCAACTTCCGATTCGTCATAGGGCTGATCGTGGAGTTTGCCGCTGGCAAAGTCGCTGTAGGCCTGCATATCGAAATAGCCGTGTCCGCAAAGGTTAAATAAAATGGCGCGCGAAGTGCCTTCTGCTTTGCAACGCAGCGCTTCGTCGAGTGCACCTTTGACCGCGTGGTTCGCTTCAGGCGCTGGCAGAATACCTTCTGCCTTGGCAAACTCGACACCGGCTTCAAAGCACTCGACCTGTTGGTAGGACACGGCTTCAACGTCGTTCGTGTTGACCAGCTGGCTGACTAATGGTGCCATGCCGTGGTAACGCAGGCCACCGGCGTGAAAACCAGGCGGCACGAATGCCGATCCCAGTGTGTGCATTTTGACCAGGGGCGTCAGATTTCCCGTGTCACCGAAGTCGTACGCATATTGTCCGCGCGTCAGGCTTGGGCAGTTGGCCGGCTCGACCGCAACAACGCGACAGGCCTGTTCACCGCGCAGTTTTCGACCGATAAACGGGAAGGCAAGGCCGGCAAAATTGCTGCCGCCCCCGGTACAGCCAATCACCACGTCAGGGTAATCGTCGGCCATCTCCATTTGCCGTAAGGCTTCTTGCCCAACGACAGTCTGATGCATCAGCACGTGGTTGAGTACGCTACCCAGCGAATACTTGGTGTCGTCCCGTTGCGCTGCGCATTCGACCGCCTCGCTGATGGCGATACCAAGGCTGCCGGTACTGTCGGGAGTGTCCGCGAGGATTTTTTTACCTGATTCCGTGTGGTTACTTGGGCTGGCGTGACAGGTGGCACCAAATGACTCCATGAATGCTCGCCGATAGGGTTTTTGGTCATAACTCACCCGCACCATGAATACTTCTATTTCCAGACCAAACATTGAGCCGGCGAGGGCAAGGGATGAACCCCATTGGCCGGCGCCGGTTTCAGTGGTAATGCGCTTAACCCCCTCTTCGCGGCAGTAGAAGGCTTGAGCGATGGCGGTGTTGGGCTTATGGCTGCCGGTCGGGCTCACCCCCTCATACTTATAGTAGATGCGGGCAGGCGTATCCAGCGCTTGTTCCAGGCGTCGTGCACGGTACAGTGGACTGGGTCGCCATTGTCGATAAATATCGCGCACCGGCTCGGGAATATCGATCGTCCGCTCAGTGCTGACTTCTTGCATGATCGCCGCCATGGTGAAGAGTGGAGCGAGGTCATCGGGTCCGATTGGTTGGCCGGTTCCGGGGTGCAAAACAGGGGCCGGGGGATCTGGCAGGTCGGCGGCGATGTTGTACCAGGATGTGGGAATGTCATTCTCGTCCAGTAGAAACTTAATTTGATCAGTCATGGCAATTATTCGAGGTAAACGGGTCGTGGTTTAAGGACAGTACAGGCGACTAAGCATACCTCAACCGCGGTGGCGACACGGCTCCCTGAGCGATCGGGCGACCGCTTCGAGTATCTCAGCGTTGGCGTGGTTCAGGTCCCAGGGCGGGCGTTGGTCCGGTTGTAGCGGGGTACAGGGCCGTGCAGTGTTTGCCACACTGTATCGCAGGCCGCGCGCTCATTGTTGTCAAGCGGTGCAGCGTCGAGTGCCGCTAGGTTGGCGGTAATCTGTTCGGGGCGCGTTGCACCGAAAAGAGTGACATCAACGCTGTCGTGATCCAGCATGTACCGCAGTGCCAGTTCGACAGTGCTGCGTCCCCCATCGCGGGCGATTTGGGAAAAGGCATCAGCGGCACATTGCTGGCGTTCATCCCAGTAGCGTTGCCGATAGTTGGCATCGTTTGCAAAGCGCGTACCCGAGGTGGGTTCTTGACCCATCTGATACTTCCCTGTGAGTAGACCACCGGCCAATGGGTTATACAAACAGGTACCAAGATCAAATGTTCGGGCCATGGGCAACAACTCGGTATCGGCTGCGCGTGAGATCGCGTTGTATAACGCCTGCGTCACGGTGGGTGGTGTCCAGCCGCGTGAGCGGCTGAGATACAGTGCATCGACTATTTGCCAGGCGGCAAAGTTTGATAAGCCGATGTACCGAATTTTGCCTGCGTTCACCTGACTTTCCAGAGCGCGCCATGTGACCTCAATGGGAGTATCGTCATCAGGTTGATGTAGATAATAGATGTCGACGTACTCTGTTTTAAGGCGTCGAAGTGAATTCTCAAGTTCTCGAATCAAGACTTTTGGAGTGAGGCCGATAGTCTCGGGGTCGTTTCCGACCGGGTAGCGTACTTTCGTTGCCAGAACAATTTGTTCGCGATTGTTTCGGGTGTCCATCCACTGGCCAACGATCTCTTCAGAGTGGCCTGCGTTGTAACTGTTGGACGTATCAATGAAGTTCACGCCGCTGTCACTGACTAGATCCAACAGTTCCAGTGAGGTCTTTTCGTTGACCGGTTGACCAAGGGTCATTGTGCCAAACGAAAACGGGGATACCTTGAGTCCAGTGCTACCGAGTCTGATACGTTCCATGTGTCGTCCTCCTGATGATTGAACGTCGCGGCGCTAGTGCGCTACTGGGCCTATCTTAGCGGCTATTCGACTCAGTGCCGGATTCCGTAGCCGCGCTGGAGGAGAATCAGGCTGAGGCTAAAAAGCGCCACGATGAAGCCGATGATGATGATGTAGGACGCCCAAAGACTGATGTCTGAAATACCGAGAAAGCCGTAGCGGAATGCGTTGATCATGTAAAGAATGGGATTCGCCAGCGATATGTCTTGCCATAACTCGGGCAGTAGCTTAATTGAGTAGAAAATTCCGCCCAGATAGGTCAGCGGTGTGAGCACAAATGCCGGAACGATAGAAATGTCGTCAAAACCTTTAGCAAATAAGGCATTGAGGAAGCCACCAAGTGAAAAGAGAATCGATGTCAGTATCACGACGGAGGTCAACACCAGCGGGTTGTGGATTCTAAGATCGCTGAAAAATCCCGACACGAGGGTGACTATGATGCCAATGAGGATGCCGCGTGCAACACCGCCACCAATAAAGCCGGCGAGGATGACATAGTTGGGTGTTGGTGAAATCAGGATTTCCTCTATAGAGCGCTGGAACTTCGCGCCGAAAAAAGATGACACCACATTCGAGTAAGAGTTAGTAATAACCGACATCAAGATCAGACCTGGAACAATAAAATCCATGTAGTCGAACCCATCCATCTTCCCGATGCGCTTGCCGATAAGATTTCCGAAAATCACAAAATATAGAGTAGTCGTGATCACCGGCGGCAACAGCGTTTGTTGCCAGATTCTGGAGAAGCGCGCAATTTCCTTGATGAAGATCGTATTAAAGGCTATGAGTTGCTCTTGTGCGGTCACAGTTGCATGCCTTCGTTGTGGTTGCGGTGGATCAAGTTGATAAATAATTGTTCCAGGCGATTGGTCTTATTGCGCATGCTCTGAACGTGGATCCCTGCGCGCGACAGCTGTACGTAGAGTTCGTTGAGTCCGCCTTCCCGATCCACATTCGCCTCTAGCGTTCGATCGTCTACCATTCGAGTCGTGCTTTGTAATTCGAGGGGCACGTGAGTGATTGGTTGGGAAAGATCCAGGACAAAGGTTTCGACCTGGAGTTTGGTAAGTAATGAGCGCATGGACGTATTTTCAATCAAGCGCCCCTGATCGATGATGCCGATATTTCGGCAGAGATGCTCGGCTTCTTCCAGATAATGGGTGGTTAGGATAATGGTGGTGCCGGCATCGTTGATTTGGCGCAGGAAGCTCCACATGGAGTGACGAAGCTCAATGTCGACACCAGCCGTTGGTTCATCGAGGATCAGTAGTCTGGGTTCATGTACTAACGCTCGGGCGATCATCAGGCGACGTTTCATGCCACCGGATAATGCACGGGCCCGGTCGTCGCGCTTAGGCCACAGCCCAAGCTGCGTCAGGTATTGCTCTGCCCGTGTCTGAGCAAGCCGCCGCGCGATGCCGTAATAGCCCGCCTGGTTGACAGTGATTTGCCAGGGCGTTTCAAACATATTGAAGTTGAACTCCTGCGGCACGACACCTAGATGGGCCTTGGCACGAGAGAAATGCCGGTCAATATCGATGCCGAAGACCTGCACTTTGCCTACGCTCTTATTAATAAGGGAGCTAATGATGCCGATTGCTGTTGACTTTCCAGCGCCATTGGGGCCGAGCAGTGCAAAAAAATCGCCTTTATTAACCGTTAGATCGATGTCTTGAAGCGCCATCGTTCCGTTGGCATAGGTTTTTCCTAGGCCCTGAAGGTTAAGCGCGGCTGTCATGGTGGTGGTGTTTGGCGTGATAGAACAGACATGGGGCCAACTTCAGTACTTTGCAAGGGACTCGCGTGGGATTACTGGCGCAGCACACATTTCTCGTATAGATCTTTAAGCAGCCCGCTCGGATCATAGCGGGTCTTTAGTTCGCGGTAGACTGGACCGTTGTACGCTTTCCAAAATGCGCGGTGGGAGAAAAACACGTCGGAATATAGAGACTTTATGCCACCGAAATTGGTGACCTTGTTTTCTACCATTCGGTTGAAATGTCCCCTGGGTTTTTGACGGCGTGTTCGGACCACGTCCCAGAAACCAAAGTTGATGTAAGACGAATTCGTCGCCATTGGAAATAAAGGGAAGGATTGTTTGTTGTTATGGACGCGAATTGGGCAGATCCAAATAGGAAGAATGCCGATTTTGTCGTGCAAGAAGTCGAGGAACTCTGCCGCATTGTCTGCCGGGATGTCCACATCTTGAATGACTGATTCAGTGTGTATAAAGGCCATGCGATTTAGACGTCGTGTCAGGCCAACACGGCTGTTCCAGCGCATGATCTTCTGGTAGGTGGTGGAATTTAATCGTTTCCGTCCGAGTAGACGTCGAAGCGGTTTATTTTGTATATAAAGGTTCTTCGAGCACCAAAACCAGTCAGTGTCCCAACGCCACAAGTAGTCGCTCGTGGTTAAGTAATCCTCGCTGCGCACGGGGATTGACTGGTAGTAGATGTCGAGAAAAGTGTAATCACTGAGGTAGGGCGCCTCGTCAACAAAGCGACCAATCGTTAAGAAGTGCTGATGGCGTTGCAGTACGCAGCCGTCTAGAAAATCAATATCTTGGTCGGACCATTTGTCGAGCGCGGCGAAGAAGGCCTCGCTGTTATCAAATTCTAGGTGGGTGAGTTGCACATAAGGTTTCACTGGTATTGCTTCAAGTTTCAATCGAAGAATGTATCCCAGAGTCCCGTACGAATTCGGTATCCCAAAAAAGAGGTCCTTGTGAGCGTTGTTGGGTGTGCATGTGACAACATCGCCACTGGCGAGCAGTACATCCACTTCCAGGACAGACTCATGGGGTAGGCCATAGCGAAAGGAAGAAGACTCGATGCCAATACCCGAGATAGCGCCGCCAACCGTGATCGATTTCAGTTGAGGTACGACTTTGGGCATTAGTCCGACTTGCAAAGACTCCGAGATTACATCGGCATAAGTCGTCATGCCCTCAACCTCGATCGTATTTTGTTCCCTATCGATATTTAGAACATGACGAAACGCGCTGACATCAAGTGCGTGATGCGGGTTAGTGTCGCGGATTCGAAAAAGATTTGACGTTTCTTTCTGCAGGCGCATTGGGCCCGGCGGCAGGTCCGACAGTGTTCTCGTAAGGGCTTGAATACGACTGGTATAACCAGCCGAAACGTTTGCACTTTCTGTTACCACGTGTATGCCTTTCGCTAGAATCCTGCAGCTAGCCCGTCCTTGCGCGGGTCTGAACCTGCCACGTAGCCTTCGGGCGCGCGGACAATGATTTGGCCGCCACCAAAAACGCCTTCTTTGTTCGGGTCGACGAAACGATGGCCGCGTGCTTCGAGATCAGAGCGCAATGAGGACAGCCCGGGTTCTAGCCATACAGAGAAGTCGGTGGCAACGAACCAGCGCGGTGCATCAAGTGCTTGTTGTGGCGACAGTCCCTGGCAGAACATTCGCAGCACCATTTGCAGGTGGCCCTGCGGCTGCATGTGTCCGCCCATCACCCCGAAACTGGCGACTGGTTCTCCCGTGCGCGTGATGAAGGCGGGAATAATAGTGTGGTACGGGCGTTTACCACCACCGACTTCATTTGCGTGGCCCGGTTGAAGAACGAAACCCCGACCACGGCTCTGCAGACTAATGCCGGTATTTGGAACCACAATGCCTGACCCGAAACCGGTGAAATTGGACTGGATGTACGAAACCATCATACCGCTTTGATCAGCTGTGCTCAGGTAAATAGTCCCGTGGTCTGGCCGAATCTCAGCGCTAGGGATGCTGGATTTTACAGGATCGATCGATGCTGCCCGTCGTGCTAGTTCGTCCGGGTCGAGTAACTGAGCAATCGTTACTTCCATTGACTCTGGATCAGCGACGTGGCGATGCGTTTCGGCAAAGGCGATTTTCATTGCCTCCATTTGCAGGTGAATACTATCGGCGGAGTCAAGCGGGTGAACCTCAACATCGAGATGTTCGAGGATACCGAGGGCCACCAGCGTCGCGATTCCTTGGCCATTGGGTGGAATCTCATGAATGGAGAGGCCTCTGAAATCCTGCGAGATACAATCGACCCAGTGGCTCTTGTGATCTGCTAGGTCACGCAGGGTCATCTCGGCGCCGTGGTTTTGTGCATCGGCAGCCATGGCTTCAGCCAGAGAGCCGCGATAGAAGCTTTCGCCATGGGTTCGGGCAATCTCTTCCAAGGTTCGAGCTTGGTCCTGACACCGGAATATGTCGCCGGCGCGCGGCGCAGTGCCACCAGGTAGAAAAGTGTCGGCGAAGGCGGGTAGATGAGCGAAGTTTCTTGCGTCTTTTTCCCATTGGGCCGCAATGACGGGACTTACAGCAAACCCGTCGTTTGCCGCTCGAATGGCCGCCTCAAACAGGTCATCAAATGGCAGTATGCCGAAGCGTTCCGATAACCGAACCCAGGCATCGACGGCACCTGGCACAGTGACACAGTCCCAGCCTGGCCAGGGCATTTCTTTGTATTGGTTAAATCGCGTGGGTGTCCAAGCACTTGGGGAGCGGCCAGAAGCATTCAGTCCATGCAGATCTTTGCCGTCCCAGACAATGGCAAATGCGTCGCTGCCGATGCCATTCATGGTCGGTTCGACTACCGTCAACGTGATGGCGCTTGCGATCGCTGCATCCACCGCGTTACCGCCCTTTTCCATTGCGGTTAGGCCAGCCTGGGTTGCCAGAGGCTGTGATGTCGCGACGACATTAGGGGCGTAAACAGAGGAGCGCCGTGAGGGATAGCGGTAATCCGGATCTTGTGAAGAAAACACGGTTGTCAATGGCCTGATGAAAATGGCCCAGCAGTTTAGCATCGCTACAGACGGAGTTCGGTTTTTGTTAACGCCGTTGGAACTAATTGACTATACGAACAGCCAGCTATGTAGATTGGTTTGAACGACGTGTCCAGCGCCACAAGAAAGCGAACTATTGTCATGCTGGAACGGATTGTGTCCGAGAGTAGGGATACTGATGAATGCCAAATATCTGTGCTTTAAGAATCAATGGATGAGGCGGTAGACTGACTTTTAGAAATCTTCCTATTGATGTGTTCCCCGGCTGTTATCCCTGGATAGTTTGGAGCTGACCCCGATTTTAGGCATGAGGGTATGCAAGAGATTTCAGCATCGAAGTTTGGGTGCGCAAAAAACCCGATAGCTTGACGTTCCGAGCTTGTACGCTGAAGTGCTGTTGGAGTGGCAACACGGTGAAGAGTCGACATCCAGTGATTATTTGTCCAGCGCGCCATCATGTCGCCGAGGTTAACGACCAACGTGCCAGGTGGTGGTTTCACAGGCGACCAGCGGTTCCCCGGCAAATAGACCTCTAGTCCTCCGGGTGCGTCTGTTGTCGAGAGGATAGTAAATGCGCCAAAGTCAGTATGTGCACCGGTACGTAATTGACCAACTTTCTCATTACCTACGGTGGGAGGATAGTAGTGGCAACCTAGAATGCTGAAGTGCCGATCGAATTTGTCAGCGAAATAATCTTCATGAAGATCGAGTGCGACAGCGAAGATCTGGAACAAACTGGTAGCCAGCTGCTCATATGCGCGATAAGCCGTAACGAGCGTGTCGAATAAATTAGGGGGGTTATTGGGATAGATATTGGGGGCGTAGGCAGTGGCCGCCTCTGGCACGCTGGCAAAGGCACCCATATGGTTATCGACGGGTCCAAGAAACAAGCTTTCTCTTAAATCTGGTGGTTCGTCGTTATCAAGCGTGGAGGCTAGGCTGCGGGTACCCAATGGGTGATAACCGCGCTGCCTAGCTGGTCCTTGAGGACACCATCGGTTCTTCTCGATTTGGTCCAAGCGAAAGAATGCCCGAGTGGAAACAAACGTGTGTTCAAGGAGTGCCTGGGCAATAGCGTGACCACTAATAATCAGGAATCCGGTTGTCTCACAGGCATTACCAATTTTGTTGGCGACTTCCTTTTTCTTAGCACTATGACCGGAGAAAAAGGGGCTGATGTCAATGATGGGGATATCGCCGTCGGACGAATGCTTCAGACGCATGATTACTCCATCTGCGTGGTTGAGCGCCAAATAGCTGGATCCGAAAGACCGACAACAACCACCCGGTGGTAAGGCGCATCGTAACTGATGAGCCCACCGGAAAGGAGTGATGCCTTGAGACGTACAAACGCCGCCGCGGGCAATTCGGGTGATTCTGCCCACAGCTTTGCTAATTGATAAGACTTAATCATATGGGCTATGCGTTCCTGTGTGAGAGATGGGAAATATTTTGACACTATCTTTGCAACTGCCTCTCCTGAGGTTTCTCGCAACCATTTTTGGGTTCTCGCTATCGCACGGGTAAGTCCTACACAAGTTTCCCATTGCGACTCTACAAATTGTCGTGTTGTGTAGAAGGTGGTATAGGCAATGTCGCCGCGACTGGAAAAACGGTGCCAAAGGTGTCCATCACCGTTTGTGATTAGATCATCAGCATACGGCTCAAAGATTTGTACCACATCAAGGTTTCCCTGGCGAAGCGCAGCAACATTTTCTTCCATTGTAAGCCCTGTTTCCCATGCTAGAGATGAAGGATTGATTCCCGCACGTTTTAAGTCGTCTTGAAAGGTCATCTCGGGTGTCGGGACTTCGCTGGCCACTCCGATACGGAGCTCGCTCAAATCAGAAAACTGAAAATTCTGGTTTGGCGTCCGGCCAATCAGGAGAAATGGATCTCGGGCAACTACTTGGCAGAAGCAGACTAATGGACATACTCGGTCTGCATCGTGATGCATCATTACCCGCATCGGGCCACCCCAGGCAACGTCAGCCCGGCCATTAAGTATTGCCCGCGGGGTTTCTGTGGTTGAAGGTGACAGCCGGAGGTCTACTTCGATCCCTTCTGCTGAAAAGAAGCCGTGTTCGTGAGCGAGGTAAAACGGAATATATGGAATAGCCCGCATATTTTCATAGAGAATAATTTTCGCCATAACTCTATCCCCCTCCACGGAGGCAGATTACGATGGGTTTATTTAATCATCAGTAAAGCATAGTGGCGATTGGTGTTAAGCTAAATATGCTGATTTCAAACAGGCTCAGTCATACGTTTATAAAGGCAGTGCGATATGGATGCTCGTATTGGAAAGGTGACCCGTCCCCGTTGTTGTTTGGGTTGGCCGGATGACCAAAGGTATTGTTGGGTGTTCTAAACAATGTGCAGTCCATCTTGTTGAGGAGTGAATTGGATGTCTCATTCTGTTGATCCGCACTTCCCTGCGATGGCGTGGGGCCTTGAATTGGGTGCCAGTGCGTTGTTAGTAATTGATCCCCAAAATGATTTTCTCCATCCGGAAGGTTGGTATGGTGCGCATGGCGTTGACATCAGCCATATGCGCCGCACTATCGAGCCCACCCGACTGTTGATTCAGTCTGCTCGGGACAGGCAGATGCCCATCATCTGGACGCAGCACGGATTTCACAATGAAAGTGACGGCGGACTGTTCCTAGAGATGCGGCCATTTCTGGCAGGAGGGGGGCTCCGCATTGGGACATGGGGCTACCAGATCCTAGAGGAGCTCGAACCGGCAGCGGGTGATTGGCGAATACACAAGAATCGGCTGAGCGCGTTTTACGGTACCAATCTAGAGCTCTTGCTACGAGGACTTGGCGTAAGCACGATCCTCGTCGTTGGCGTTTTGACGAATCAATGCGTAGCTGCAACCAGCAAGGATGCGTATTACCGCGACATCAAGCCGATTGTGGTGGAGGAGGCCACTGGCACGACCTTGCCCCACCTCCATTCACCAGCAATCGAGATGATTCAGGTCGGGTGGGGTGCTGTCCATAGCCTAGAGAAAACCCTGACGAACCTCGAGGAACTGGGTATATCGAACGGCTAGATAATCTCCTCAGCGCATGCCGATGATAGATGTTCCCGTAGCACGTGGATCTCGTTGGGGCCAGCGCCCTGCTTCAACTTGAGCAAGAAAATCTGATACGGCTGCGTTGAACGCAGCGGGCTCTTCAATATTAATCGTGTGACCTGTATTCGGAAGAATTTGAAGGGCCGCTGAAGGGACGGTACGTTTTAGGTAAATGTTGGGGATCAGGCAGGGTTCGTCTTCGTCGCCTGTGAGGACCAACATAGGTACTGTGATTTGACGCAGCTCTGCTTCAAGATCAAACAGCGAGGGGCGCTCTCGTTGCACGCCGCGCATAGTGAGTGCCGCCCCCTCGAGGGAATGTTCAGCCAGTTGGTCACGAAAGTCAGCCCAGCCGCGGGGATCTTTGTTCTGGAATTGCACGCGGGTGGGCCCCTCAGCGTATTGTTTGGCAAAAGCATCACCCGTGCTGGATTCGATCAACTCGGCAGCCTTTTCAGTCTCTTCTCGAAACTGTGTTCGACGATCAGGTTCCGCACCGTACCCACAGCCGGCGACAACCAGCGAGTGAGCACGCTCTGGATGATGAATGCCGAAATGTAAGGTGGCAAAGCCACCCATTGAAAGACCGACGATGTGCCCTTTTTCGACATTCAGATGATCGAGAATGGCGAGTAGGTCCTTTCGGGCGTGGTCCTGTGAGTACATCGATCCTTTGGATGGAATATCTGAGGGGGTATAGCCCCGAGCGCTGTACGCAACGCAGTGGTAGCGGCGTGAAAAGTACCGCATCTGTGCTTCCCAACTGCGGTGATCTCCGGCAAATTCGTGCACAAAGACAATCGTCTGGCCTTCGCCGCTTTCTTCGTAGTGAAGTTGGACACCGTCGGGCGTTTTCGCATAGGGCATGGTCAATGATCCAATGAATGGTTTAAATGCTAGGAGAGGGGTATGGTACACGCCCCGACAGTTTTTCGGGCGTTAATGACCGGTTAGGCGTTGATCGAGGAGTACCGCTAAATGGAATGCTTGGCGACTCGTGCCGTGCATGATCTGTGTCCGGCAGCTCGTTCCATTCGCGACAATGACGTCGGTATCCGGTAGCTTGCGAATAGCGGGTAATAGCGATAGCTCTGCCATTTGGAGCGAGACGTCGTAAGTTTCACGCTGGTAACCGAACGCACCGGCCATTCCGCAGCAGCTTGACGTAATGAATTCTGGTTCAATACCCGGAAACAGATGTAGTGCTGAAGTCATTGCGTCTAGCGTGGCAAACGCTTTCTGATGGCAGTGACCATGAATCGCTACGCGACATGACGCAGTGGTTTCGAAATCAAAACGCAGCTGTTTGTGCGACCGCGCAAGAAACTCCTCTAGCAACAGCGATTGCTCTGATAATTTCTTGGTTAAGGATGCTGTGAGTAAAGCCGGGTATTCATCGCGTAAAGTGAGTAGGCACGATGGCTCAAGACCGATGATCGGTGTGCCGCGTTCGAGGTGTGGTGTTAACGCAGAAATTAAGCGACGAGCTTCGGTGCGTGCTTCATCAATCAGTCCTGCGCTAAGAAAAGTACGCCCACAACAAAGTGGGCGTGCATTGATGTCGCCTGCGATCTGCACACGGCAGCCGAGTTTTCTTAGTACCGAGATGAGCGCATGGCCGTTTTCAGGCTCGAAGTAACGGGTAAAGGTATCGAAGAGAACGACTACTTCAGGGCCATCGCCTGCGGGTGGCGACAGCGAGTGCGGCAAAGGCGTTCCAGTGTGCCAGCGCGGTAACGTGCGATGCCGGCTAAACCCGATGAGTTTTTCCTGTAGCAATTGTGCAGCTGGCAGTTGGGTGGCACCGTTGATCAGTCGAGCCAGTCGTGCCGCTATGGGTGCGTAGCGGGGCAGGTAAGCAATCAATCGGTCACGCAGTGCAAGACCCGAGGTGGTTATCTGTTGGGCGAGATATTCAGTTTTCATTCGTGCCATGTCGACGCCCGTTGGACACTCGCGGCGACAGGCTTTGCAGCCAACACATAACGCCATACTTTCTGCCATGTCGGGTGAAGTCAGGGCGTCCGGACCGAGTTGACCCGATAGGGCCAGACGCAATGTGTTTGCGCGCCCTCGAGTGGAGTCTTGCTCGGCACCTGTGGCGCGGTAAGAGGGACACATGACCGCGGCGTCTCGCTTGCGACACGCACCATTGTTATTGCACATCTCAGTGGCATTCGAGAAGCCGCCCCATGAAGACCAGTCGAATGCGGTGGTGATCGGTTGTGCGTTATAGTCGGGTTGATAACGAAAAAGAGATCGATCATCCATCTTTGGTGCATTAATAATTTTTCCTGGATTCAGCAGTCCGTCCGGATCAAATGTTCGTTTGATTTTGCCAAAGACCTCGACCAATGCTCGGCCGAACATGGGTCGATGAAACTCTGAACGAACGATACCGTCGCCGTGTTCTCCCGAATGGGAGCCTTTGTATTCTCGAACCATAGCGAAGGCTTCTTCTGCGATTGAACGCATCTTTTTTACATCACTTGTTTCCTTCATGTTGAGGATAGGGCGCACATGCAGGCAGCCCTCTGATGCGTGGGCATACCAGGTGCCTGTGGTGCCGTGGCGATGGAAAATCTCAGTTAATCGATCTGTGTAGTCTGCAAGATGCTCGAGCGGTACGGCGCAATCTTCAATAAATGACACCGGTTTTCCCTCGCCTTTCATCGACATCATGATATTCAGCCCGGCCTTGCGCACTTCCCATACCTGGCGCTGTTCCATAGGGTCGGTCACCTTGACCAGGGCGTCGGGGAACCCAAGGTCATTGAGCATTTCATTCAATCGATTAAGTTGCGTTAGTAGCTGGTCAAGCTCGGCACCCGCAAACTCGACTAGTAAGAGAGCATCAGGGTCGCCGCGGACGAACGTGTCAAGCGTGTTGCGGAAAAGTGGAATATCGCGGGCGAGTTTCATTAGGGTGTGATCAACCAGCTCTACCGCCTCGGGGTCGAGAGTGACCAGATGGCGGGTTGCATCCATGGCCGCATAAAAGGTAGAGAAGTGGCAAACGCCCAGCACCCGCTGTGCGGGTATAGGGTGTAGTTTGAGTTGAATGCGACGTGACAGCGCCAGTGTTCCTTCCGAACCAACCAGGAGCTGGGCTATGTTGTGTCCTGTGCTCTCGCCACTCGGTGCCAAGGCATCGATGTTATATCCACCCACGCGCCGGTGTACTTTGGGGAAGCCATCAGTGATGGTAGTGGCTTCCCGTTTTGCAAGATCAAGCAGTTGTCTTACCATGCGTCGAAACGCTGGTGAACCTTGTATGTCATCACGACTCGGCGGCAGTGCTCCAAAACGCTCTTGGTCGCCATTTGCTAGGGTTGCATCAATGGCAAGTACGTTGGCCCGCATCAGTCCATAACGAGTGGAGCGAGCTCCGCAGCTGTTGTTTCCCGTCATACCACCCAGGGTCGCACGACTCGCTGTGGAGACGTCGATCGGGAAAAATAATCCATGGGGTTTTAGGAACGTATTCAACTCGTCGAGCACAATGCCAGGTTGGACGGTGACGTTTCTCTGATCGGGCTCAAAGGTTAAAACCTGGTTTAAGTGTCGGGAAACATCCATGACCAGGGCAAGTCCCACCGTTTGGCCACACTGTGAAGTTCCTGCTCCACGCGCCAACAAGGGGACTCCTTCTTCACGGCAGATAGCGACAATCGCAGCAATATCATCCTCGCTTCGAGGAGTGACCACGCCGATCGGCTCCACTTGGTAGATAGATGCGTCGGTGCTGTAGCGCCCTCTACTGAAGGCATCGAACAATACTTCGCCTTCGATTGCCTGTTGCAACCGCTGAGCCAGATGTTGCTCGCCAATGCGGCGGGTGAGCGGCGAGTCGGCGTAAAATGTCATGGACCCGTTCGACGAGACAAGTTAATTAAAAAGAAATGTTTTGCCATACGTTAAAGTGTGTAGCGCCTCGAACAAGTGATAGTCTAGCGCGCCCCGAGTGCCAATCGGTTAACGTCAACGCGAATCAAGGAACGTATCAGTGAATCAACGCCGAAACAGTGGCCGTCATTTCCTGCAGATACCCGGTCCGACTAACGTGCCTGATCGGGTACTGAATGCGATTCAGCAGCCGACAATTGATCATCGGGGGCCCGGGTTTCGTGACCTGACGGCGGATGTGCTGAATGGCTTGGGCCAAGTTTTCCAAACACGGTCAAAAGTCGTGGTTTTCCCCTCGTCGGGCACCGGGGCCTGGGAAGCTGCCTTGGTTAATACTCTTTCTGCTGGTGATCGGGTTTTGATGTGTGAGACCGGACATTTCGCGCGGTTGTGGTATGGCATTGCGGAACGGTTAGGGCTTGATCCCCAGTTGCTGCCAGGTGACTGGCGACATCCAGCCGATCCATTGGCCATCGGCGAAGCGTTGGCCAATGATGTGGACCATCTCATCAAGGCAGTGTGTGTTGTTCATAACGAGACCTCCACGGGTGCGATGTCGGATGTAGCTGCGGTGCGTGCTGTAATCGATGAGCAAAGACATCCGGCTTTATTGATGGTCGATACCATCTCTTCGTTAGCCTCGATTGACTTCCGCCATGATGAATGGGGTGTCGATGTGACAGTCGGTGGATCGCAGAAAGGCCTGATGCTGCCACCAGGCCTTGGATTTAATGCGGTAAGTGATAAGGCGTTGTCGGCATCGCTAAACGCAACCTTGCCACGGGCTTACTGGAACTGGCAGGACATGCTTGATGCCAACAGCAACGGGTTCTTCCCCTACACACCGGCGACCAATCTTCTATATGGGTTGCGCGAGGCGCTAAGCATGCTGTTGGATGAAGGACTTGAGAATGTGTTTGAGCGTCATCGTCGTCTCGCTGAGGCGACTCGTTGTGCTGTAGCGACCTGGCAACTCGAGCTGTTGTGTCTCGATAGCGCCGCTCGGAGTCATTCTCTGACAGCCGTACAGTTGCCTGAAGGTGTTGATGCAGATGCATTTCGTGCGACAGTGTTGGCGCGGTATAACATGTCGCTGGGCAATGGTCTTGGCCGTCTGGCGGGCCGCGTCTTTCGTATTGGTCACCTGGGTGACTTTAACGAACTGATGTTGATCGGTACGTTGGGTGGCGTCGAGATGGGTCTTGCCGCCTCGGGGATTACACACCAGCGTGGTGGCGTGACAGCAGCGATGGATTACTTGTCGGGGTAATGCCCACCGCGGCAGGTATGCCGGTCTCAGCTATGTCGACACATTTGCTCGAGAGCCTTTGTTAAATCACCTCGACCGCTTTTTTCCAGGATTTTTTTCAGACGTTCGTTACAGTGTGCAAGGAGAGGCATTTCTAATGCCGCCCACTGAAAGTTGGTCGATTCGTTCGGTGTAACGTCGCCGAGCAGAATTTGTGCCATTGGGCGCCTTTTTTTGTTCATGAGATCCGCATGTGCCAGTCCCTGCCCCGAGATGTAAGTGAAGAGACCTTCGTCATCAAACTCTAACTTCATGTGAATATGGCCATTCAGCGCGGTGTCGACACCGAGTTTGCGCAGTCGCTGGTGTAGCCAGCGACCTTCGCCCAAACCACCGATATCGTGAGCGCTGCCGCCTTCGGGTTTGTCTCGTGGATCGATCAGGGGGCGGTGATAGAAGGCAATGCGTTGCCGCACGCCGGGTCTTGATGCCGACAGTTGGTTGAGTAGTCGACCGCGATTGCCCGCGCTGAAGGGTAACGTATTGGCGGCGGTATCAAGATTGATAAACTCAATGCCTCCGAGTGTGAATGCATGGTTGAGCGGCCCCAGTCGCCGGGTAAATACGTCAATCAGGTTCTTTTCCCCCGGGGCACGGTAATCGTGGTTGCCGAAGGTGATGTAAGTAGGGATAGCCGCTTCGTCAAACGCAGCCTGGGCACGGTCGTAGTCCCCCGCTTGGTAGTTGAAATCGCCAAGGTGTAGAAGAAACGACGCGCCGAGTTGCTCGCTCCGTGCCAGGACCCAGCGCAATTCTTCATCGCCGCCCGTGTCGCCGATAGCAGCGAATCGGTAGTTCTTTGCGTTGGGAAATCGCCACTCAAGTGCCAATGGGGATGAGCCCAGAGTGCCGCGGACGCGCCGTGAGAGACCGTTTCTGTTTTCATCAACAACAATGCCGTCACCGACAGGTTGGAGCGTTGCCTGGCGGTGAACGTTGTTGATCTGAAATTCAAATTCACCACTACCCATGATCACTACTTTGGGTTCCGGACTGTAGGCCCGCCAGGTTGAGAGAGTGGATCCGACCTCGAGGGGAAAGGCGCTATCAGAGCGCCACACGGCATCGTTGACACGGTGTGCTGTCTGAATATCCACCGGTTCAAACTGGAGTCCGGGATAGCGAACGCCACGCACCCATGCGGCGGTGCCGGCAATGGTTCCGCCAATATAAATACCATATTTAATAAAGTTACGTTTTGAACGGTTCATGAATCAGGCATCGTCAGAGACAGG